>Ga0181412_1000346_pt1 | contig 19710 bp, 10 predicted proteins | sample 35SPOviralmetaG_FD_130113 | JGI IMG/M metagenome (GOLD analysis project Ga0181412, IMG submission 130113) | Marine viral communities from the oligotrophic San Pedro Time Series (SPOT) site, San Pedro Channel, CA, USA - 35 SPOT_SRF_2012-08-15 | ecosystem: Environmental > Aquatic > Marine > Strait... | reverse complement strand
TCCCAATGGAGTGGAACTACGAAGGATTTATTGATGAGCATGGACGCCCAGTCTTCGATACTCCGGATCATGAAGTCTTCGATCCCCATGGGGAGTTAATAGATGTAGGCGTTGTAGAGAACTGGCAGAACGAAGCTGATGGTCTTAAAAATGATCAAGATGCTTTAAACGAATTTTACAGACAGTTTCCAAGAACAGAAGAACATGCATTTAGAGATGAGACTAAAAATAGTATATTTAACTTAGTTAAACTATACGAACAAATAGATTACAACGAAGAGTTATCATCAACACTACCTTTAACAAGAGGTAATTTCCAATGGGTTAACGGCGTCAAGGATTCAACAGTAATATTCTACCCAGACAATAAAGGTAGATTTAAATTAAGCTGGACACCACCATCACAGCTACAAAACAACGTTATAATAAAAAACGGTGTTAAACACCCAGGTAATGAACATATGGGTGCTTTTGGTTGTGATAGCTACGATATATCAGGAACAGTAGATGGTAAAGGATCAAAAGGTGCATTGCACGGCTTGACAAGGTTTTCAATGGAAGATGCTCCAGCTAATAGCTTTTTCTTAGAGTATTTAGCAAGACCTCAGACCGCAGAGATATTCTTTGAAGACGTTCTAATGGCATTAGTATTTTACGGGATGCCTTTACTTGCAGAGAACAATAAACCTCGTCTATTGTATTATTTACGAAGGCGTGGTTACAGAGGTTTTAGTATGAACAGACCTGATAAAGTTTGGAATAAACTATCTACAGCAGAAAAAGAAGTTGGTGGAATACCTAACTCAAGTGAAGATATAAAACAAGCTCACGCCGCTGCAATTGAAATGTACATACAAGATCACATAGGTATGAAAAAAGATGGATCGTTTGGTGACTGCTATTTTAATGAACTGCTAAACGACTGGGCTAAGTTTGATATAAACAAAAGAACAAAGTTTGATGCATCTATAAGTTCTGGACTTGCTATCATGGCTAACAACAGACATTTATATGCGCCAAATGTAAAAATAGAAAAACAAAAATTAAACATAAGTATTGCTAGGTATACAAACACAGGTAGTACATCTAAATTAATAAAATAAATATGGCTGAATCAGTTATAAGAAGTTATTTCCCTAGTCAAGTAGTTAGTGACGATGAAAAAAGAAGTTTTGAGTATGGACTCAAAGTTGCTAAAGCTATTGAAAACGAATGGTTCGTTTACGATAGAGGTACTAACAAGTTTGACTCACAAAGAAATGATTTTCACAGGTTAAAACTATACGCAAGAGGAGAGCAGTCAATACAAAAGTATAAAGATGAGTTGTCTATAAACGGTGATTTATCTTATTTAAATTTAGACTGGAAACCAGTACCTATTATATCTAAGTTTGTTGACATTGTTGTAAATGGTATTTCAGAAAGAACATACGATATAAAAGCCTACTCGCAAGATCCATATGGAGTTGCGAAAAGAACAAAGTATATGGAAAATATACAAGCTGATATGATTGCGGCTCAGTTAAATGATTTTGCGGCTGAAGCTTTTGGTGTTGATTTATACAAAAACAAAAAAGAAGAACTACCTGAAACACAAGAGGAACTAGATCTTCATATGCAGCTAACATACAAGCAGTCAGTAGAAATGGCAGAGGAGCAAGCATTAAATGTTTTGCTAGAAGGTAATAAATATGAATTAACTAAGAAAAGATTTTACTATGATTTAACAGTTTTAGGAATAGGTGCTGTTAAAACAAGTTTTAATACATCAGAAGGTGTTACTGTAAAATACGTTGACCCAGCAAACCTTGTGTATTCTTATACTGAGTCACCTTATTTTGAAGATATATATTATGTAGGTGAGGTTAAATCAATACCTGTTAATGAACTTGTAAAACAGTTTCCAAATATGACTAACGCAGAGCTTGAAGACATAGTTAAAAACCCTGCGTACAACAATTCTAATTACGATGGTAACTTTGCAAACAGAGGTGGTATAGACCCTAATAAAGTTCAAGTTTTATATTTTAATTATAAAACATATATGAACGAGGTTTACAAAGTAAAAACTACTGGTAGTGGAGCTTCCAAAGCAATACCTAAAACAGATAAGTTTAATCCAGTTATAGATGAATCAACTAACTTTGATAAACTATCAAGATCAGTTGAAGTGCTATACGAAGGAGCTGTAATACTAGGTACAGATAAACTGTTAAAATGGGAGCTTGCTAAAAACATGGTTAGACCTAAAAGTGATTACACTAAGGTTAAAATGAACTATAGCATCGTAGCACCTAGATCTTATAAAGGTAGAATAGAATCTCTTGTAAGACGTATAACTGGTTTTGCTGATATGATACAGCTTACACATTTAAAAATCCAACAAGTGTTAGCTAGAATGGTTCCAGATGGTGTTTATTTAGATGCTGATGGTCTAGCTGAAATAGATTTAGGTAACGGTACAAACTATAATCCACAAGAAGCTTTAAACATGTTCTTCCAAACGGGTTCTGTTATTGGGCGAAGTTTCACTTCTGAAGGTGATATGAACCCAGGTAAAGTGCCGATACAAGAGATAACAAGTGGTAGTGGTGGTAACAAGATGCAAGCATTAATTGGTAATTACAACTATTACTTACAGATGATAAGAGATGTGACAGGGTTAAATGAAGCAAGAGATGGTAGTACACCTGATAAAAATGCTTTAGTTGGAATACAGAAAATGGCTGCTGCTAATAGTAACACTGCAACAAGACATATATTACAAGCGGGTTTATTTTTAACACAAGATATTGCTGAACAACTATCTTTAAGAGTTTCTGACATTATAGAATATTCACCAACTAGAGAGGCGTTTATACAGCAAATAGGAGTTCACAACGTTGCAACTTTAGAAGAAATGAAACAGTTGCACCTATATGACTTTGGTATATTTATAGAGTTGATGCCAGATGAAGAAGAGAAAGCAATGCTTGAAAACAACATTCAAGTAGCTTTAGCGCAACAAAGTATAAACTTAGAAGACGCTATTGATCTTAGAGAGATAAAAAATGTTAAATTAGCTAATCAATTGTTGAAAATACGTAGGATTAAAAAACAAGCGCAAGATCAGTTGGTACAACAACAAAACATACAAGCACAGTCGCAAGCTAATATACAAGCGCAACAAGCGTCTGCACAGCTTGAAGTTCAAAAAGAACAAGTTAAAACACAAAGCGAGGCACAGCTTGAGCAAATGAAAGCTGGTTTAGAAGCTCAAAAGCAAGCACAAGAAGTTGCTTACAAAAAAGAGTTGATGCAACTAGAGTTTCAAATGAACATGCAGCTTAAGTCTATGGAGGTAGAAGCTGTAAAAGGTAAAGACGAAATGAAGGAAAATAGAAAAGATGAAAGAACAAAAATACAAGCTACACAACAAAGTGAGCTTATAGATCAAAGAAAAAGTGGAAAACCACCTAAAAACTTTGAGTCCGCAGGTAATGATATATTAGGAGGCGGATTTGATTTAGGTGCTTTTGACCCTAGATAACAATTATTAATTATTATTATATTATATTATGGAAGAAAATGTAGAAAACGTAGCGGATAACGTTACAAAGCTAGACATGTCTCAACCTGTAGAACAACCAGTTGATGATAGTGTTACAAAATTAGATTTAAATAAACCAGAAAAACCAGAGGAAAATGAAGTTAAAGAAAATAACCCTGACAACGAGGGAGTGGTTGGAGTCGATGAAAATGCCGATGCCACAGAAAAACAAGAAGAAGTACAACCGGAAGTTGAAACACAAGAAGCTCCAGTATTAGAAGAAATCACTGAAGAAGAAGTTCAAGAGCAAACAGAAGAATTAACTGAACAAGTTGAAGAAGCTGTAGCTGAAGCTCAAGAAACTGGAAAAGCTTTACCTGAAAATGTTCAAAAGTTAATGGACTTTATGGACGAAACCGGTGGTACACTAGAAGATTACGTTCGTCTTAACCAAGATTATTCTAGTTATGACGATATGACAGTGCTCAGAGAGTACTATAAACAAACTAAATCTCATTTATCATCTGATGAAATAGAATTTTTAATTGAAGATTCATTCTCGTATGACGAGGAAGTAGATGAAGAAAGAGATATTAAAAAGAAAAAAATAGCGTTAAAAGAGCAAGTTGCCAACGCTAAAAGCCACTTAGACGGGCAAAAGTCTAAATACTATGAAGAGATCAAAGCTGGTTCTAGGTTAACACCTGAAGCTAAAAAAGCTATGGATTTTTTTAATAGGTACAACAAGGAGTCGGAAGAAACTCAAAAAATAGCGGATAAACAAACAAAAAATTTTTTAAATAAAACTAATCAAGTTTTTAACGATAAATTCAAAGGTTTTGAATACAACGTCGGGGATAAAAGATATAGGTTTAATGTGAACAATGCTAACGAGGTTAAGACCACCCAAAGTGATATTAATAATTTTACCAAGAAGTTCTTGAATGAAAATAATGAAATGTCAGATGCTAAGGGTTATCATAAATCTCTTTATACTGCAATGAACGCTGATGCTGTTGCTAATCACTTTTACGAACAAGGTAAGGCTGATGCTTTAAAAGAAAGTGTTGCTAAATCTAAAAACGTAAGTATGGACCCAAGACAATCATTTAGTAATGAAAATACTAGTGGTGGTACTAAGTTCAGAGCGCTTAGCGATGATTCTCCTAACTTTAAGTTTAAAATTAAAAACAAATAATAATAAATTTAAAAATTAAAAAATAAAAAATTATGGCAGTAGGAAATATTACGCCAGCGGTAGGTAGCTTACCAGCTACTCCCTCGGCAACAAAACAAACCGTCTCAGACGCTTACGTAGATTTACGTACTTCTGGATGGGCACAACAATATTTACCAGAATTAATGGAGGCGGAAGCTGAAGTTTTTGGTAATAGAACAATTTCAGGTTTTTTAGCTCAAGTAGGAGCTGAAGAAGCTATGGCAGCTGACCAAGTGGTTTGGTCTGAGCAAGGCCGTTTACATGTATCAGCGTCGGGAACATTTGCAAACGCAACTGGATTAGCGGCAGATACAATTACAATTGCAGCTGGACACGGTGTTAGAGTTAATGACACTGTAGTTTTACACCAAGAAGGTGTTGGAACTTTAAAATGTTTAGTAACAGAAGTTACAGCTACTACATATAAGGCTTTTCCATATACACAAGCTACTATGGATGCTTCTGGAACACAATTTGTACATACTAAAGCAGTAACTGGTTTTGTATTTGGTTCTGAGCACAAAAAAGGAACTGGACTTCCAACAGTTACTGGAGGAACAGCTACAATCGCTGGTCTTGAGCCTCAATTTAAATCTTTAACTAACAAACCAGCTATTATAAAGGACCTATACGAAGTTTCAGGATCTGATGCTTCAGCTATTGGTTGGATTGAAGTTTCTGGTGAAGAAGGACAAAACGGTTACATGTGGTACTTAAAAGCTAACGGAGATACAATGGCTAGATTTACAGATTACTGTGAAATGACTTGTATTGAAGGTGAGCTAAACGTTAACGGTGCTGCCGTGCCTGGTCCTGGTGTTAACTTGGGTGCTTTATCTGGTACTCAAGGTTTATTTGCAGCTATTGAAGACAGAGGTAATGTTATGACTGGTGGTTATGGAACTGGTGCAGACGCTTTAGGATCTATGGATGTAATGCTAAAGAGATTTGATTCTCAAGGTGCTATTGAAGAAAACATAATGTTCTTAAACAGAGGTCACTCTCTAGCTATTGACGATATGTTAGCTTCTTTAAATGGATCCGCTCAAGGTATTGGAGGTGGAACTGGAGCTGCTAATACTATACAAGGTACTTCTTTTGGTTTATTTGACAATTCAGCTGATATGGCTTTAAATCTAGGTTTTACTGGGTTTAGAAGAGGTACTTATGACTTTTACAAGTCTGACTGGAAATATCTAAACGATGCTACTCTTAGAGGTGCGTTTACAGATGCAGATAACGGGATTAAAGGTGTTGTTGTGCCGGCAGGTACTTCTAATGTTTACGACCAAATGTTAGGTAAAAACATGAAAAGACCTTTCTTACACGTTAGATATAGAGCTTCACAAACTGAAAGCAGAAAAATGAAAACTTGGATCACTGGATCTGTTGGGGCTGCGACTTCACAGTTAGATGCGATGGAAGTTAACTATTTATCTGAAAGATGTTTAGTAACTCAAGGTGCTAACAATTTCATGTTAATGAAATAAGCACTGTTTATTTTAAAGAACCGGGGCTTCGGCCTCGGTCCTTTTATTTTTATTAATTTATATTATATTATATTATGGCAAAAAAAGAAAAAACAAAAGAAGTGGTTGTTGAAACACCACCGGTTATGGAAACTCCAAAACCAAAAATTAAAGTTGAGCCTAAAAAACCAACTTGGGAAATAAAAGAAAGAAAGTATATACTAAAGGGAAGTTCTCCTTTGTGTCACATACTAAGAGGTAGTAATATATACTGGTTTGATGAGGAAAAAGGTTATGAAAGAGAACTTAGAGTAACTGAAAACCAAAAAACACCTTTTGTAGATGAATTTAAAGGTCAAGTTAAACTTTCTCATATAATGTTTATGGACGGTATTTTAATTGTGCCAAAAGAAAAACAAACATTACAAAAACTTTTATCTTTATATCATCCGGACAAAGACAAAGTTTATTTTGAATACAACGCAGTTCAAGACGCTACTGATGAAGTAGAAATTTTAGAATTAGAAATTGAAGCATTAATGGCAGCTAAAACTATAGACATAGATATGGCTGAAGCAATCATGCGTGTAGAATTAGGTTCTAAGGTGACAGAGATGAGTTCTAAGGAGCTTAAAAGAGATTTACTATTGTATGCTAAGAAAAACCCAGAGGTATTTTTAGAACTTCTTAATGACGATAATGTTGTACTTAGAAACTTTGGTATTAGAGCAACAGAAATGGGGTTATTAGTATTATCTCAAGATCAAAGAACATTTAGCTGGGGATCTAATAATAGAAAACTAATGAACGTTCCTTTTGATGAACACCCGTATTCAGCTTTAGCATCATGGTTTAAAACTGATGAAGGTATGGACATTTACAAAACTATTGAAAAACAATTGAAGTAAAAACCTTTGTAGAAGCAGTCGCTCTACGGGGCGATTGCAAACTACAAATTAAAAAGAAATTATGGCAGTAAATATAGATACAGTATATCAAAGAGTGTTGGCTATTGCCAACAAAGAACAAAGAGGCTATATAACACCTCAAGAATACAATTTATTTGCCAATCAAGCTCAGATGTCTATATTTGAGCAATATTTTTATGACATAAGTCAGTTTGACAGATTACCGGGTAGTGAACACCCTTACTCTGATATGACAACTTTGTTAGAAGAAAAAATAAGTATATTTAAAAAAAGAAATCAACCTGTTACAATTATAAACCAATATGGTGACGGAATATTACCTACAGATATATATAGATTAGGTACTGTTTTAAGATTTGCTTTACCAAACGTACCAGGTTCAACAGCTGCAGAAATAGAAGAAGTTTCAGATGAAGAGTACATGTATTACAGCGCTTCACCACTAGCAGCGCCTTCAAAATATCGACCGATATATATAAGAAATTCAGCAACAACAATAAAGCTTTACCCAAACGCTACAACTATAAATACTGGTTTAGATAAAGCTGCAACTCAATATTTCCAGCAAACTGGAAAAAACCAATACAACGGGCAAAACAACCAGTTTAATGCTGAAGGATTTAGTTTGGCGCCTACAGAGACGCAGGGTGGTAGCGGTAGTGTTGATGTTTATATGACAGCTGCACCAGCAGACCAAATTAAAGTTGATCAAGTTGTTACTGGTACAAATATAGTTACGTCACCTGCTACCACAGTAAAAAGTTTTACTGCTGGGGCAACTACAACTCTTGGTACTGGCGGTATAACTAATGGTTCAAAAACATTTACAGTAGTAGCGCCAACAAGTGGTAATGGCACTATTGCTATAGGGCAATTACTACCTACATCAGGGTTTCCACCAGAAACAACTGTAGCTGGTGTTCAAGGTCTTGTTGTAACAGCAAGCGTAGCCGCTAATAACAACGTAGCTGCTGGAAATTCTATAAATTTTAAAGGTCATTTAGAATTATCACAACTACCTTCTGCGGCTTTAACCTCTTTAAATGCCTTAACTTTTAACGAAGCAGACTCTTTATCTTATATAGAACCTGGACAAGCTGTTACAGGGTCTGGAGTTCCAGCCAACACAACAGTGTCTGTTGTAAACGGTAATGTTATTACTTTATCAAACGACCTTACAACTGGAGGTGTTGTTACACTTACGTTTGCTTCTGACGATATTAAATGCCATTACATAAGAAGACCGGTTGATGTTGTTTGGGGTTACAACACTGTTAACTCAACAGCCTTGTATAACTCTAGCATATCAACAAACTTTGAACTACACGAGTCAGAGGAAACTCAACTTGTTATTAAGATATTAGCTTTAGCAGGTATTTCTATGAAAGACCAAAGTATGTACCAAATAGCTACGGCAGAAGAAAACAGAACTATTCAACAAGAAAAATTATAATAAATGGGATTATTAGACAACAGCTCACAAAAATCATATTACGAAGGAACAGAATTTGGTGGTTATCAATTTATTTCATTAGAAGATGTGATAAACAACTTCATAGTTTCTTACGTTGGTGATGATAAAATAATAAGTAAAATAAAAAGAGGTGATGTTGCTTTTCATGCGCAGAGAGCTTTGCAGGAATTAAGTTTTGACACTTTTAAATCTACAAAATCCCAAGAAATTGTAATACCGCCATCACTAACAATGGTTTTACCACAAGACTATGTTAACTATGTAAAAGTAACATACACTGATAACGCTGGTATAGAGCATGTTATATACCCAGTTTCTAAAACATCTAACCCACTAAAAATATCTCAAGACGCTAACGGTGTTTATCAATTTACTGGCGACAACTTAAACACTTCAAATGATTCTACAACTTGGGATAAATACAAAACACACACAAATAACGAAACTAACAATAGCAGTGACCAATATGACGATGGTTTGTACGATTTAAATGTTGGTCAAAGATATGGCCTTGACCCGCAGTACGCACAGACTAATGGTAGTTTTTACATAGATGAGTTAAAAGGAAAAATACATTTTAGCTCTAGTTTTTCAGGAAAAACTGTAACCTTAAAGTATATAAGCGATAGTTTAGGTACTGATGCAGAGATGCAAGTACATAAATTTGCTGAAGAAGCTATGTACAAGTGTATAGCATACGCTATAATGTCTACAAGAGCTAACGTACAAGAATATATTGTTCGTAGATTTCAAAAAGATAAGTTTGCTTCTGTTAGAAAAGCAAAGCTAAGACTTTCAAATATAAAATTAGAAGAAATAAGCCAAATACTTAGAGGTAAATCTAAACAAATAAAACACTAGAGCATGCCAGAGATTAAAAATACTTTTACCTCGGGAAAGATGAACAAAGATCTTGACGAAAGATTAGTTCCAAACGGACAGTACGTAGATGCGTTAAACATAGATGTTGCATCGTCTGCTTCTGATAATGTGGGTACAATTCACAACTCTTTTGGTAATGTTAGAAAAGATACAATGCATAACATAGGTGGAAAATGTATTGGGTCTATGGTAAACAAAGAAGACCAAACAATAATATGGTTTATTGCCGGTGGTAGTGTAGATGCTATAGCAGAATACAACCCAGTAACAGATATTACAACACCAATATTAATATCTCCATTAGAAGGCTCAGCCGGAGCTTTTTTAAAATTCAACGCAAACAGACTTATTACAGCTATTAACGTTATAGATGGTTATCTATATTGGACAGATAATTATTCAGAGCCAAAAAGAGTAAACATTAAAAGAGGTAAAGCAGGTAGATACACATCTTCTAGTTCTATAGCAAACTTATGGACTACAACTACAAAGTTAAAATTAAAAGATGGTACTTTTGATGGTAATGTATTAGAAAAACATTTAACTGTAGCTAGGCCATATCCTATTAACGCACCAACTTTAACTTTGTCAAACTCGCTAAGACCAGGTAGTGATGACTCTACAGTAAAAATACCTAGTAATACATCTACAATGCCTAGTGATGTTGGTGATGGTAATAACGACAAAACTTGTAATATATACGGAAGGGGATCTGGTTCTACAGTTCAATATTATCAAAACTTAACTTTTAAAGCGGCTAATTCAACTAATATTGGCGAGACAGAAATAGAAATAGATGTTAGTGGTAATTTTAACGAAAAGCTATGGCAGTCGGTTGTGCCTGGATATTATTTAACAAAAACAACAACCTCGGGTGGTGTAGTTCAGAATAATTTAGATTTTAAAATATCAAACGTAGATTACGCCAACTATACTATTTTCGTAAACGAGTTTGGTGACAACAGTATTAATGGTGTTGGTGATATTGATAGTGGGTCTACACTTGAAATATCAACTTTTCAAGAAGCTTACAACAATGAATCGTTTTTTAATTACAAAGATGCTACAGGCACTTTACGTGCTAAACCGGTTGGTATAAGCGCTAATAAAAGCAATGGGTTAAAAGATGGTGGTTTACTAAACAATGGTAGTGGTGTAGATATAACACCAACAGCTGTAACGTCCCAAAACAATTTTGCTCCTGTTTCAGGAAAACCAAACCAAGCAACTCTTACATCAACAAGTGGTAGTAGTATACAACTTTCAAATGTTATAGCTAATACTTTTATAGTAGGTCATGTTTATGAATTAACTATGATTGTAACAAACTATAGTGGTTCTGGAAATATTGGTTTTAGTGTTAACAACACTTTAGGCTTGGCTTACTCTGCTAGACGTAGCAACGGAACAATATCATATAAGTTTAAAGCAAAATCAACTGGTGATTTACAATTATTTAAAATACAAAGCGCAGCGGCAAGCATATCATACTCTATTAAGTGTTTATCTGGTCCAAGAGAAGTTAAAATACAAGAACTTATATTTGAAGGACAACCTGATTATAAAGTTGGTGATGTTGTTAAGCTTACTTTAAAAAACCCTTTGTCTGACAACGCTGGTGAAGAAACTGAGTTGGATTTTAGAGTAAAACTTTTAGAGCAAAATCTTGATATAATTGAAAATGTGTCTGGTTATGGTGGTACAGGTTCTAATGGCCAGAGAAAAGTTTTTGACTGCGAGATATTAAGCATAGATAGTTCTATATCACTTCTTACAGCGTCTCAGTTTAGAGGACCTTGGTCTTGCGAAAGACAAAAGCCGAACTCTATATTCCAGCAAACTTTCCCAAGGTTTGCATACAGATGGAAATACATAGACAATGAATTCTCTGCAATATCTTCTTTTACTGAAGTTGCTTTTTTACCTAAAGACGATGAGTATGAGTATGATGCTGAGAGTGGTTTTAACGTTGTAATGGAAAACGATGTTAGGCGTGTTGTGTTAAGTGATTTTGAAAAAACACCTAAAGATGCTGTTGGCTTAGATATTCTGTATAAAGAGTCTGGTAGCACGAGTATATACATAGTAGAGTCTTTAAAATATGAAGAGCTAAAATCTTTATCTACATACGTTATTGATTCAGAATTAGTAAAAGGTGTTTTACCTTCTAACCAACTTTTAAGACCTTATGACAACGTTCCTGTAAAAGCTAAAGCGCAAGAGATTACTGGGAACAGACTTCTTTATGGTAATTACACGCAGCAATATAATGTTGATGAAAAATTAAAAGTAATAGCAAGTGTAGATAAATTAAACATTAATGATTTAAAAGCACAAAAATCTATAAAGTCAATAAGAGATTATCAAATTGGAGTTAGTGTTTTAGATGTGTATGGTAGGCAAACACCTATATTTTCTAGTAATGAAGGTATAGTTAAACTTACTCAAGAGGATTCTGACAATGCAACTACGTTTTCTGCTAAAGTTAAATCTAAAGCTCCATCATGGGCAACTCACTATAAATACTTTGTAAAAGATAATTCTACAGAATATTACAATCTAGCTATGGATAGGTTTTATTCTGCAGAAGCTGACGAGCATGTTTGGTTAAGTTTTCCTTCTTGCGATGTAAATAAAGTATCTGAAGATGATTTTTTAATATTAAAGAAACAACATGATAGCTCGACACCAATATCAGAAAACAAAACTGTAAAATACAAAGTATTAGCAAAAGAACCTTCTGCACCTGATTTTATAAAAATTAAAAAAGAAAGTTTAGGTAGAACATCTACTGGTATAAACTTTGCAACAAATAACTCTGTTACTTCTGGTTATCCTTTAGAAACTTTTATTTCATTTACTTTAAGAGACTCTAGCATACAAGGTTTTGAACAGCTTTTTGAAGAAGTTGAGGGTAGAGTTCAGCAAACAAAAAAGTTTATAAAAATAGGTAGTTCAAAAACAGGTATAACAACTGATTACTATGAACTAGACACTGTTGAGTGGAGTGTTACCGATACCAAAGCAGGTGCTGTTTATTGGACTTTTAAATTAAAAGTTCCTTTTGGAAAAGATGTTGCTTTAACTGGAACAAGTCCTGGTAGTAGCACTAGAGGTTTATATGTAGAGTTTTTTGAAGAAAAAGAAGCTACAGATTTGACAGAGTTTCAAGGTAGATTTTTTGTTAAAGTTTTAAGAGATAGTATTCTTAATAATTTTGTTTTAAACTCACAAGCAACTGATAACTATATAGTTCTTAATTCCGAACCAGTTTGGTGGGCACACACTTACTCTATTGAAGCTAGCAGAACCGTTAATGGCACTACCCCTGTTTTTTCCGAACCAATACCAAACGTTATAAATACTGGAAACGCTTACTCAGGAACATTAAACATTGGTTCTGACAAGTACAATAGTACATATTTAAAAGACCAAAGTACTTTTAAGTTTATAACTGATAGATTATTGATAGAAAAGTGGGGTAGTAATGATTTTGAAAGCCAATACAGCACTTCAAATGGTTTAGTTACTTACTCTTCGCCATTGCCAAATGTAACTCCTGTAAACGATGGTCAACTGCTGAAAGGAACTATGGATAACGAAAGTTATTGGATGGGTACTAATGTAAAAAGCAACTGGGCTATAGATAGCGCTTGGTCTTGGTTAGATATAAATCAAAAACTAAGACTTCATAATTACGGAAGTTCAAGCTATAACAATGGTTTTAATGAAGAAATGGGTGAGGGTTTTGTGGTTGGTAATAATTATGCAGAGTTTAGGGTTTTCAACCTAGGGTCTGGACAGCAAGCAAACTTTTACCAAGGTTATTCTGATCAAAACTTTCCTACTGGTTATCAATTTCCTCCAAAAAACAAAGATATACAAAATTATGATTTATACAAACAGCTGACAACCGTTGGTACTAAGTTTAGATTTTCTAAAGACCCAGGCCAGTTGGTTAATGGTGTTTACGATGGTAAGTCTACCGTTTACACTGTTATAGATAAAGAAATCTTAGAAGTTAGTAACTATACTACTAAGTGGAAAGATGAGCCTACTAGGTTTGATTCTCCTACAAACAAAGGCGTTAGAATACATATTCGCTTAGACAAAAAAATAACTTGGAGCCCTTGCGACGAAGATTCTGTTGATTCAGATGGTAACAGCGCTAATATAAACTTTTTAGATGGTACTACCGCTAGAAGAAACGTATCTAACGCTTCTGTTATTGAAATATTACAATTAGACCCTAGTAAAAATTCTTTTTCAACAAACGATCCTGCAATATTTGAAACAGAGCCAAAAGAAAGAGCTGACTTAGACCTTTACTACGAAACATCTTCTACAGAAATGATATTAAAAGATGGTATGTCAATATCAACTAGTTATTTAAACCCAGCAACAGGTGTTTCTGCCTTGACAAGTAACGCTGTTATAAGTTTTGTTAGAGGTTGGAAAACAGGTGCTTTTCAAATATCACAAACTCACATGACTTGTGATATACCAGCTGGTGAAACAATAACAATTTCTAAAAAAGACTCTGCCGGCAACGTTTTATACTCGCAAGACTATACGTTTGACTTTATAATATCTAGTGTTGCTAATGGCTCTACCAAAACAAATAACGTTTGGACTAACGGTAGCTCAAACACTGTTGCACAAATAATAAATACACCAAAAACTAAAATCAATTGGTTTAATTGCTTCTCTTTTGGTAATGGTGTTGAGTCAGACAGAATAAGAGATGATTTTAACGCACCTACTATAGACAAAGGCGTTAAGGTTTCAGCGGTATTAGATAATGAATACAAAAAAGAAGTAAAAACAAACTCTATTATATACTCTGGTCTTTACAACAAAAGCAGTAGCTTAAACAACTTAAATCAATTTATTCAAGCTGAAAAAATAACAAAAGATTTAAATCCAGAGTATGGTACTATTCAAAAGCTATTTACTAGAAACACAAATGTACTTGCTTTTTGTGAAAATAAAATATTAAAAATACTAGCAAATAAAGATGCTTTATTTAACGCTGACGGAAATACAAACGTCGTTGCTACAAACAGGGTTTTAGGACAAACAGTGCCATTTTTAGGTGAGTTTGGAATATCAAGAAACCCTGAGTCTTTTGCAAACTATGGTTATCGAGTTTATTTTACAGACAAAGATAGAAATGCTGTTATTAGATTATCAGGTGATGGTTTAACTGATATTTCAAAAACTGGTATGACTACATTTTTTAGAGACAATTTAAAAGAAGCTGGAAATATTATAGGTACCTACGATGAAGATAAGCAAAACTACAACTTAACGTTTAACGGTAAAACAGTTAGTTTTTCTGAAGATGTAAAAGGCTGGACAAGTTTAAAATCGTTTTTACCAGAGTCTGGCGTTTCTTTAGATAGTGGCTACTACACTTTTTATAATAAATTTTTATGGAAGCATGGTGAAAATGCAATTAGAAATAATTTCTACGGAGTTCAAGCTACTGAAGGTTCAAATATAACTTTTGTTTTTAACCAAGAAACATCTACTGTAAAAACTTTTAAAACGTTAAACTATGAGGGTACAAGTGATTGGGTTGCTAGTAGTATAGAGACAGATCTTCAATCAGGTAAAGTAAATAAGTTTGTTGACAAAGAAGGTCTTTGGTTTAATTACATAAAAGGAGTTGCAACAACAGTTACAAGCCTTGATAACAAAGAGTTTTCTACGCAAGGACTTGGAAGTCCGGCTAGTGTTGACTTAAACGGTTATGCTGTAAATCTACCTATAACTGCAACTGCTAAGGTTGCTGATACAAAACCTTATTGGACTGTAAATGCATCTGCAAGCAATTCATCAAACACAGTTGTAACGCAATCTAATAATATTGTTACAGGAGCTACAATATCTTACGACGTTGTTTTCTATGTGCACTCCTTGATAGTTCTTTCTCAAGCTTGGTCTGTTTCAGCTGCTGATTTTACGGTAACTACTTCTAATCTTTTACCATCTTCCTCACCACCAACAGTAGGTTCGCCTGTTTTCACTAATCTAGGTACTCCTGGGACAGCTTCAAACGTTGTTAAAATAACAATACCTATTTCTGGAACAATGCCTGTGTCTATATGCTCTTTTGATGTTGACGTAGCGGGTACAGCTAAACTAACTCAAACTATAAATCCTTACTAATATGGCTGGTAAAATAAAAAACATAACAACAAAATGTACTTTAGCACAGACTGGTGTAACAAACGATACATATCCTATTGTTGGTACTCCTGGCGTGGCTTTAACAGCGTTTACACAAACGTTTACAGCAAAGACTAATTTTGTTTTTAATGTACCACCATCGATAGACTTTAGTAATGTAAGCGATCCAAGTGATTACTCTGTTACAGTTACAGATACTAAAAATAGTAAAGGTATTGTTACAGTTAGATTGTTTTCTATAGTTTATACGCCTGATGTTTTACAACCTAGCTCAGATGAGATAATATTTGTAGCAAACGCAGAGCCTGGTTACAACCCGTCAACAGGCAATATATACTCGTATGAGCTTGATACTAGTTATTTAAAATCTACTGGAGATAATAGGTCTATAAAAATGTATGGAGATCCTGGCGCTGTTATAACAGTTGCAATACGAAACACTACGCCTGGTTACAACCAAATAGACATGTACACTAGGGTTTATACTTTTCAAGAAGACGGAACTTCTTTAAGTTATGTTCATTTAGGTGTAACGTATGTTGTTCCAACTATTGATTTTAATATTCCAGGTTTAAAATACTGGAGAGTGCCAATAGGAGATGAGGTTATTAGAATTACTTTCGCGGTATCTGGAGCTAACACAATACTTTGGGATGCAGACCCTGTAACAAACGGTAGTGCAGAGCCTGTATATCTTTATCAATATAAAGACACTAAAGTTATACTACAGTTAAGCCAAGGAGACACAACTGGTATTAATAGTGGTAATGGATTTTTTGGCATTGGAGGTCTTGGCGGTGATAATATTATAAACTTAAAAGATCAATGGAATTTAGCAGATAACGTTATTACGCCTTGGAACGCTCTTTTGGGGTATGCAAAATCTCAAGGCTCTTCTAACGGCCCTAACGCAGCCTCGCCACAAGGTGTTTATGTGGCTATTGGTAACACTAGCACTTCGAGTATTGGAGAAATTGCAAATATTGTTTTAAGCACCGTAAACTCTGTTTTAACCCAAAACCTTGTGGTTGGTAGAACTTACAAGTTAACGTTTGAAGTTAGGGTTCCAACTACAGTTGGTGCTGATGGTATTAGGTTTAAGCACTTTACCAGTAATTCATTGTACTCTGGTGTTAACGGCAGTAGACCTATTGGTCTTTTTGGGGAAGCTTACACCGGTAGCAATGGGTGGAGAGTTGTAAACATGGAGTTTGTGGCTGGTACAACCAACACCGATGAATTACAAGTGTATTCAACTAGCGCCGCAGCTCAAGGGTTCGAAATATCAAAAATAAGGTTAACACCTGTTTACGCTGTTGGTTCTGTTACAACAGATATAAACTCTTGCTCTAACATTGCTGTTTTACAAAGTAATGCAGCTGGAACTAGTTCAGACACCCAAGACTTTGATTTTTCATTAACAGCTTACTTAGCAACAGCAAATAATCCCAGAAAGTGTATTAAGTATATTACAGCTGCATTAACACCTGTGGCATCTTCTATACCATCATCTTTGCTAAATAGCGGTAACGTAAATACTGGAACAGCTAAAGGTTTAGAAAGTACTATAACAAACACTATAAAATCATCTGATTACAACGCTTATAGAAAAAACTACAAATACACAAATGGATCTCAAAACGAAATAGATGTTATGGGTGTTTTAAGTGGTGGTTACAACACTATGAATTATGAAAACGGCTGTATCGCTACAATATCAAATACGCAGTTGAAAGTTACTAATGCGACTGTAAATTCAACTGGATTAGTTTGGACTGGCAATACTAAGTTAGAGTTTACTGGAACTTTAAATATTGTAAAAAACCCTATTGGTGGAAACGCGGTAATAGAATTTAACTTGGCTGGATGGTTTACTCAAGGCCTTGATACAACTTAAAATTAAAATATGGCACAAATAGACATAACATTTGCAAACCCTATAAATATTTCTTTACAAGCAAAACCTCTTACCGACAGTGGTGGTAACGCTGTTTTTGGTCACGATATTATTTACTTTGTAAAAAATGAAGAGACACAGGTAAGAGAGTTAGGTAAGTGTATAGGGATAAGCGAAGATAGAAAAACAATAACAGCACAAGTTATAGGAACAAGACCAGTTCCAGGCAACCAAGCATTTATACTTTTTGGTAAAGATACTGAGGTGCAAACGTCTGGGCTTGACGGTTACTATGCTAAAGTTAAAATGGAAAATACATTGACATCAGAGGTAGAGCTGTTTGCAGTAGGATCTGATGTAGTACAAAGTAGTAAATAACACGTAAAAAGTGTAATTATAAATAAATAAAGAATAAAATATGGCAGGATTAAAAAATCTATTAAAAAATTTTTTTGCTAAAGACGCTGTTGCTGGAGAATCTACTGGTTTTGATTTAAGCAAATCTGGTAAGGTTGGTATAATAGAAGGCGCTATGGGTATTGCCCAGGGTTTAATAGGTCGTCAAAAAAGAAAACAAGCACAAATAGATGCTAACAGAAACTATGAAACAAGAATGGAAGATTACCAAGCTCTTGACACTAGTAATTTAGCTGCTGGTTTTGAAAATACTTTTAGTGAAAATGTTTACGAAGACATAACCGTCAACACGCAGCAAGCTGATTTTATGGCGCAACAGCAAGCGCAAAATCAAGCTAATATTATGCAAGGGTTACAAGGCGCGGCAGGTGGTAGTGGTATTGCTGGTTTAGCACAAGCACTAGCAAATCAATCAACAATGGCTAATCAAAAGGCTTCAGCTTTAATTGGCGCTCAAGAACAAAAAAACCAATTACTTGTTGGTAAAGGTGAGTTAGCAATGCAAAAAGGAGAAATGATAGCACAGCAAACTAGATTAAAAGGAGAAGCAGCGGCTAGACAGTTAGAGTCTGACAAAACAGCAACTTTACTAGGCATGTCTCAAATGGAAAAAGCAGCTGCAGACAAAGCTATGGCAGATGCAAACAGCGCTTTGTATGGTGGAATAGGTAAAATAGCTGGCGGAATTATATCAGGAAAATTATAAAATAAAAAACTATGGCAGCAGATAAAAATTTAATTGCAGGTACAAGGGTTATGCTTGAAGCGGGTAGAGATACCTCTGTGTCTTCTTTTGCTAGAGAGTTCAACACTATACTTAAGAGCCAGATGGAAGAAGAGGCTAAAGAAACTGCAGATATTGATAGGTGGTTAAACAAGGTTGGCACACCAGATAATATAAGAAAAATAGACGAGTCTTATAGGGGTGAGGTTGAAAATTGGGTTTCTACAAAACAAGAAGAATATATAAGGTTAAACAAAAGTTATCAAAAAGACCAAAACTTAGAGGATAAAAGAGCTGCAGAGTTAATTGAAAGACAGTTCATGAATTTAAACGATCAGTTAAATCAACTTCAATTAGACAAAGAAAAGTATTTTGAGGCTGGTACTAAAAGAAAATTAAAAACAGGTGTTCTTGGGTCTGAATGGTATGTTAATAATTATTTAGAAAAAGATGACGCTAGCACTGCAGGCGTGGTTGAAGGTGGATTTACTATTAGCGAAGACGGTATGGTTATGTTTGGTGATGACAGCTTTGATTCTAAAAAAGGTAATTGGAATGTTAAAAATACTTTAGCAGAAAACTTTATAGCAGATCAATTTGTTGCCGCTAAAATAAGTGGTAAAAAAGATGGTAAAACAACTAGTAAAAGCCAGTTTATAAGAACTAATGTTGTTAAAAAAACATTAGGAAGTCAAGATCCAGAAGATATATTAGTCCTTGTTCAAACAGATTTAAACACTGAAGACGATCAGAACTTTACCTTTGCTCAGCAATGGGCTTCTGGTGATTTAAAAAACCCTGCTTTTTATGATTTTAAAATTAATAATAAAGACTTTTCAGAAACTACTTTAGACGAAAGAAGCAATTGGATGCAAAACCCTGACAATAAAGACAAAATAGTAGATTTAATTTCTATGTACGTAGATGATACTAGAGAAGAAATTTACAACATTGAGCAGCAAAATAGTTTTAACG
>Ga0181412_1000340_pt1 | contig 19919 bp, 31 predicted proteins | sample 35SPOviralmetaG_FD_130113 | JGI IMG/M metagenome (GOLD analysis project Ga0181412, IMG submission 130113) | Marine viral communities from the oligotrophic San Pedro Time Series (SPOT) site, San Pedro Channel, CA, USA - 35 SPOT_SRF_2012-08-15 | ecosystem: Environmental > Aquatic > Marine > Strait... | reverse complement strand
AATTTTAAATGGCGTATTATCTGGACCATTCCATAATTCTATATCAGCATCTAAAGGTCGTCCATCAGTAGTTAAAACTATTTGCACCTGTTCAATTGCAGGAGAACAATAAGACCAAGTTCTCAATGAACTCCCATGAATTAATAGAGCATTATCAATTTGTTTTTTATTATTGGGAGGTGGAATATTATTTTGTGTTGGTGCAGAAACATAATCTCTTAATTGCATATTTGGCTTAATTAAAGATTTGCCATAAAAATTTTGCATATTTGGTGTAAAATTAATAAAAGATTGTAAAAGCATTGTATAGAAGATATTAAACATTTTGAATATACTTAATTCTAAATTAAAATATTTAAATCATTTTATAATTTATATACATTTTAGATTATTTGAATTATTTTCATATTTTTTTATAATTATAATATATAATTATGTCTAATTCATCAGATAGTCAATTAAATAAAATTTTTAATGAAAAACAAAAAACATTATTTAAAGATTGTAAGCAAAAATATGGTTTAACTATTAATGATATTAAATCTTCTGGTAAAACAAAAACTAAACCATATACTTTAAAGGATATTCAAACTGCTTGTAGTGAGAAAAAAAAACAAACAAAAAAAAAACCCGTTACCCCCCTTTACCCTGCTCAACCCTCAAAATCTTCATCCAAAACTTCTTCTTCCAAATCTAAAAAAAATATACACGCCAAAGAAAAACAAGTAAAGGGTTATAAAATTACTTTAAATCTTATTAATCCCTATAAAAAAAAATCTGAAATTAATCCCAATGACTCAAATCCTTATTCTGATATGGATATTGATGAATTTAAACAATGGTGTGAGGAAAATTTAGCAATAGAACTGGGTAAAAGTGGAGCTACAATTTGTAATGCCTCATATAAAGTAAAAAATGATTCTACCTTATTTATGCAATTTTATGTAGATGATCCTAATTATGATGAGGCAGATAATACATTAGATAGTATTCTTAATATTAATGATATACTTGATCGCGACCAAAAAGATGGTTATACTGAAGTTATTTTTGGATTAAACAATAAATTAATTAAACCTTATCATAAAAAAATTAAATGTATATGAAGAAGATGAGAAATGGGATGGAATTTTTGATAAATAAATTAAATATCACCATAAAACTTCTTTACTTTTTGCATACATTTTTAATATTTTACCCACTTTCTCTCCTTTTTATTTTACTATCTTGAAGTTTTTTGTCTTTTTCTTCTACTACTTCTACTACTTCTACTACTTCTACTACTTCTACTACTTCTACTACTTCTACTACTTTTTTTTGAGGTTTTTCTTCTTTTTATACTTATATTGCTATTATTTCTACTTGTGAAAAATTTAGTTTTATATTTTTTAATTAATTTATATATATCATCAATTATTGATATATCAATTCTTCTTTTACTATTTATCATTAATTGAATTTCATAAGCTAATTCAACTGCATGACTTCCCATTTTATTATTTGATTTTGATACTTGATTTGCTAAAAAATTATATAATTCAATCCATTTTTTTACCCAATTTGTTCTATTTTTATTTTTATTAAAAAATACCATAAATATTATACCAATTGTTCCACAATATCCTGGATTATAACTTTCTGAACCATTATTTAATGCATTCTTTCCTGTAACTTCATAATAATTTAATGTAACTTCTTTTTCTTTATCATATATTTTAAATGCTATGTTATCTTTATTTTTCCCATTTGCATCAAAAATACTCCACTTTAATTCAGAAGATAAATTATTGTTTTTAACTAAAATTATTGAATGTGCTGTATTTCCTGGTTCTTGAACATTCGCTATAATTATTCCTTTATCATCTATAATCTTTGATAAATGTCCTGATCTACCTCTTGAAAACATATCTAAACCTATTTCTGTATGTTTTCCTTTCGAAGCATCTATAGTTATCTCTTCTTTTCCTGTTAATAATTTTTCTATTTCTAAAATTTTTTGTTTATTATTATTAAATATTTCAATCCTATTCATCTTATAATAAAAAAATATAAATATATTATAAAATGGATAAACTTATATATTTATTCATTCCTATGCTTTCTGTATATATTGTATCTTATTATTACCCAGTTACCAAACAAGCTGGTAAAGATATTTGGTTTAGACCACCACCCTATGTTTTTGGTATTGTTTGGCCGATTTTATTATTATTAATTGGATTTTCTTGGTATTTAAGACCCAATCTCTCGCTTTATTACACTATTTTAACTATTCTTCTCTCTACTTGGTCTATATTCTGGAATTATTCTAAAATTTATTCATTAATAAATATCATTATTACTACATTTTTTACTCTATACTTAATATTTAAAAAATATTCTAAAAAATCCTCTATTTTATTAATACCTCTCTTTTTATGGCTATCTTTCGCTACTTTACTCAACTTTTATAGTATTTAATTGTTCTCTCAAAATATTCATTTTTGATAAATAAATTAATCGTCTCCATAAAACTTCTTTACTTTTGGATTTGCAGCAATTTTAGTATAATCAAAACTCGTTAAATATAACCCTTCTAATGTCTTTACACGAGAAAGCGCTACATATGTTTGTCCATATTCAAATATATTTTTTCCAATATCCATAATTGCTGCATCCAGAGTTACCCCCTGTGCTTTATGAATTGTAATTGCCCACGCATAGATTAATGGAATCTGGGAAACACTAATATTTTTATTGCTTTCAGAATTCCAAACAAATGGTCCTACTAACATCGGTTTTTCGATATTATTAAATTTTACTAATGGCAATCCCATTTCAAAACCAACCACAATTCCTTGACTTCCATTTGCAATCTGATTTTCACTATTTAAATCAACATTTGCAATACACATAACATGTGTTCCTAATTTAAGTTCTAGACTATTTTCTGCCATAATATTATTTGCCAAAAAATCATAATCTTGTTTTAAAGAGGCATTTGATGCAATTTGTAAATTATTAAGTTCGTCTTCTAATGGTTCTTCCTTTTTTTTAGAACTATTTTTCAAAAATTTAATATTATAAGTCCGCTTTTCAACATCTCCTAACTCTTTATAGGACCTATTATTAATAAGCTCAGCATCTTTTTTATATGGATTAATAATTGTTACTACTTTTGATTTTCTAATTTCTTCCAATTGAGATGGCTTAAATAGCCGTGATTCTAATGATGCTTTTGTAGTATTTGTAATTCTACCTTGCCTTACATATTTTAAAACCTTTAAAAATTGAGCTTCTTCTTGTCTAAAAATTGTTTTTAAAACTACTTGGTTTTCAACCGGAAATAGTTCATTCCATAAAGGATGCTCAAAACAAAACATTGAAGCCTCTTTTTCTTCATCGCTTGATTTAACAGGTGGTAATTGATAAAAATCTCCTGAAAATATAACCTGTAATCCACCAAATGGAATATTAGGTTTATTATATACTTTTCTTCCAATGGCATCTAAAATTAATAGCAACTTTAAAGACATCATACTAACTTCATCAATAATCAAACATTTCAATTTAAACCAATTCTTTAATTTATATTTTTTTTTGAAAACTTCTTCTACTACTTCACTAATAGCTTTATTTGCTAAACCAAAACCTGCAAAACGATGCAATGTTGTTGCTTTACAATTTAATAAAATACTAGCACAACCAGTTAAAGCACAAACTTGAAGTGTTTTTTCATCTGTTCCAGCATCTTTAACTATTGTTTTAATTAAATATGATTTCCCAGTTCCACCTGGACCAGTTAAAAATACATTTTCTCCATTTTTATATTTATCAAAAATCAATTTTTGCTCTGTATTTAATAGTTCCATATTTTACTTATGATTATTAGTTATTAGTTTGTTTATAATTGATTTTTAAATATATAATATTTATCAATTTTGTGTTTATTGAAAAAAAAAATTGATAAATAAATTTTATTTTAATTTAAATAATAAAATTTAACACTTAACTTGATAATATTTCATAAATTATTATGGTTTTTAACATGCCTATATGTCCGATTACTCAAGAACACATTATTAATCCAGTAATTGATCGCGAAGGAAACACATATGAACGCGAAGCCATTAAAGAATGGATAAGAACAAATCATAATTCACCAATTACTCGTGCTCCATTAGAAGAATCTGATCTAATTCCAAATAGGGCATTAATTGATGCTATTGAATCTTTGACTATCAGTATGTCTTCGCAAAATAAGAAAAAAACCAATATACATACTGGAGAAAAAAATATTACAAGCTGTGGTAGTTGTGGTAAATTAATTGCATTGTCTCAAAAATATCAAGGAAAAAAACAACCTACTTGCTATACTTGTCGTCCATGGGATTGTATGTTATGTACTTTTACAAATGTTGCTGGATTGAAAAAATGTGCAATGTGTGAAACAACTAGGTAATAATTATAAAATAATTATAATAAATAACTATTTTATATATAAATATTTAATGTGTATAGATAGCATCTTGTTTTCTTTTTTTTATAGAGAAAATGTAGAAAACGTAGAAAAAGTAATACCAAAAAAAACCAGTTCAACGCGAGAGACTCAAACAGAAGATAATAAAAGAAGTGTTATTAGTCAAACAGAATTAAATATAGAAAATTTAATAGATGCTAATAATGAAGATTGGCATAAATATGTATGGAGTAATCCAACTTGGGAAAAAGAACTACTTATAAATTTTAATTATTAAATAATGAATATTAAATAATTAAAATTGAATATTTTTAAATTATTTAACTTTATAAAACCAAAAAATGAGAGAAACAATATACAATGATATTAAATATGTTATTGGACAAAATGCAAAAGAAAATTATAATATTTTAGACCAAGCATATAAAATTAATTCTGATTATATATGGTTTCATTTGAATAGTTTTCCTTCTTGTTTTGTTATTATGTATTCAACATTATATGAATTAAAACCAAATAATATAGATGATTATTTAACTCACGGTGCTAATTTATGTAAGCAAAATACAAAATATAGAAATTTTGCTGATTTAAAAATATGTTATACTCAATTAAAAAAATTAAAAAAAACAAATAAAATTGGAGAGATTATAATAAGTGGGAAAAGAAATATCATAAAATTATAAAATTATAAAAAAATCCTTAAAAATGACTATTTTTGATTTTGTTACCATTAAGATAACAATTATTTTTTTATTTAAAAAGTGAAAAAATTTGGGAAAAAAAGATTTGGCAATTTTTTTGATATTGGACATTTTAAGAATGTCCAATTTTGATATGTTTGATAAAGGTTATAAAAAAAAGTAAAAAATCTCTTTTAAAAGTGTTATTACCATAAATCAAGCTAAAAAATATTGTTTGAAAATAGTATTTTTTTAAATTTTTAAGATTTTATAAATGGACATTTTTAAAAATGTTGTAAATGCTCAAAAAAACTCGCTAAACTCGCATACAAAAATTAAATATTTATTTTTTATAATGATTTATCTATTAATAATTATAATTTGTATAATATTATTATAATACATAAAATAAATGCTCAAAAATGCTAACGAAAACTCGCAAAACTCGCATTTTTTAAAATGTTAGCATTTAAGGTAATAAATAATTAATTCGTTAAAAAGTGAAAAAATTTTGGAAAAAAAGATTTGGCAATTTTTTTGGAATTGGACATTTTAAGAATGTCCAATTTTGATATGTTTGATAAAGGTTATAAAAAAAAGTAAAAAATCTCTTTTAAAAGTGTTATTACCATAAATCAAGCTAAAAAATATTATTTAAAAATAGTAATTTTTTAAATTTTTTGATTTTTATAAATGGACATTTTTTAAAATGTTGTAAATGCTCAAAAAAACTCGCAAAACTCGCACACCAAAAATAAAATTATGCTTTTTATAATGATTTATCTGTTTAAAATTATAATTTATATAATATTATTTTAATACATAAAATAAATGCTCAAAAATGCTAACTAAAACTCGCAAAACTCGCACATCCTAAAGTATTATCATAATGGGTTTAAAAATCATTAAATTATATAAAATATTATTTTTGGACATTTTTATAAAAATAATATTTTATATAATTTTGATTAAAGTATTTAGAGATTTTTTATAAACATAATATAGTAAAAATGTTGAAAAAAGTCGCTGATTTGTCGCAAAATTATTATTATTGCAATAAATGTGAGTATAAATGCAGTAAAAAAAATGATTTTGATAAACATTTACTTACGTTAAAACATAATGCTCAAAAATGCTCACAAAAAGTCGCAACTTTTAATTGTGATTGTGGTAAAATATATCAACATAAACAAAGCTTAATACGTCATAAAGATAAATGCACATTTATAGAAAAGAAAGAAGAATCAAGTTTAATGGTTAAAAAAGAAGATAAAACAGAAACCAATGAAGAACTTAAAAAATTAGTATGCAAACTTATAACAGAAAATAATGAAATAAGGAATACTATTTTAAAAGAAAATAGTGAATTAAGAGCACAAGTAAGTGAATTAATACCGAAAGTAGGAAGCAATAATACTCTTAATCAAAAATTCAATATTCAAGTATTTTTAAATGAAAAATGTAAAAATGCCATAAATATGAATGATTTTGTAAAATCAATTGAAATCAGTAGTGAAAATTTAGATTTCACAAAACAAAAAGGTTTAGCGGAAGGTTTAAGTAATGCAATAGTAGAAAATATGAATAAATTAAGTGTTTATCAAAGACCAATGCACTGTACAGATACAAAACGTGAAACACTATATATAAAAGATGAAAATACTTGGTCAAAAGACAATTCTAAAGAAAAATTAAAAAAAGCAATTAAAAGCGCTTCTTCAAAAAACTATAAAGCATTGCAAAAATGGAGAGATAACAATCCGGATTTTATGCAAAATGATGATAAAAAAGATTATTTTGTTCATGTTATTTCGGCAATAGGTAAATCAACTGATTCAATAGATGATAAAATAATTAAAAATTTATGTAAAGAAACCTACGTTAAATCTATTAACGAATAAACATAATAAATATAAAATATTATATAATTTATAATATTTTATGACTTTTTTAGTAAATATTCCACGACCATTTACTATTGAAGCAATGAATAAATTAGCAGAAGTAGACTATAACGTTGCAACAAGAGTAAGTGAAGTCGTTGCTGAAACAGTAAAATGGGCATATGTTCACGATCAACCATGGATAGCACATTATGCAGTAGAAGGATTACAAATGCTTGATAGTTTTGGTAGTATATTGATAGCATTTGTTGTATATATTGTTAATCATACTCTGTAATATTTGTAATATTTGTATTATTTAATATTTTATCTACTAATGATTTTAAGAATTTTTTTGGTTTTTTCCCACTTCTTAATGCATCCTCGCGCTCTTTAATACTATTATATGCTTCAAATTGATATGGAATAATATCTAGATCACTTAAAATATAAAATAATGCACTACTATAAAATATTGTTTGTGCAACATTTCTAATTTTTGAACGTACTGGATCTTCCGGTAAAACATAAACAGGCATATTACCATTTTTATCCATTACATCCATTAATAATTGTGGGAAATTTTTATCTTTTACTAAACATGCCCATCTATGTCCTTCCTTAGTTGTAGCAATAACACAATCATGCTGAACCGCTATTTGTAATGATAAAATTGTTCTATTTTTTATATTTTCTAATAAATCATCATAACTTATAATTTTTTCAATTGGTGGGGGGACTAATCCATATACCGACCAATAAGCAAATGGATCGTCTTTATTATTTTCTATATTATTAAAAGTAGGTGATAATTGAAATATAGTATGTTCTTCAGTTAATATATTTGCATTAGTTATTGTGGGCATTAATAAAGAACCACATACAATAGAACGACGCGATATTTTACTTAATTGATTAGATTTTAAAGCATTAATGTTTATAAAATTTGTAACAATAAACAAAATTTTAATAATAAAATTCATATTTATTATATATTTTATTATTAAGTATTTAAATTTATTTATACTTTATTTATAATTTCTCCTTTTAATGGTTCTGCATTTTGTATCAATAAATAATCTTTATGCGGTTTTTTTATTGAACATACTAATCCACAAATACAAGTCATAGTAAATAATATTAACAAATAATTATAATTTATATTAGTGATAATAGAGTCAAACATCTTTTCATCAACAATATAGTAAGTCTGAATAGTATATAAATTCTTTTCAAGTTCCATTTTATATATATATATATATTAATAATAAAATTTTTATATAATTATTTAAAAAAATAAATAATTATATTTTAAAATTTTAAGCCTGATGGCGGTTTCGAACCACCGACCTTCGCATTACAAGTGCGACGCTCTACCACTGAGCTAATCAGGCATATTTGGAAATGCGGGGCTTCGATCCCCGTACCTCTCGCATGCAAAGCGAGCGATCTACCAATTGATCTACATCCCCTCCAAATAAAAAATGGGCTGACCGCGGATCGAACGCAGGACCTTGAGATCTTCAGTCTCACGCTCTCCCAACTGAGCTATCAACCCAAAAACGCCGGCAACAGGGTTCGAACCTGTGAGGGCGATGCCCATGAGAACTCAAATCTCACTCCTTAACCACTCGGACATACCGGCAAAAAAACGACACCGACGAGATTCGAACTCGCGCGCGAAAATCGCAACGGATTAGCAGTCCGTCCCCTTAACCGCTCGGGCACGGTGTCTTAATGATTGTATCAATCATTAATATAATACTTAATATTTATTTAAGTCAATATTAAATTTAATATATTTAAAATTGATTGTAATAACCATATTTAAAATTAATTTATTAAAATTATAGAATGGAGGAAGAAGAATGGAGAAAAATTGATGGAACATTAAATCATTATGTATCTAATTTGGGTAATGTTAAGAATTTTGAAACAAAAAATATATTAAAACAACAAAATATGCGTGGTTATTATTATGTATCATTTAGAATACCTAATTCAGGAAGAAAACTAGCTAGAAAACAAGTTCATAGGTTGGTAGGACTAGCATTTATACCTAATCCTGAAAATTTACCACAAATTCATCATATTGATAATAACCCATCTAATAATAATGTAAATAATTTAATGTGGGTTAGTAATATTGAAAATTGTCAATCTAAAAATAGGACTTGTAATGTTGGATTTATTAGTTCATATAATAAAAATGATACAGAATATTATGTTGCTGGTTTTACAAATTATGGAATAAGGCATCAAAAATATAGCAAACACAAAGAGATTTGTGAAGAATGGTTAAAAAATCGTAGATATGAAATAGAGAATGAGTTAGAAATAACAAAAGATAAAATATATTAATAATATATTTTTATATAATATTATTAATGTCTTATTTTGTTTATTTTATTAAATCTACAAATGAATCCACTTATATAGGTGCAACAGTTGATTTAGATAAAAGAATTAGACAACATAATAAAGAAATTAAAGGCGGTGCAACTGCTACATCCATAAAAGTTTCACAAGGTGAAGTATGGTCGTATCATTGTTATGTTGAAAATTTTCCCACGTGGAATGAAGCATTAAAATTTGAATGGAGATGGAAACAAATTTCAAGAATGTTACAAAAGAAAAATCCATCACAACATCCAATAGAAAAACGCATGGAAGCACTTAAAACTCTATTAAATTTAGATAAACCAACGTCGAAAGGAATGTTATATAGTGAATATGAGAAAAAACCAAATGTAGTTTATATATAATTAACTTTTACAATACTTAACATTAATACTAATAAACAAAGTAATTCTATTTTATAATATTTTTCTTTATCTTCTTCATACATCATATACATAAAATTATCATACGACGATATTAATCTAAAAACTAACATAGGATGTTTTAATTCAAAATTAATATAAGGTATTACAACACTTAATGATTCTGACAAAGTAATAGCTAATAATGGATTATCCGGATATAATAATGTGCTTGTTAATGCTCTGGATGAACGAATTAAAGGAACTAAATACATATATAATTAAAAAAAATACTTTTAAATAAATATAAACTATTTATTTAAAATAATCTAAGCCAAGAAGTGATATAAATAATAATAAACTACATATTTCTGCTCCGTTATGTAGATTATTTAATTCATGATATTTTTTAATATAATAATGGGCAAAATAAGGTTGATACATAACTGCAATTATTGTTCCTAATATACGTGGAAATAAATCAGGTTTTAATAGTGGTATAATTACACTTATTACTTCTGATGCAGCAATTGCAGGTAATGGATTTTCTGGAAATATTAAACTAGCAGCTATTGCACGATTTGCACGAATTAATGGAACTAAATACATAATATAAATAAAAATAAAAAATTAGTTTTAACTTTATTTCTATTAACTATTAAACCATACAATAAAGCATTTATTGTATAATACATATATTACCATTTTCATCACTATAAGACAATTTTTTCAATTTATAATTTTTCTTTTTTAATGTAAAATCAATTGTTTTAAGACAACATTCACAAGGTTTTGCATTCATTAATTTGTCTCCATTATTATTTGTTCTAAAAACTATCAAATTAATAGGAACAACTTTTTCTGATTTTTTCAAACGATTTACACAATCTACTTCTGCATGAATACAATCTTTATTATTTTCACATGCTCTGTTATTTAGATTATACTGGTTGTGGCCAAACGCATAAAACACACTGATGATTTAACTTTGGTGAGAACGCTACACAACCAATCTTTGCTTTTCCATTTGAATTATTTTGAATTTCAGCACGCAAAGGAACATAAGTATTCAAAATATTCTGCAAAACCATTATATAATTTTATTTATATACTATTTTAATTATAACTATAATTGTTATCAATTTTTTTTCTAAATCTAACTACTATTTTATATTATATATCAATTATTATTTAATATAAAATAATTTATAAAAGACACTGAACAAGATGATGATAAAATTGTAAAATATGAGAACCCGTGGAATCGCCATTTTGTGTAAATTGAATAATCATTAATACTAAAAATTTTTTAGTTTCAACTTTTAAATGATCATTTTCCAAAACGCTGGTTACCAATTGACTATTTGTATTTAATACAAAATGCGATATAGAATCCATTTGTGGAAAAATATTTGACATTTTTTTAACTAACAATTCGCTTTGTTCATGATTAAGTAAATTTGTACATTTACACAACAAAGAATCAGAATCTAGTTCAAGCATATTTATTTGTTTTAATTCATTGTTATTATTTTTTAACATAGGTTTTTGAATAGTAACAGGACTCATTACATATGGCTCACATACAATAAAACTATTAAATAATAACAATGATTTTAATATAAACTTGATCATATTATTATAACAATATTTTATCTTAATATATAAAGTGTTTGCAAAATATATATTTTTTACATATGTCTAAATATTATATTTTGAATATTTCCATGCATTTGTTGTCTACTATTATTTAAATCACTTACAATTGTTTGTTGTCGTGTTACACCATTTATTGTTTCATTAATTGTTTCAACTATTCTGCCATTTACAATAGATACTGAAGATGAACGTATTACTCTATTCATATTTACAGGCATATTAATTGAAACATTCATTCCACGATGTATACCATTCATTTGACGACCAATATTCATATCTTTAAATATTTGATTAAATATTTCATGTGGATCTACAGAACCACGTCTAAAATTACCTTGATCAAAAGAAGGCATATGTTTTTCTTTATTTGTTAAAACATCATATGCATCAGCTATTGTTTTAAATTTTTCTTCTGCTTCCTTTTTTTCTGATTCTGTTTTATCAGATTGTTTATCGGGATGATATTTAATAGCCATTTTTTTATATGCTTTTTTAACTTCTTCATCTGACGCGTTATTTTGTAATTCTAATATTTGATAATATTTTTCAAACATTATATTTTATATTAATCAATAAATATATTTAATATAAAATAAAAAATAAAAAATTTATTATAAAAAATTGATTATAATAAATATTTTATTTTATATTAAATAAAATAATAATTATTATGCTAGCTTATCTGAAAAGTTTCGTATCTAATGATTTAGATATTAATAAATATTCAAAGATTTTAGAATTTGTACCTAATCACGAAGAAAAGATTACCGATATGGTATTTGCAGATGAAGAATTAATTTCACATATTACACAATTTTGTATTAATGAAAAAACTAATAAATTTGTTATTTCATTATCTGGTGGCATTGATTCAATGGTTTTAATTAGTATTATTCAAAATCTAGGCTACGAAGTAGTGGGTGCGCATATTAATTATAATAATAGATTTGAAACAAAAGATGAAGAAGAATTTTTAAAGTATTGGTGTTTAAAAAATGATATTAAATTATATATTAAAAATATTGATTCTATTAAGCGTAGTAATACTAAAAGGAGTGAATACGAAATTATTACCAAAAATATTAGATTTGGTTTTTATAAAGAAGTATTAAAAAAAGAAAATTGCAATTTAATGCTATTAGCCCATCATAAAGACGATATTGTTGAAAATATTTTTGCAAATGTATGTCGTGGTAGAAATATTCTAGATTTAGCAGTGATTAAAGAAAAAGCTTGCATTGATGGTGTTAATATTGGAAGACCAATGATAAATATTTATAAAAACCCAGTTTATGAATTTGCTGAAAAATATAGTACTCCTTATTTTAAAGATACTACACCTGAATGGTCTGTGCGTGGAAAATATCGTAACCAAATTTCCCCATTAATTGAAGATACATTTACCAAAAATGTAAAGGATAATCTATTAGGATTAAGTAGGCAGTCACAAGAATGGAACAGTCTAATCAATATGCAAATTATCGAACCTTTTATGGAAACAATTACTTGGAATAATGAACCAACAAAATTAGGTGTAAGTTTTGATATTAGTAACTATAGAAATCATCCATTATGTTTTTGGAATATTATTTTTGCAAATATATTTTATCATTTTGATAAAAATTGTCCATCGCGTAAAGGTATTCAAACGTTTATGAATATTATTAAAGAAAATAGTGTTTGTTTTGCATCAGTTTCAAATACATGTATTTGTTATGTAAAAAATAGTAGTGTAAAAATCACCTTTTAAAGATGCAAGATTAACAATTTAAAAGTAAATATAAAATTGAAATAAAATATAATTTATATGTTTTTTTAATTTATAAATTATAAAGTGTAAAGTATAAAATAAATGACTCTGGCATATCAAAAAAGAGTTGCCAGAGAAATAGATAATTTTAATAATGAAAAAAATTTCAATAAATATTCAAAAGAAATAGTTAGGTTTTTAAAAGCATGTTATGTAAATACTTATTTTTGTGATGATGAAAATATTAAAAATATGCATTTACAAATTTTTGATAAAAATGATGTATTAGTGAATTTAAATGTTCCAAATGAATACCCCTTTAAACCATATAAGATTAGTTTTACTAATATAAATTTTAAAAATAAAAATAATACTTACAATAGAAATTTATATTTATTAAATGAAAAAAATCATAAAATTTATGATGCAAATATTTTAAGTTTCTTCTATAAAATTCAATATTGTATTCAACCCGGATTTTTAAATTTAAATAATAACCAATGTTTTTGCTGTAGTAGTATTACTTGTTATTCTCATTGGTCACCAGCACTTACATTTGAAAATATATTATTAGAATATTTAGAATTTAATTTTATTAATAAATATAATAAACCTTATAATTATTTATATATTCAAAATACCTATAATTATTTGTTTGAAACTTATTTTAATAAATTACCTATTGAATTACTTGATAAAATTTTTGGTTATTTAATATAATCTTATATTTTGGCTATTGCTGCTTAATTTAACATTAAAATAATTTTTTTATAAAAGTATTATATAATATTATAATAAGTATTATGGAATATCATTGGGCATATTTATCATTTTGTGAATTATTTATTACATCATTTAGTTTAATAGTAACCAAATATTTGACAAGTAGTGGTTTAAGTATTGAAGCATTAATTGCTATGATTTATATTATGGTTGGAATTGCGGGAATAATATATTTAATAAATCATAAAAAAGATTTGCAAAAAATTTTAGATAATCTTACACTTGGACTAATAGTTTTAATGATATGTTCTTGTCTTTTTAGAGTATTTGGTTCAGTAATTATGGCAAAAGCGATTCATTATGCGCCAAATATTAGTTATTGTCATTTAATTGTTAACTTAAATGTTATTATAACAATATTAGCAAGTTACTTTTTATTTAATCAAAAAATAAATTCAAAAACATTTGCTGGTATAATTATAAGTTTATTTGGTATGAGTATGGTCATTTATTATAGTAATGAATAAATATTTTATAATCTATATATAAAATGCATGATACATGGATATTATTAGCATTAATGGCGGCGATTGCTACTGCTGCTGGTACAATTTTTTAAAATTAGCAGATAAAACAAAGTATCATAACAATATTATTTTAGCATTTACATTTTTATTTATGGGAATTTTTTCATTTTTATATTTATTGTATGAAAAAAAATTAACTTATGATACTTTAATAAATTGTGATAATAAATTTCTAATAATTTTAATTTCTTATGCATTATTTATAATTTTAGAATTTAAACTTATGATAACTGCAATGAAATATAGTCCAAATATTGGATATACTCGCACTTTAATGAATTTAAATATAGTAATAACATTACTTATTAGTTATTTTATATTTAAAGAAAATATAAATAAAGAATGCTTTTTTGGAATCTTATTATGTATAATAGGAGTTTCAATTATTGCACAATATTACAAAAAACAATAACCAATAAATATAAATTATTCATATATTATAATATGAATAATTTATGGATTTTACTATCATTTTTGATTATGATTTTAACTGCATCAAAAGTAATTTGTATGGGTTTAATAAGTAAATTAAATTATAATAAAGACATTATGTTGTGTATGGTTTATATTTTAATAGGTATTTTTGCTTTATTTTATGGCACATATTTATTTAACACCTTACCATATAACGAGTTTAATAAAATTAAAAAAATGAATATTAAAGAAATAAGTATTTTTATAATATTTGCATTATTAAAAATTATAACAACAGGAACAGTTATATATACATTTGCTATTAGTCCAAATATTGCATATAGTCATAGTATTATTAATTTAAATATATTAATTACTATAATAGCAAGTATTGTAATATTTAATCAAAATTTAAATAATATGACATTATTTGGTATGATATTATCATTGGTTGGTATTATTATTATGCTTAATTATTCAAATAAATAAAAGATAAATTATTCATATATTATAATATATGAATAATTTATGGATTTTTTTAGCATTTGCTTCTATGTTTATTAGTGGATTTAGTGTTATAGCTCTAAAATTAATTGATAATAGTAATTATAATAATATATTATTTTTACTATTGACATATATATTTTATGGGACTGTTTGCATTTTGTTATATACTTCAAGATAAAAAAATGAAGACCAATTTTTACAATAGTTGCGATAAAAAATTATTTATGCTTACTATAGCATTTGCAATTTTACTTATAATTAATAACATTGTTATGCAAAAAGCAGTATCAAACAGTCCAAATACTAGTTATACACATATTATAGTGAATTTAAATATATTAATAACATTGTTAGCAGGGTATTTTTTATTTAGAGAACGTTTTAATGCAAAATGCCTGCTTGGCATATTTTTATGTTTGTTAGGAATAATAATTATTACTTATTATTCAAATAATTAATCTTCTACTACAGAATCATCTACTTTTTCTACTTTTTCTACTTCTACATCTTGTAATACTTCTACTATTGGTTCACTTATTAATTCAACATTTTTATTTTCATGTTCATCATTATTCACAAAATTATAAATTTGTAGAGCTAACCAATCCAAATATTCATCCAATACTTCTTGTTCTCTAATATCATTACCTTTACTTAAAGTTGAATGCATTAAATCACTCCAAATAGTATCCAATACATCACTATGACCATAATTTTCAGCAGTTTCTACTGTAACACATAATGAAGGATTTGATTGCTCTAATTTTTTTACATTTACACCAAAAGCAGGAATAAATGGTATTTCAAATTTTGGAAAAAGCGAACCTTTATATGATTTGCCAGCATTTAAAACTAAAACATCTTCTAAATGATTTAAAATTGTTTCTTTATCCGAAAAAACCGAAAATACTGAATTATCAAATAATTTACTGTTATCAACTGGGTCTAAAAACACTGCTTTATTTATTTTTTTTTGCTTATTAATAGTTTCAACTGCATTAACATAACCAGAAGAATGAGTCAATGGAATTAATGCTTTATATTCGTCTCTAATATCATATAAAAATTCAGTAGTAGCACTATTTTCAGAAGGCACAACATTAACAGAAAAATTATAATTGTTTAATGCTTTAATAAAATTACTGTAAATATCACCAGGAATTAATGCATTTGCTCCTGTATAAAAAATTAATGCATTCATATCTTTTCTTTCTATGTCACTTGGTTCATATACTTTTACAATTTGATTTTCATATTTTCTTTTAAATACATTTACAGGTACATTTAAAAGAAATCCTTGCGCAATTGATAACAACACAAATAACAGTCTCATTTTATAATATATTTTGTATAAATGTTTTTATATTAATAATTTAAAAATAAATTAATACTTATTATTAACTTATGATTGACGAAACTTATGATATTAGTATTTATAAAAAAGCGTTAAAAATAAATGGTTATGCTATTATTCCAAATGTTTATAATAATGAAGAAATAAATGAATATATTGAACTATTTATTAATTGGCATAATGATGTGCCAAATTTAACCGATTTACATAGTTTAATTGATTATAATGGTATTTATAAACATCACCAAGTAGGTCATCAAAGATTTGCTTGGTTAGCACGTACTAATCCAAAAATTTTAAATATATTTAAACAATTATGGGACACTGAAGAATTGGTTAGTGGATTTGATGGTTGTTGTCATTATCCAAGTGACTATAAAAATGAAGACCATTATTGGATACATACGGACCAAAGTTCCAGAAAAAAAGGATTAAGTTGTTATCAATCATTTTTAAGTTTGACAAATAATAATGAGCGAACATTAGTGTTATATAGTGGAAGCCATTTACTTCATGAAGATTATTTTGAAAAAATGGAAATAGATGAACCACATAACTGGCATGTAATAGATAAAAGTTATTTTAATTCAGCATTAGAAGCTACAAAAATAAAACTACAAGTTAAGGCAGGTGATTTGGTAATTTGGGATTCACGTACTTTTCATCAAAATAGTTGTGGTCCCGAAGATTGTGTGGAAGAACGTTTAATACAATATTTATGTTATCTACCACGCATACATGAAGATAATACTGAAAAACAAAATAAAATGCGTAGAAAATTTTATGAAAAATTGAGAACAACAAGCCATTGGCCATATCAAATGAATGCTGTTCCAGAACAAGCAAATTTTTATAATCATTATAATCCTGAAAATGAGATTTATATTGATTATGAAACTTTACCAAAACCGGATTTAGATGACTTGAAAGAAGAAATAGAAAAACTATTATAATTAAAAATTTTTATAAAACAAATAAAATAATATTATAGAACTAATCAAGAGTAAATATAAATCACTATTTTTATATTTTTTCAACTCTTTTTTGATTTTATTTTTATATTTGGATAATAATAATGCAAATGCAATTCCTATTAATGAACCTATTATAGTTTGTTCTATTGTGTGACATTTAATTAAAACACGAGAATACATTACAAATAACATTGTAATTATAAATATAAAAGAGCCAAAAATAGTTATAAAATTATTATTTTTGTTCTTATTTTCTAATAAAAATAATATACCCAAAGTTGAAAAAAAACCAACTGATTGAGAATGCCCAGAAGGCATTCCATATGATTTTGGATATATTGGATTACATGGTTTGAATGAACAACAATGTTTAGCACCTTTTGGTCTAATTCCTTTACCTAATAATGGCATGTCTTGTTTTCCAAATAATTGTGAAAATACTGCATGTTTTAAGAAGTCATTTAATTTATAGTTAAAAAATAATCCAATAAAAAATATTAAAAAATCGATATTTAAGGTAAAAAAATAAGAAAAATATAATATAAATATTTGAAATAAATCTGCTGCTCTTGCTATATTTAATAAATATTCCATATATATATTTAAAATCATTTAAACTTATAAAAACAATTAATTAATATATAAAATGCTTTTATTTAATAGTCCAAAGTTTTTGAAACTTTTTTATAATGCTCTTTTGACCGGAATGCCGAGTTTAACATATAATCCTTTTAATAAAAATACATTACACGCACCTTTTGTTGTAAATGAATATTCAACATATATTAATTATAAATTAAATGAATCTCAAAAAGTATATATTAATAATTTTTTAGATAAAAATACTGATGGTTTTGAGTTATTACCATCATCATTATTAAATGATGATTCAAAAGAATATTTTTTGAGTATTAATATTTATAATTGTACTAGTCCATTATTTGATTTTATTAGCGATATTATACCTAGTAGATGCGAAATTAATGTATATGTTAAAGATAAAAATGATGTTCAAGGAACATTAATAATAGAATATGCATCAAATATTTTATCATTGGATCCGGATAATTTATTTAAATCAAAATCAGAAGTTAAATTTGATACAGATCATGAATTAGTTTATGGTATTGTTAAAGATAATAATTTTGAATTAAAATTTAATTATAATAGATTTTTAGATACAACAATTAATAACAAAATAAGCTCTGATTTAATAAAATTTACTGATAAAATATTTTATAAAAATGGAGTATATGATAAAGTTTATTATGATTCTTCATTGATTCATAATAAAATAATAAATGTAAACGATTATGAAGTTTATTTTAAATTTTTTGATATGGAATTTAATAATGTAGATAATATTTTTTATTTTGAAGAACAAATACATTTTGTAGGTGGTATGTGGTATAATTTAAATACTAATTTTTAGAATGTTTTTCCAGTAAAAACTCTATAAAAAGTATAAATAGCAAAAAATATTGTAAAAGCATGTATAACCATAAAAACTTTATTAATATTTGACCATTTTTCTATTGCTTTATATTTTGGATTATTAATATATTTTTGAATATCATCATATAAAAATAAATTTAATAAAAATGAACAACTTAATAATAATAATGAAACCAATACCATACCACTAACATATAACTTACTTTTTCCTCTATAAAATCTAGAATATCCTAAAGCAGCAAATGAAACAGCAGTAGTTAATGCTACATTACGAATTGATGTTTGAAAATACATCATTAAGTCTCTAAAAGTTTCAAATTGCATTTTGTCTTGGTTATTGTCATTATCTTTATTTGTAATTATTTCTAAATTAGACATAATATATATATTATTTAGATTAAAAAAAATATTTATAATATAATTAAATTATTAATGACTTTCATAAATAATTTAATAATTAATAAAAATGTTATTCCATTAAAAAGCAATATTTTAATGTTAAATATTTTGAATAATACTAATTCTATTAATAATAATAAGAAATTTTATAATCCAATTATTGGTAGTAATTTAGGTATTCCATTGAATTTATTGCAATATATTTATATTAATACATATTATCAAGAAAATTTAATAACTCCCAAATTAGTTGCGTTACAATTTGCGATTGGAATATTTACGTATGGAAGTGATCGTTTAATTGATGCTT
>Ga0181412_1000338_pt1 | contig 19971 bp, 42 predicted proteins | sample 35SPOviralmetaG_FD_130113 | JGI IMG/M metagenome (GOLD analysis project Ga0181412, IMG submission 130113) | Marine viral communities from the oligotrophic San Pedro Time Series (SPOT) site, San Pedro Channel, CA, USA - 35 SPOT_SRF_2012-08-15 | ecosystem: Environmental > Aquatic > Marine > Strait... | reverse complement strand
TGGAGCTACGGAATCGTAGAGTTAGCTATCTGGGATAACCATATCCAAGAAAAGAATTTTATTTCTATGGATAGACTGGAGAGAGATTATGGATAAGATAAAAGACTTTTGGAAAGGTTTAACCAAAAGAGGTAAGATAGTTGTAGGTGCATTAACAATAATTGTTTGTATGATTATCTACGGAATAATATTTTAATGTTACCTTTATTGAACGCTGTTGGGCCAATAGCAAAAATTGTCGGTGGTATAGTTGATAAGGCTGTACCTGATAAAGATTTAAAAGAGAAGCTCAAGCATGAACTTAACACTCAATTATTAAATGGCGATCATGAGGAGCTTATAGCTAAATCAAATATTATTAAAGCCGAAGCAGAATCAAAGCATTGGCTCACAGCAACTTGGCGTCCAGCTCTCATGTGGATTTGTATAATTGTAATTGCAAACAATCATATTATAGCGCCTTTCAGTAATGCCTTTTTAGGTACAGCAATTGAACTATCAATTCCTGATCAAATGTGGAATTTACTTACAATAGGTGTTGGAGGGTATATTGCTGGAAGAAGTGCTGAAAAAGTAGCAACTAACTGGAAAAAGTAGCTCATATTTAGCTCTCAGAGGCTTTGTAGCACCTTTGCTGTGTGATTGTACCTAAAAGAATCATTAGATTCTGATTGATTCATTTAGAATCATTTAAGACTATACGCAATATTTACACTCTTTTTATCAACAGAATCCTCTAAGTGTTAGTAAGTTACAACATAACAAGGGGAATATCATGATGAACGATCAAATATATAACTATCTAATAAATGTATTAGAAACTATTTACGATCGAAAAGGGGAATCTAAATTTATGCAATATTTATTTAATATGGATAATCCTCACTATATAACGTTAGCAATTTTTTTATGCACCAGTAGTTACAAAAATAAAAAAGTGAATGTTAATGATTTAAAAAAAAAATTAACATGTTCTGATAGACAAGTAGATATTATGATTCAAACGTTATTGGATAAAAATTTTATTTACAAAGAAAATGATAATATTGATAAGCGTGTTCAATATATTTATTTAATGGACGCAACGTGTAAAGATATTGTTGCATGGGCAATTCACACTTGTAAAAAAGTATCTGGTATAGATTTAACTTTGAAAAGAACTCATCAAGTCTGATAATTTTTTTGCTCTTGAAGGGGTCTGCCTAGCCCAAAGGCTATCCAACATTTCTGAACTTGCTAAAGAATAGTTGTGACCCCTTAGAGCTTTCATCATGTTACGAAATTTTGATACGCCATTCTTTCCCATTTGGAATATCATTTCAATCAAGATGTTTTGAGCGTCAGGAATAATATCTAAATCTTCTTGAGCTAATAGTTCTTTCATTTGCGATTTCGCTTGAGCAAAATCAATATCAAATACTTCTCGTAAATATCCTTCAGGATACGCAGTATTATCTTTCCAATGATCTTCTACGCATTTATGCCCCCATCCAATCGTTCTATGGTTTTCAGTACATAAGTACACAGTATCTCGGTAGCCTTCAGCTTCCATGATAGATTCTTTAATGTAGTTTTCGTCCACTTTTAACATATTCTCTGACCTCTAATTCAAGTATAGCTTCTGTTAGGAGTTTCCAATTTACGTTTTCTCTCCTGATCTGCCCAATGTTTATTAAGTAGTCTATCCACTCGTGAAAGATCTGTTCCAGCGAGTAAGTTTCTTCGACTTCTAAATTTCCATTGTGTAGTATCATATCCATAGTAATCCATATAATTAAGAGTAATGCTACGCACTATTTGATCTATACGCATAAATTCTGACGTATATCCTTGTTTACGACCCATATTATTATCAAATGTAGCTAGTGATTGCCAAACAGATGAACGATCTTTTTTAACTACTTCAGCTATTTCTTCCATTTCTAAGCCTACATAGTAGTCCAAATAATAATATAAATATTGTCGTGCTACAAAAAGAAGTATGTCACGTCTATTAGAAATTAATTGCTCTTTCGTGTAACCAAATTCTTCAGCTACACGAACAGTAATTATTTTTGCTAATTCATTTTTCATTTGATCTTTCTAGTCGTGGACAACAGCAGATAGGAAACATACGAAGGAAAAACCTATCACCCAAATTTACAAGGAGGAGGGAGTTGCTATTGTCCACTAAACTTTTAACTAAAATGGTATGTCAGGAGCTTGTTCTGTACTAGCGTTACTAGATGCAGAAGCTGTCGCTGGTTTACCACCACCATTGTTCATTGGAATTAATTGTACCTTACCTGAAAAGCGTGGAACAACTACTTCGGTGACGTATTTAGTAGTTCCATCAGCTTCATATGAACGATACTCTACTTGTCCTTGAACAATAACCGTATCACCTTTCTTCATAAATTTTTGTAAGCTAGAAGCTACTTGAGGATTAAACACTATGACTTTGTGCCATTGCGTTTTTTCCTTGTACTCACCATCTTTAGCTTTGTAACGTTCGTTAGTCGCTAAAGATAAAGACGCAAAATTATCGCCTTTGATAGTTTCTTTGACATCTGGGTCTGCACCCAAACGTCCAACTAGTGTAATAAAATTATACATATATTCCTCTCTATTTTGCTAGTTTAATTTTAGAAGCGTCTGCTACTTGTGGTCTACTGAATTTTTCTTTCATATCTGAAACATATTTATTGTTATCAAACAGACCTAAGAATACATCTGCACTTACGCCTAAATGACTAAATGCTTTTGTAAGAGCATCTGTCATAGCTTTTTTAGGAGCTTCATCATCTAATGTGCCATTTTTTTTGTATAATGATTGACATGAAGAAACAGGCCCAAAGTAATTCCAAAACTCATCTTTGTTTTTATCTGTAGCAACAGATACTTCTGCAAAAACAAGTTTGTCAGTGTAAGTATAATTAGTTGTGTAGTTCCAATCACGTCCTACTGGGCCAAATGTATTAGTCATAACCATGATTTGATACATTGGGTCTATAGTTGTAAGTGTTTTACCAAATGCTGGAAATGGTTTGGTAAATGTAGGATTAGTATGTTTTACTTCATCCCATATATACGTATTTTTTTTGTCAGTCATATTACCTCTTGTTAGTAGTTGCAATTATGTTAACCCACACGTACTTGCTACGTGAGGGTTCATTTTCAAGTGTACGTTCTTTACGATTTAATAAAAAATTAATTATTTTTTTTACCATCTGGTACTTCCTCAATTTTAATGTTGTGTGCTAATAAATATTTAATCACACCTTTTTCTGATTTTGCTTTAATAGTAAACCAATCTACTAATTCAGCATTATCAACTATAGGACTGTTGTAATCACCTATGTACATTTCAATCCTAAACTTTTTAATTTTTTCCATTGTGTCCTCTCTTGCTTAAATTGTATTTTATTTAATTTAAGGGAGAGTGGGGGAGCTTGAGGTAAATCATCTACATAACCATTTTGATTACCACAGCTGGTACTTGTTTTTTTAGTTGTAGCACTAAACCAATATTTATATCTACGTACTCGTTCATATGTATCCCAAGCTATTTTAGTATATTCACCAAATTTATTTTTTTGATTAATTATATTATTCATCTTTTACATATCTCCATACGATAGCTTGTTTGCCACTTTGATTTTTGCGTGTTTGTTTTGTATCTTTGATACAACCTTTCAGCACCAATTCTGAAAAACGTGGACGTACACTAAGAATAGATAGATTTAATAAATCTGCTACTTCATCAGGTGTTGCACCATACGTTGTTTTATTTTTAACGATATGCAAACATTGTTGACGTATAGTAGGAGCTTTTTTAGAAATTTCTTGTGCTGCTTGTTTTCCTGTACGTCTTTTTTTGTATCCTACGTTATTGGGATACAGCGATTGATTCATCTGTAATACCATGAAATTCTCTCCAGTTTGTATCTATTGGTTCTTTTGATTGAACAGCTTTCCAAAATACTTTGGACGCTTTCAATAGAAGTGATTGAAACTTACGATCTTCTTCAATCGTAAAAATTTTATGTGTTCTGTTGCCAAAAAATATTGATAGATATGCTTTGTTAAGTTTAGCACACATCATATAATGTTGTAGTTGAGGGTAATACCGATCAAGTAAATTAGTATGTTGTTTAGGTGTATCCATAAACTGACCTGAATGTTTTGCTTCAAAGACAGCTAAAGGAACATCTTCACCTTCCATTCCAGCTACAACTAATCCGTCTAAATTTCCGTAAATATATTCGTTGTACCAAATTTGCGTTTCTTGTGTGACACGCAAATCCATCTCTTTTGTAAACCATTCTCTGTTTAAATCTTCAGTAATAATACCTATACGAACTGGTAATTTATCTGATAAATCATCTGGTTCTGTATTACCAACTTTAAGATCATATAATTCTAACCATGAATCAGCGTGTACTAATTTATTAGCGTCAGTACCACCAATGCCGTTAGGCCTGTTTTTTGTAGCGTTCTTTTTTTTCATTTTTTGCTCTCCTCATAGCTAGATTAATTTTGTTGATGTAAGCTCTTGGAATTTTCCCAGCCCTAAATTCTTTTTCAAATTCTGCATAAGTTTTCCCATCCAAAAACTTATGTTCCAGTACGAACAGTAATATATTGTTCATCCATATTTCCGTTCGTTCGTGAGGGGGAAGGGGTTCTTTTTTTCTCTTGTTCGGTGTTCGACCGATCTTGCTTATCAAATTGCGTAAAACTGTTTTTCGATAATTGTCTGTCGTCATACCTAGATATCTCCTTTCGTATGTACCAAAGAGCTTTTTCTAAATCTTGTCGTGGGTCTTTTGTTTTACGACCACAACGCACAATGTATTTTATGATATTGCCCTGACAGTAGTTCAATCCCCATGATTGAATTGCGTCAGTTACTTCGATAGAATAATTTTTATAGTAATCAGGATTTAGTGGGTCTTTCATAATTCTCCTCCATATGTTTATTACAGTACCAATTTCTATAATTATCAGGACTGAATATTCCGTACTCAGTACAGTTAGGATTATTACAAGTTTGATGTTGGACACGTTCTTCTCTAGTCATTCGGAAGAACCACATATTTGGTATTGTTATTGTGGTTTTTTTTCTAGCCACAAATTACATCCCAAAGCTTCTGCCCATACACAAAACAAATAACCACTTGGTTTTCGTATTCCAACTTCCCATTTGGATACTAAACCTCTTGCAACACCAATCTTTTCATCTAAGTCCATTTGTGACATTCCTAGCTCGTGCCTTTTGGCTACAAACTGAGTTATCAACTGGTTATGAAATTCTGTTCCTAGTGCTTTTTCCACAATAATAATTATAGTTTTCGTAAGTTATGTGAAAAAAATTAGCGTAAATTATACACGTAATGAAAAATGTATGTTTAATGCCTGAATTTGTTACATTTAATAATGAAACAATTTGTTGACATAAGTTACGATAACTGTAACTTTCATCCGAAAAATGGCTGTTTTCTGCCGTTTTCCACACACTTTTCCACATATGTACTATGTTTGTACTAATTTTGTTCACAATATTTTACCTACTATATCTTGTGGTTATACACAATAGATATTCACATAAAAGAGAAACTATTAAGTGCATAAATTACAGGTAAAACCATGGGGGAAGATGGATTTGTGTCTAAGATTTTCCACCATCTTCCCTTATTCAGAAGGTATCGTCTTACAAAATACGATCTGAATTATCTAATCGTAATAAACTTTTTCTAGTTTATTATTGATAGTAAAATATCTATCATCTTTCTTTTCAAGTGTATTATGTGGAGGGTTAAAACATTTGATATGTATACTATCTCCACTCATGCTTGATATCGTATAACTAATTGGACAATTATCAAGCCAGTTCAATAACACTCTGAGGTTATCATTTTGATGTTTTGACATTATTTATCCTTACTTATAATTTGTATGATCTAACCATATCTCATTGTTTTTCATATCTCGTACTCTTGAACCTCTACGTTCTTGAACGTTGTATACTTTACCTTTGGTAGTTACATGCGTTGACCAATCAGTAGCTGTTTGAAATACAGCAAACATATTTTGACCATATCGTGTGCTATATTTATTATATAATTTCATTAATACATCCATTTGAGTATCACTGTACCAAGCTTTGGCGTGATCATCTTGTGGTGTAAATGCTAATGTTTGTTGGAATAATTGTTTGACTGTGTAGAAAGCGATTTCTTTTTCAATCCATTGTTTCTTTTGTTCCTCTCCTTCAAAAAAGGAACTAATAGCCTCATCAATAGCCTTATAGTCAATCTCAATATTTTTATTAGTGTTATGTTTAATCCTAACATGGAGCTTCCAATCTGTATTGTATGAACCATTATCACACCACATGTATCTTTCCATCGCTATTAAATCTTCTGCAAATAATAAATTATGAGAAGATCTGAATTGCAATTCAAAAATACTACGTTCCAATGGGTCATCAAACATTTGGATACCTTTGACATTATTAAAACGCCAGTTTCGTAAATAGACAGCTCCATTATTATCTACTGTATCTCTTATCTCTACGTTTGATGTGTCTATGTTAGAATTTAATATTATGTTTGTAAAATGATCTATCGCTTTTTTGTATGATCTTGGTTTGTAAGTTGAACTAACAACAGCTAATCCGTCATTAGTATCGGTACGATATACCTCTTTTTTATTAGGTATAACTTCATGATTTACGTTAAATATATTACGTAATTTAACGTCAAAATTTGCGTCAGGATGTATAGCGAACTTGTCATACATATCTGATTCTTGTTTTTGTGCTACTGCCATTAACATGGTGCGTTCTCCTGTTGTTCGTGATCTGAAACTAATTTCTCAATCCTTATGATTTCTTGATTTACTTGTCTTATGACATCATTTACTTTTGATCTTGCGTCTAGTGTCATAGTTTCTGAGCTTAACACTCTACGCAACGTCATTTTTATATCGTCTAAAAATTCTTTTTGTTTTAGTTCTGTCATCATAGCTTCTTCTTCTTTCTCCTGTTCATCCATTACCCAATTCTTAAATGCTATACTCATCAATCCTCCTTATACATTTGAGGCATAAGCGACATTACACCTTCTATATTTGTATGAAATGTACCAGCTCCGTTGCCTTCATCATCACTTTGAACATATAATAATGTTTGATTATCTAATTCTAATGTTGGTATTAAATGATATTCACCTTGTTCTTCTGTATAAAAAACATTTGTAATTTTTTTACCTCGAAGTAATCCAATAGCTTTATGTTCATGTTGCATTTTTCTTGTATGTTTATCCATTATTTACCTCGTATGTGTCTGGTTAGTTTTAAGCATAGTATGATGATACCTACCCACATAGGAGCAGATACAATACTGATTACAAGTGTTGGATTAACTCCAGCTACAAGTAAAGTCACAATGAAGCCTAAGCCTAATGTGATAAGTAAAATCATAAACGTACCTAGTTTCTGACTTTGTTTGTCAAATTCTTTAGTTATTTTCATATATTCCTCATGTTGCTACTTAGTGTTGCTAGTTCTTTGATAGCATTAGTTATTAAAGCAAATGCACCTAGTTCATATGATTGCACAACTACGCTATCTGTTTCAGTTACAGTCAAAGATTTATTAATCTCTTGTAGTCTTTCGATATGTTTTGTTATTTCTTTTTCTGTCATTCGGTATCCCTCTATTCGGTATCGCTCCCCTCGTACAGCCGTACTCGGTATCGCTCTGATTAGTGTCGTTCGATCATAAAAAAAAGCAGTACCTAGAACCACCCAGATACTGCTTAGTAGGAGTAATTAATGTTTAACTGCTAGTGTGTTGGCTATTTGAGATTGTACATCTTGTTCCATTGTTTTATTCCAATGTTTAACAGCCTTACGTTTAGCTATACCTGAATTTGGATCAGCTTTGCCATAAGGTATGTACTGTTTTTTGTGTAAATCTTTGTACACTTCTTTAATAGCTTTGATACGAAGATTGTATATATCAAACTTACATGCCCATAAATTAGCATTGTATTTTCTATCGTCTGATGATTGTATACCTATCTCATCATTTTCTAAATCTTTAGCACTACCAACAGTTAGTATAGCGTCTGTACTTTCTGAATTGATTTTGTCTAATTTGATTTGTGCACCCATGCGTCTGAACTCTAGACCACGAATGTGTTGTTCCATATCAGCCATACAATCAAAACCCTCAATATCTGATTCTGCACGATCTTTGTATAAATCGTACATTTGTTGTTTGAATTGGTCATAGCAACCACTAGCTACTATTTCAAATTTTTCTAATAATGTTGACATTATTTACCTCCTATATTTTCTTCGTACCATTGAGCTTCTTGATCAAGCATTTCTTCTTTTAATGATTTATGTTTGATTGGGCTTTGAAACTCTAAATCCTTGATGTATGGTGTTTTATTAAGCAATTTTTTACCTTGCTCAATATCATCCTTCATCAACCATGCTGTCGCTTTCGTACCTTGTTGTACTCCAAATGCTAAAGCTTTTAATGTTTTTATAATCATATATCCTCCTGTTAAATTAATACTCTAATGTATTGTGCTACCATGTAGCTTGTTATGAACGCTATTAAGAAACAAATTAATGCTCGTTGATATTTAGGCATTATCTACTCCTAACTTCTCTAATATGATGTTAAAGAACTCGTGTTGTAATATGTCTATTTTATCTTGGTCATCTATTGACCTTGCATATTCTAATTGTATTTCTAATGCTTCTAATCGCTTGTCGATTTTAGCTAGTTTTGTATATACGTTATCTGGTATATTCATTTTATACTCCTTCGTTTTACTTATGATTTTTTAATCATTGTGTTGTGTTCTTGGTTCTTGTAACCATAGTCTTGAACATGCAATCGGTAACAACGTCAGAATCGAATCTTGTCTAGTCAAGCTTGGCTTTCGGCTACGAGCGAACAAGGTTAAATTTTTAAGGTGAGCGAGTTTAATGGGGCGAAGCATAGCTTTACTTGAGATTCGAGTTTGGCGTATAATAATGGAGAGCTCGAGACCTTTGGTACTCGAAACCGAGAGAGAGAGAACCGCTCCTGAAGTCCGTGGATAGTGAACAGAGCCGAACACCGAAGCCTTGGGCGTAGACCTTGGCTACGTTTACGAGGTGGAGGCGATACCCATGTGAATAGTGTTGTAATGTTTTGTAATGTAATGTTCGTTGACAATGAAATTTGAGAGTATATTCGTGTTAAGGGGTTATGAATAAGAATAACCTGACCACCAAACAGAAAGACCTTGTTGATACTATCGTAACCACAGGATGTAGTATCGCTGAAGCTAGTCAAAAGGTAGGATATGCAAAGGGAGAATCAGGTAGAGTAGTAGCAAGTAGAACGTTACGATTACCCCACGTACAGAGGTACATGATGGAACGTGTCGCCAACACAATAGGATTAGGTGCAGTTCAAGCTTCCCAAAAGCTAATACAGTTATCAAGTGAAGCGAAGAGTGAGTATGTTCAACTCGAGGCGAGTAGAGATTTACTAGATAGAGCTGGAGTACGAGCACCAGAACGCATACAGCACGACGTAACGGGTGATATAAAAATAAATATCGATCTTACATAAACCTTGCTTACAAAACGGATAGGGGGGGCAAAAAACGTAACTGTGTTACTATATATATATCCCATACAAACATTAGAGCTTAAAAAAAGCACGTTAGAGCAGTCAGATTAGTTGGTGTACACGGCATGTGAGTATTCAATATATTTTTTTTATTCTAGAAGTACGTCATGGCTAAAAGTCCAGCATGGCAACGTAAGGAAGGCAAGAACCCCAAAGGGGGATTAAACGCTAAAGGTAGAGCTAGTTACAATAGAGCTACTGGTGGCAATCTCAAAGCACCTACCAAGAAGAAAGGGAGTAAGAGAAGAAAGTCTTTCTGTGCAAGAATGAGAGGTATGCGTAAACGTCAGAAGCCTAGTAATAATACTGGACAGGATAGACTATCTAAATCTTTGAGAGCGTGGAATTGCTAATGTGAGTATTAAAATATTTGTATTATCTTTAGAGTGATTTTTTTTCACCCTAAACAATGGATAAGACAATGACACAGTTAGAAAAAGAAATCAAAGACCTTAAAGAACAAAATAAGATACTCCTCCAAAGCCTAGAAAGACACTTAGCTGAGAAATCAGACCTAAGAAAACAATTATATAAGGATACAAAGAATGAGTTTTCTCCAAACAATCTCCCTCAAAGATAGAAATAGACTAAGAGCTGTTGTCAAGAAAGTACATCTAAAGAACTACCCTACAGAATTTATAAACGATTACGAAGCTGATAAGTTAATTGAATCATTTGCTCCTGAAGTCGTAGAAAAATTTATTAAACTAGGAGTAGATTCAGGCCAAACAGAATAATGGATTTTAGTTACAAGCCGTATGGCGAGGTACTAAAAGGATTTATGAAGTCAGATGACTTCTTCAGAGGAATAAGAGGCCCTGTTGGAAGTGGGAAGTCCGTTGCTTGTTGTGTTGAAATATTTAGAAGAGCTCTACAGCAACAAAAAAATAAAGATGGAGTTCGTAAATCACGTTGGGCAGTCATCAGAAATACAAATCCACAGCTTAAAACCACGACTATTAAGACATGGCTTGATTGGTATGATGAAAACGTTTGGGGAAGATTTAAGTGGTCAGTTCCATATACGCACCATTTAAAAAGAGGCGATATTGACCTAGAGGTTATCTTCCTAGCCCTTGATAGACCTGAAGATGTAAAGAAATTGCTTTCATTAGAGTTGACTGGGGTATGGGTGAATGAAGCAAGAGAGATTCCGAAGTCTATTATTGACGCTTGTACTATGAGGGTAGGTCGTTTTCCGTCTATGCGAGAAGGTGGTGCTTCTTGGTATGGAGTTATTTGCGATACCAACGCCCCAGAAGAAGATCATTGGTGGCCGATTATGGCTGGTGATGTGCCTGTGCCAGATCATATAACAAGAGATGAAGCATTAATGCTTATTAAACCAGATAATTGGTCTTTCTATACGCAAGGTGGAGGTATGAAAGAGCAAAAAGACAAGTTAGGTAATCTAACTGGGTACGCAGAAAACGAACATGCTGAAAATAAAAAAAATTTAACGCCGAAATATTACAATAACATCATAAAAGGTAAAACTAAGGGATGGATTGATGTCTATGTCTTAAATAAACTAGGTTCTTTAGAAGAAGGAAAGCCTGTGTATCCTTCATGGCGTGTAGAAACGCATTTAGCAAAAGAACCATTACTTCCTGACCCTAATTCTACTGTTTATGTAGGTATTGACTTTGGATTAACACCTAGTGCTGTCTTTGGACAGCGTTTAGTGACTGGTAGATGGCAGATACTCCATGAATTAGTATGCTTTGATATGGGTGCTGTCAGATTTGCTGAAGCGATGAAACAAGATATTACAAAATATTTCAGAAACTACGAATTAGAAATATATGGTGACCCAGCTGGTGATTTTAGAGCTCAAACTGATGAAAGAACTCCATTTCAAATGCTCAGGCAAGCTGGTATCAAAGCTTTTCCAGCACCTTCTAATGATGTTGCTTTAAGAATTGAATCAGTTGAATCTATGTTAAATAAAATGGCAGATGGAAAGCCTTGCTTTTTATTAGATGATAGATGTTTAAACCTTAAAAAAGGTTTTAATGGTGGTTATCATTATAGACGTATGCAAACATCAGGGGAACGCTTTGATGAAAAACCTAATAAGAATAGATATTCGCACGTACATGACGCTTTACAGTATTTATTAATGGGGGCTGGTGAAGGTCGTACCTTAATTCATGGTAAAAAAACAATAGAACCTACAAAAGCAAAAACGACTTGGAATGTTTTTGACAAAGTAGACAAACCAAAAAGGAAATCTTGGAACGTATTCGGACTGAATGGCTAGTCTTTTTCTACACACCTCTTAATCCTCCTTGGTATACTAAATGGCGTAAGAAAGGATTTACGCATGTAGGAGCTATGACGTTTAATGCCGAACATAAATGTTGGGTAATGGTCGAAGGTTTATACGGAAGGCTTAATGTGGAAATATTATCACGAAAACAATCAGAAAAAGTATTAAGCTACGTCAAAAGATTACATGGTATCGTTCTTAAAGGAGATGAAAAAGAAACACCTAACTTTAGAGGAGAGTGGTGGGTCAAAGAACATAGTTGCGTATCTTATATGCAACGACTGTTAGGACTAAGACGATTTTGGTTATTTACACCGTACCAGCTATTTTGTGCGTTGCGAAAGATGAATTTTACTATTTTTGTGGACGCAACAATTAAGAAAGGAAGTCTTATGCCTAAAGTTGGTAAAAAAATGTTTTCATATGGTTCTAAAGGAATGGCTAAAGCTAAAGCTGAAGCAAAAAAAACTGGTAAAAAAATGACTATGACAAAAGCAAAGTCAAAGAAAAAATAATGTCTAAATCCACTGTCAACAAAGCTGGTAACTATACGAAGCCTACGTTGCGTAAAAAACTTTTTAATGCCATTAAAAGTGCCAACACACATGGTACTGCTAGTGGCAAATGGTCAGCAAGAAAAGCGCAACTGTTAGCTAAACGTTATAAAGCTGCTGGTGGTGGATACAGATGAGTTTAGCGAGATCGCAACAATCATTAAAAGCATGGGGCAAACAAAAATGGAGAACAAAATCAGGAAAGAAATCATCTGAAACAGGAGAAAGATATTTGCCTGAAAAGGCAATTAAAGCTTTATCATCTAGTGAATATGCAAGTACAACAAGAGCAAAAAGAAAAGCAAAGAAAAAAGGTAAGCAATTTTCTAAACAGCCTAAATCTATTGCCTCAAAAGTTAAAAGTTACAGGAGTTTTTAATGGGTATTTTTAAACGTCCTAAGTATCAAGAAACTGAAACTGACAAAATGATTAAACGTCAAATGAAAGAAGAAGAAGAAGCTCGTGTAAAAAAAGAAGAAGCTAGAGCTGAACGTAAAAAAAGAATGGCTAAAGGAATGATTGGTAGACGTTCTTTATTTAGTAAAGCTGGTGGTCAGGGTTTTTATGATGATGAAGGGAATATGTTATCTTAATGGGTAGTAAAAATTCAACAAGTTCTAGCTCTAGTTCTAGTTCTAATTCAAACTCTAATGCTGGTGCTGGTGACAGATCAAATAATCCAACAAAAAAAGCTACAAAAGCAGTTAAAAAAGCAGTTAGTTTTTCACAAACTAAACATCCAACAGAAGGTATCGTTGATTCATATACTTTTAAAAATGGAAAGAAAAATCAAATGTATGGGGGGCAAGTATCCCAAGCAACTAACGAATATTTAGAAAGTATTAATGAAGCTAAAAAAGGTTCGCAAAATCCTGATGGTTCATACAATTATATGCTTACTTCTAAAGGTTGGAAAATAAAATATGGTTCTTATAATGCTGGTGGCCCACAATCAGGAATGAATATGGGTACAGGTGGTGCTGGTGTAATGAACAAAATACCAATTTCAGAAAAAATGTTTCAATCACAACAAAAAACAAAAGCATTACTTGTAGGTGGATTATCTGTATTTGGTGGCCCTGTTGTTGGTTCAATAATGAGAATGGGTGCGGCTGATTCTTTAAATAAAACATATGGTGATTATCGTAAAAGTTTTACAGCTAATAAAGGTATGGGTAGTGTTCAATCACCTACAATAGAAAATACAGATGTTGCAAATTTAGCAATAGGTGAAACTGAAACAAATTATAATTCTAAAAAATCTAAAACAACTAAAAAAACATCTAAATTTTTTGCTGGTATGGGCGTAGATGAATCAACCAAGAAAAGGACATTTTATTCATAATGGTTTACACAAACACAGATATAGCACCGAACGTTTCTACTGATAAAAAAGTAGAAGCTATTTTAAAACGTTATAAAGAAGCAGATAATTTAAAAGCTCAATGGAAAGATAAATTTGAAGAAGCATATGAATATTGTTTACCTCAACGAGAATCTTTTTATGATGAAAGTGCTGGTCAAAAACGTACTGATAAAATTTTTGATGAAACAGCTGTAGTAGGTATTCAAGAATTTGCGTCAAGATTACAAGCTGGTATTGTACCTACGTTTGCAAGATGGGCAAACTTTGAAGCTGGTTCAGAAATACCTGAAGGTAATATTGAAGAAGTAAATCAACAATTAGATAACATTACTCAATATATATTTGAAATTATTGGTAATAGTAATTTTAATTCTGAAGTGCATGAAGCATTTATGGATTTAGCTGTTGGTACTGGTATTATAGCAGTAGAAGAAGGTGACGCTATTAATCCAGTAAATTTTTCTGCTATACCTTTACCTCATGTATGTTTATCAAATGGGCCAACAAATAAAATTGATTCTGTTTACAGAAAAAGATCATGCAAACTTAATGAAATAAAAGTAATGTATCCTAAAGCTGAGATACCATTAGAAGTAATGGAATCAATGGATGAAAATAAAAAATGTACTATTATAGATGGTGTATATCAAGTCTATGATGAACCTAATGTAGAAAAATATAAACATTGTGTTATTTTATTAGATAAAAAAATTATTATTTTTGAAGAAGAATTTTCAGGTGTAGGTTCTAATCCTTACGTTTGTTTTAGATGGAACAAAGCGTCAGGCGAAGTATATGGACGTGGCCCAATCTTTAATGCCATGAGTGCAATTAAAACTACCAACTTAACAATTCAATTAATTTTAGAAAATGCACAAATGGCTATATCAGGAATATATCAAGTAGAAGATGATGGTATTGTTAATCCTGATAACATACAGCTAGTACCTGGCAGTTTAATTCCAATCGCTCCTAATTCAAGAGGATTACAGCCAATTAATACGGCTGGACGTTTTGATGTCGCTCAGTTGGTGTTAGAAGATATGAGAGCTAATATTAAAAAAGCTTTATACATGGAAACACTTGGTAGACCTGAAGGTACACCAATGACAGCAACAGAAGTAGCAGAACGTATGGCTGACCTATCAAGACAAATAGGTTCATCATTTGGTAGACTGCAATCAGAGTTTGTTATTCCAGTTTTAAGACGTGTTATTAGAATTTTAAAAGATCAAGGTAGAATAGAATTACCTGTAATTAATGGTAGAGAAGTAAAAGTACAAGCTGTATCACCATTAGCAAGATCACAATATCAACAAGATATAAGTGACATAAATAGATTTCACGAGATTATTGGTACTACGTTTGGCCCACAAGTTCTTAACTTAATTGTTAAGCAAGATGAAGTGGCAAAACATATCGGTAAACTTATGAATATTCCTGAAAAACTATTAAGAGATACTCAGGAACAGCAAGAGCTAGCCCAACAAATGCAATCAATGGCACAACAAGGACAACTAGAAGGAGATATGAATGACGTGGGAAACCCTCAACAACAACAAGTCGGTTAAATCAGTAACATCAATAGACGGCTATACTAGATCACCAGATACAGAAAAAAAATTAAATCAATTATTTGGTTCAGTTTTTAAAGGTGATGATGGAAAACAAGTATTAGCATATTTAAAATCAATAACTACTGAAGCCGTAGCTGGTTCTAATATTTCTACAAATGAATTATTTCATTTGGAAGGAAGAAGATTTTTACTCGCAATTATTCAATCAAGAATAAATGCTAACCTAAAGGATAAATAATGGCAGAAGAAAATGTAACACAGGAAACGACACAAGAAGAATCAACCAGACCAGAATACATACCTGAGAAATTTTGGAATCAGGATACTGGAGAGGCAAATGTTGAAGCGTTAAGTACATCATATAATTCCTTAGAAAAAAAACTAGGACAGCGTACAGATGAATTAACAAAACAGATACGCACAGACATAGAACAAGAAAGAGCTTCTAATGTTCCTGAAAAATATGAAATTGCTATGCCTGAAATACCTGAAGATGTTGATATGGAAGTTAATGAAGATCAACCATTGCTACAATGGTGGAGCGAAACAGCTAAATCTATGGGTTTATCTCAAGATCAATTTAATGAAGGTATTAATCAATTTGTGCAAAATGAAATAGCTGGTTTACCTAATACAGAAGAAGAAATGGTATCTTTAGGTGATAATGCAAAAGAACGTATAGAATCAGCAGATTTATGGGCAAAAAAATATTTATCTGAAAATGCTTACAATACTATTTCTAAAATATCTGCAACAGCAGAAGGTGTAAAAGCTTTAGAAGAAATAATGGCAATAAATAAAAGTCCAGTAATGCCACAAGGTCAAACAGCAGTAGAATCTAAACCATCATTAGGAGATTTACGTTCTATGATGAAAGACCCTCGTTATTGGAAAGATGGGGAAAAAGACCCAGCTTATATATCAAGAGTGTCTAAATTATTTGAACAAGTATGAACCTTAACAAATTAGTCAAAGTAATTTGGCGAGATACAAGAGAAGTAGATTCAGGTACTTGGCATGATATGTCAGATGTTATTAAAACAAATTCTTCTGTTATTCATAGCATTGGGTGGATAGCACAAGAAACAGATACAGATTTAAAAATATCGGCTGATGTACCTGAAGATCTTAATGATACAGAAGTAGGGCGTACAACTATTATTCCTCGTGGGTGCATAGAAGAGATAATAAATGTGCGTTGCGAAAAAGATTCTGATTAGTCATTACTCGCCTTAAGACCTTTAGAGTTAATACGATTGCCCTTTTGGATAACTTTCAACGAACTCGGAAGATAATCGAAACCTTAACTTAATGGAGATAAAAAATGGCTAGTTCAATTACTAACGCATTTATTACTCAGTTTGAATCAGAAGTACACATGGCGTATCAACGTATGGGTTCTAAATTAAAAAATCTGGTTAGAACTGTGAACGGTGTAAGTGGTTCTAGTGTAAAATTCCAAAAGGTTGCAAAGGGAACAGCTTCTACAAAAGCAAGACATGCTGAAGTAGTTGCTATGAACTTAGCTCACTCTAACGTGTCTGCAACTTTAACAGATTTTTATGCGGCTGATTACATTGACAAACTAGATGAGTTAAAAATTAATATAGACGAAAGACAAGTAGTAGCACAAAATGCGGCTTATGCTTTGGGCAGAAAAACTGACCAAATCATTATTGACACATTAGACGCTGGTACTTCGATTGCGGCTAACGTTAATTCATCTGGAACAGGTATGACATTAATTAAAGCTAAAAACATGCAAAATGTTTTTGCTACAGCTGATGTACCTGATGATGGTCAAAGATACTGGGCAGTAGGCCCAACTCAATGGGGTGACCTAATGAGTGTTGACCAATTCTCTCGTGCCGAATACGTTGGTGCGGATAACCTACCATTTACTAATGGTGAATCTACTGCGAAGAGATGGATGGGCTTCTTATGGTTCGTACATTCTGGTCTAAGCACTTCAGGTTCTAATAGAAAAACTTTAGCATGGCACAAATCCTCTACTGGTCTAGGTATTGGACAAGACGTTAAAACTGAAGTTAACTATATTCCTGAAAAAGTGTCTAACCTTGTTACTTCTTCTCTATCTATGGGAAGTGTAGCAATCGATGGTGACGCTATTAGGGTTCAACTTTGTACTGAATAGGAAAGGAGATTAATTATGGCTTATGCAACTAGCAACCCAGTAAAAAAGATTTCCCAAATGGGAGATTCTAATGCTCTTTGGTACTATACAGACGGAGACGCTATCGGCACTATTGATGACGCTGATTACTTTTTAGCAGATTATGGAAACTTAACTGCTGGAGATATTATTTTTGTAAATAGTGGTGGCTCAAACGGAGTTGTAGATATTCTTATGGTATCTGCTTCTTCGAGCTCAACTGTAACAACAGTACTTCTTGCTTAAATGTGACTAGGGGGGCTATGCCCCCCAAGTTTTAAATATTATGGCAACAACTAAAGTAGATATATGTTCAACAGCTCTTGTAATGATAGGAGCAAATACCATTACATCTTTTTCAGATAATAGCACTGAAGCTAATGTATGTAACGTAGTCTACGAAGATATTTTAAAATCATCCCTTACTCGTCATAGATGGCGATTTGCAACTGAACAAAAACAATTAAGTTTACTTACAGCAGAACCAACAGGTAGATATTCTTATGCGTATCAATTACCAACCAGTCCTGAATTACTACAATTAATTACTCTCACAGTTAATGATATTGTTATTCCATATGAACGATATGGTGATAAAGTTTTTTTAGATAACTATGGAAGTAGCTCTAATGTTATATGCGATTATGTTTATAGAGCAGATGAATCAGAATTTCCTCCACATTTTATTTTAGGTCTTGAGTATCAATTAGCTAGTTTGTTTGCTGGTTCAATAGCAAGAGATTCAGGAATGATAAGACAATTTTCTGATATGGCTGAACGACAATATTTAATAGCTAAAAATGTTGATTCGGCAGAAAGAACAACAAGAAAATTAGATCAATCACGTTTTATTAATTTACGACAATCCACGAGGTAAAATGGCTAGAACACTTAGAACAGTTCTATCTAATTTTAGTGGTGGAGAAATAAATCCCTTATTAAAAACAAGAACAGATACTAAAGCATATTTTAATGGAGCTCAGACTTTACGAAATTGGTACATGATGGATAGTGGAGGACTTATGCGTAGGCAAGGTACTTCTTACAAAGCAACACTACCAGCAGAATCAAGATTACTTCCATTTGTTTTTTCAGATGATGAAGTAGCAATTTTTGCACTATCTAACAATCGGTTAGACGTTTATTCTAGTGCTGGAGCTGTTATTCAAAGCAATATTACTGCAAATTGTAATTGGACAACAGCTCAATTATTTGAATTAAATATGGCGCAGTTTGGTGATACGGTATTTATTACACATAGAAATAACCCTATACGAAAAATTGTAAGAACAAGTGCTTCAACCTTTACTGTTAATGCTTTTAGCTTTGCTACACATAGTTCAAGCTATCCTCGATATCAACCTTACTATAAATATGAGGACGCAAGTGTTACTTTAACACCTTCAGCTACTTCAGGTAACATTACACTTACAGCTTCTACAAGTATTTTTAGTGCTTCATGGGTAGGTGATACTGTTAGATTAGATAGTAAAGAAGTTGATATAACAGGATACACGTCAGGTACAGAAGTTAACGCTACTGTTCGAGAAACTCTTGGTGGTACAAGTGCTGAATCAGATTGGGATGAACAATTAATTTCTGATAGAAGAGGGTATCCTCAAGCAATAACATTTCACGATAATAGATTATGGATTGCTGGTGTTAAATCTAAACCATCTTCTGTTAATGCAAGTCATGTAGGTGATTATTTTAATTTTAGTGTTGGTACAGGATTAGCAAGTGAAGGTATTGATGTTGCTATTGGTGGTGACCAAGTCAACGAAATACGTCATTTGTATTCTGGTTCTAATCTTCAAATATTCACTGATAGTGGCGAGTACATAATACCAACTTCGTCTGATACTTCGGCTATTACTCCTAGCAATATAGTTTTTAGACGTCAAACTCCTTATGGGTGCTCTCGTACTCGCCCAATTCTTTTTGATGGAGCGTCATTGTATACGCAAAAAAATGGTAGAGCTGTTAGAGAGTTTATTTATTCTGATAGTGAGGCTGGTTATGTATCAACAAACATATCAGTATTAGCTCCACATTTAATTGATACTCCTAAAGATATAGCTATGTTAAGTGGTTCATCTACACGTCCTGAACAATTTGCAATTTTTACAAATTCTGGTTCTACACATAATGGCAAATTAGCTGTATTTCATTCTATACGAGAAGAAGATATAGCTGGATGGACATTATGGAGTACACGAACAGGTGATACATTTCATAGTGTTACAAGTGCCAATGAACATTTATTTTGTATAGGTAAACGATCATTAAATGGTAGCACTGTTTATACATTAGAAAAATTTGGCGAAGATGATTCAGTAAGTCT
>Ga0181412_1000334_pt1 | contig 20289 bp, 14 predicted proteins | sample 35SPOviralmetaG_FD_130113 | JGI IMG/M metagenome (GOLD analysis project Ga0181412, IMG submission 130113) | Marine viral communities from the oligotrophic San Pedro Time Series (SPOT) site, San Pedro Channel, CA, USA - 35 SPOT_SRF_2012-08-15 | ecosystem: Environmental > Aquatic > Marine > Strait... | reverse complement strand
TCAACGAAAGATTGTCTCAACTCGAATGATTGTCTAAATACTTGTAATAATACTACCCAGTGTATACGAGGACGGTAGATGGCAATTAAGATATCAGGTTCTACTATTATTGATGATAGTAGAGGTATAGTAAATGCGGGTGTAAGTACTGTTAGTGCCCTAACTGTCACTAATAACATAAATGCGAATGGAAATATCGTAGGTGATAGTGCCACAAATATAACTGGTATTGCTGGTGTTACTGCATCAACTTTAACGGGAACATTACAAACAGCAGCACAAACTAACATTACATCAGTTGGAACATTAAGTGCTCTAACTGTTTCTGGTAATATAAATGCGAATGGAAATATCGTAGGTGATAGTGCCACAAATATAAGTGGTATTAGTGCATTAACTGCTGCTGGCACTGTTACATTTGGTGCTGATGCAGATGATGTTCAATTTTTTGGAACCAGTAAAATCCTCAGAATGGGGGGAGCTAGTGGATTCCAAATTCAGGAAGCAGGAACTAGTGCTTCTATAACTCAGGGTACTGGAGAATTAAATTTTTACTATGATTCTGGAAACCAATATAAGTGGGCAATATTTAATAATGCTGGATCTGTAGAGCTATATCACGCTAATAATAAGAAATTTGAAACCACCTCTTCTGGTGTATCTGTTACCGGCACAGTTGCTGCTACCACTTTGACAGGTACTGTTAATACTGCTGCTCAAACTAATATTACATCACTTGGAACATTAAGTGCATTAACAGTTTCTGGTAATATAAATGCGAATGGAAATATCGTTGGTGATAATTCTACTAATATAACTGGCATTAGTGCATTAACTGCCACTGGTAATATTGCTATTAAAGATGATAATAATAAGTTCACTGCTGGTGAAAGTGATGACTTACAGATTTACGGAGGTGGATCTTATAGTTATGTTACGGCCCTCACGGGTGAGTTAAGGATTGGAGCTCCTACTATTAGGTTCGGAAACTCTGGTACTACTGAGACTTATTTACAGGGTGAAGAAAACGGGGCAGTAACTCTTAACTATGACAACGTTCAGAAGTTTGCAACTACCAGTAATGGTGTGACTGTTACTGGTAGCATGTGTGCTACTACGCTTTATGGTGATGGAAGCAATTTAACTAATATTGCTGCTGGATTTGACCCAGACGCAGACCAAAACCTGATTGCTGGTGGTGGTGCTGGTGGTTCCTATGATCCATCATCTGGATCTGCTTGCTTTAATATTTTCCTTGGATGTAATGCTGGTAAAGCTATTACTAGTGGGGATTATAATAACTTCTTTGGTAAGTATGCTGGATGCAACATCACTACTGGAAGTAGTAATAACTTCTTTGGCAGAGCCTCAGGATTTGCTACCACTGAGGGAAATGATAATGTAAATATTGGCAATCAATCAGGATATAGTAACACTACTGGATCTGACAATATTTTCATAGGTAATCAGACGGGATACTGCAATTCCACTGGTCTCATGAATATAGCCATGGGATGTAGTACAGGAAGAAACGTTACCGGAAATTTCAATACTTTCATTGGCAATAAGGCAGGATATTATAGTACTACTGCGTGCTGCAATGTTTTTATTGGTGCCTGTGCGGGCATAAGAAACACTACTGGGTGTGACAATGTCTTCATGGGATCATGTGCCGGTGGTGGTGGAACAGTAACTGGCAGTCATAATATTGCCTTAGGTAAGGAAGCTGGTAAAGAATTAACCAGTGGTGCTTGTAATATCTTCCTTGGACATGAAGCTGGTAAGGAATCACAAACTGGAGCCAATAATACTTTCATAGGTAATGGAGCTGGTGGTAATTCCGCAGTAACTGGTGCTGATAATATTTTCCTCGGTCGTACGGCTGGGTTTAAGACAACATCGGGAACAAAAAATACCTTCATTGGTGTGAACAGTGGACTTGCTAATGTAACAGGAAAATGTAATACTTTTGTTGGAGCATATGCTGGTCAGTGTTCAACTACAACCGGAGAACATAATGTTTTCCTTGGAGTTAGTGCTGGTAGATGTGCTACTAGTGATGGTGGTTGTAACATTTTTGTTGGAATGCAGGCAGGATGTGCTACCACTTCTGATAAAAATATAATGATGGGAACTGAGGCTGGATTAGACAACACTTCCGGAGGTTGTAATATCTTCTTGGGTAATAAATCTGGGGAAAATAACACAACTTGTTCATCAAGTGTTTTTATTGGAACATATGCTGGTAGAAACAATGATGGTGCGTATAATATTGCCTTTGGAACTTGCGCCGGTTACGGTAGTCCTACTGTTTCCAGCAACACTGGAGGTTGTAATATCTCTTTGGGGTTAAATGCCGGTTGTTCGTTTACATCTGGTAATAGGAATGTTATTATCGGTTGTAAGGCTGGTAAGTCACTAACTTCTGGTGCAGATAATATTTTCTTGGGTCAGAATTCTGCTGGTGCTGGAGTAGTAACTGGTGATGATAATATTGTAATGGGATCCAATGCCGGTAAGAACATAACTTCTGGTGCCAGTAATATCTTCCTTGGTAATAAGAGTGCTTGTAGTGGAACAGTAACTGGTTCTAATAATATTTCTCTTGGTTGCCAAGCAGGAATGTGTCTCACTAGTGGTACAAATAATGTATTCTTAGGTAAATGTGCAGGAAATGGTGCTTCTGGTGGTATTACTGGTAGTAATAATAATACTATTGGATTAAAATCTGGGGAGTGTCTTACTTCTGGAGCTTATAATAACTTCTTTGGTTATTATGCGGGACGACTGACCAGCACTGGAGAGCGCAATAACTTCTTTGGTATTAGTGCTGGATCAGACAACACTTCCGGAAGTTGCAATAACTTCATGGGTTCTCTTGCAGGAAGACGTAACACTGAAGGTAACCACAATAACTTCTTTGGTCAATATGCAGGACAGTGTAACACCACTGGTTCTCATAATATTGCAATTGGGAAATGTGCTGGTAAATGTGGCACAAGTGATGACGATAATGTATTCCTTGGTAATCAGGCAGGATACAAAAACACCGGTGGAGAATGTAAAGTATTGCTTGGTATGTGTGCTGGTGGAGGAGCATGTAACACTGGTAATTACGGCATCATGATTGGTCTAAATGCTGGTTTTTGTAATACAACTGGTCAGCAGAATATCTTCATAGGTCATGAAGCAGGATATAAAAATACGGGTGCCGCTAACAACATTTATATTGGATCAGGTGCAGGATGTAATATTTCTTCAACGGAGCATTTTAATATTGCCATAGGATGTAAGGCAGCATACTGTATGACAGGTGGTTCTAGAAATATTATTTTAGGTTGTCGAGTCAATGCTCCTATTCTAGATGGTGATAATCAGTTAGCAATTGGTATTGCTCAAGCATATAATTCTGCAATTACGGATTATTGGATCAGTGGTGATAGTAATATGAATGTAACGGTATCAACCGCATCAACGTTCTCTAGTGATGGTGTTGAGGTTGCTGGTATTGTTACTGCAACATCATTTGTTGGTGATGGTGCTGGTTTAACAGGAATTGAAGCTGCATCTTACTTGTTTAATACTTCAGTTTCCAATAGTGTTAATCAGGTTGCCACAGGAATTGGAACAACGGCATTGACACTTCCATCAACATCTGGTAAAAAGTATATTGTTCATTCTATACTTGCGACAAATGTAGCATCCGGTAATACAGATGTTAACTTCGTCGGAGCATTTGAGTTTAATGGTGGAGAGACAAGTTATTTTGGATATCAAGTTCCTGTTCAGACTGGAATGGCTGTAGAAATGTTGAAACAACCGCAGGTTCTAAATCCTTCTGATAAGATCATAATTAGATCGACCGATATTGATAGGAATGGTGCAGATGACATTATAGATGTCTATATCAGTTATGAAGAGAAGACATCAACAGACTTGGTTGGAGTTGGTCTTGGTGCGGTTGGACTTGCTGCCACATCGGCAACGACAGTTTATACATCAACTTCAAATCCAAGTGTTGTTCAATCAATTAGACTTGCAAATAGAAAAGATACTGGAGGAAAAGCAGTTTCAGTTCTTGTTGGTGATAGATATTTGGTTGACAATTTGATTGTCCCTAAATATGCTTCAATAGAGGTTTTGGATCAATTGAAGAGAATAGAAACAAACGATACTATAAAAGTTCAATTAGATGAGGGTGGTTCAATAGATGTTCAAGTGTCAGCTAAGAAAATATCCTGAGGTTAGATAATTATGTCTGAAACAAGAGGTGTTTTTTCGTTAGAAGATGTTATAGAACAGAAAGCAGAGGGAGATTATGTTGCCTTAGATCAAGTATGGCATTCTCCATCTGGAGGTCCTGAAGGACCAAATACTGGTTACTTTAGTCCTAGTGGTAGTAATAACCAGATGGATAAGACCGACTTTACTAATGATACAACAGCAGCTGTTCCTGGTGCCGCATTAAGTGTTGCTCGTTTTGCTATGGGAGCAACAGGAAACTCAACACACGGTTACTTTGGTGGTGGTCGTATTCCTGCTGCTGCATCAACAATGGATAAGACCACTTATGCATCTGATACAACAGCAGCAGTTCCTGGTGCGGCATTAAGTACTGTTAATTATGCTATGGGAGCAACAGGAACTTCAACACACGGTTACTTTGGTGGTGGTGGTTCTCCTACAGCATCAACAATGGATAAGGTCACTTATGCATCTGATACGACTGCAGCAGTTCCTGGTGCCGCATTAAGTGTTGCTAGATATCGATTAACAGCAACAGGAAACTCCACACACGGTTACTTTGGTGGTGGTAAACCTGGTCCATACTCAACAATGGATAAGGTCACTTATGCATCTGATACTACTGCAGCAGTTCCTGGTGCCGCATTAAGTGCAGCACGTAATTATTTGGGAGCAACAGGTAATTCTACACACGGTTACTTCGGTGGTGGTAATCCTACAGTATCAACAATGGATAAGGTCACTTATGCATCTGATACCACAGCAGTAGTTTCTGGTGCGGCACTAAGTGCAGCACGTAGTTATATGGGAGCAACAGGAAACTCAACAGCAGGTTACTTTGGTGCTGGTCGTAATGCTTCGAATAATTATGTATCAACAATGGATAAGGTCACTTATGCATCTGATACAACAGCAGCAGTTCCTGGTGCGGCATTAAGTGTTGCTCGTTCTCAATTAGCAGCAACAAGTGCCAGAGCAAATGCACTTCCGTCAGCACCAAGTAGTCCTGCTACTCGTTTTACTGATGGTTCCGGACCATCTCCTAATACTGGATACTTTGGTGATGGAATTCCATCATTAGATGCTAGAATGGATAAGACCACTTATGCATCTGATACAACAGCACAAGTTCCTGGTGCGTCATTAAGTGTTGCTCGTAATAATTATGCAGCAACAAGTAGCGCTACTGCAGGTTACTTTGGTGGTGGATCTCCAGGTCCAAAATCAACAATGGATAAGGTCACTTATGCATCTGATACGACAGCAGCAGTTCCAGGTGCCGCATTAAATCTTGCTAGATATAATCTTAGAGCAACAGGAAACTTAACAGCAGGTTACTTTGGTGGTGGTGATCCTGCAGTATCATCAATGGAGAAGGTTACTTATGCATCTGATACGACAGCAGTAGTTCCAGGTGCAAACTTAAGTGGAGCACGTTATGGTATGGGAGCAACAGGAAACTCAACACACGGTTACTTCGGTGGTGGTACTCCCGGTCCAGTATCAACAATGGATAAGACTACTTATGCATCTGATACAACAGCACAAGTTCCTGGTGCCGCAATAAGTGTTGCTAGATATTACTTAGCAGCAACAGGAAACTTGACACACGGATACTTTGGTGGTGGTCGTTATCCTGGTAGTCCTAGTAGAGTATCAACAATGGATAAGACCACTTATGCATCTGATACGACTGCTGCAGTTCCTGGTGCGGCATTAAGTTCAACTAGAAGTTCAATGGGAGCAACTGGTAATTCATCTTTTGGTTATTTTGGTGGTGGTGGTTTCCCTGTATATTCAACAATGGATAAGGTTACTTATGCATCTGACACCACAGCACAAGTTCCTGGTGCAGCATTGAGTGTTGCACGTAGGTTTGTGGCAGCAACAGGTGCCAGAGCTAACGGACTTGCTATTGATCCTCCAACAGCAACACCATCACCATCAACCACAGGTGGTGTTCCCAACATCTTATAATTAGTGCTATAATAATAAAAAACATGATATGACTTTGATGATTGGTCTCCCTTGTGCGGGAGGTATTGTAAGTGAAAAAACAACTCTTGGACTTTTTAATCTAGGAAAGACACTTGTTCGTAATAACATTCATCACGGACTTTTGACTCTTACTAACTCTTCCTTGATTACTCAGGCAAGGTCTAAGATTGCAAATTTTTTCATCAATAACACAGAACACGAATATCTCTTTTTCTTGGATAGTGACATTGGATTTAATCCAGATGATGTGCTAAAATTAATGTCACATCAGATTCCCATCGTGTCTGGTGCCTATCCAATGAAAATTATCCCAGAACGATACTGTGTTGATGTTGTTCAACCAGAAGAAAGGCATGGTGATCTATTAAAAATTAATGGAAATGGAATGGGATTTGTTCTCATTCATCGTCAAGTATTTTTGGATATTGCAAGACACCATCCAAATTTAAAATATCTTCCATCAGACTATCATTCTGATACTCCACATTCTCCTGAAGAAATGAATAATTCTTTTCACTTCTTTGCCGAACAACAATCAGAGAATGGGTTTATGTCGGAAGATAAAAGTTTCTTTTACAGAGCACAAAAAGTTGGATATAATATATTTTTAGATACATCAATTAGACTTAATCATACAGGATATCACATCTATCAGGGGTAAATTATGAAATCAGGTGCAACTGAAACTTCGTATCAATATTTGCAAGAACATTATCAATTCCCTGAAAATGTTTTTGTATCACATCTTCCAGAAGAAATTAAAAAATCAAACCATCAATATAAAATTTTATGGGCTCATCATGCTTATGATCAACAAGTATTCAACAACTTTGATCACAACATAGTAGACTATATTGTCTCACCATCTCAGTGGAATAAAGATCAATTTATTAAATATCTTGAAGTCCCTGAGAACAAGATTGTAGTAATTCCAAATGGAGTTGCTGATATGTTTACTTATTCAGATAAGAAGACAAAGACTATGATTTTTACTTCAATTCCCTATAAGGGTCTTGAAGTTTTGGCAAGAATCATTCCTATGATTCATGAGCATCATCCAGATACGAAGTTTAAAATCTTTTCTTCGATGTCTCTGTATGGTCCATCTACTGATCAATATCTTCACGTCTATGATCATTTGAAAACTCTGCCTAATGTTGAGTATTCTCCTGCTATTGATCGTGAGGAGTTGGTAAAACATTATCAAGAATCTGCATTCTTTATTCATCCAAATATTTGGGAAGAAACATTCTGTGTTTCAATGGTAGAAGCAATGCGATGTGGTGCATATCCAATTATCACTGATATAGGAGCACTATCTGAGGTTGCAGGAGAAAAGAATGCAAGTGTGGTCCCCATTGAAGGAACACCTACATCAAAGGGTTATGAAGTAACAAGAAATTTCTATACTAATTTTGCCGATGCATGTTGTTCAGCACTTAGTTATTATGATAGTCAACCAGAATATTTTAAGGAAGTTTCTAAAATTATCTCTGACTATGTTGTAGATAAGTATGACTGGAAGAAAATTGCAAAACAGTGGGAAGAATTCATTATACATAATATATCTGATGCACCCTGTGATGAAGGGACATCTGTTGCAAAACATCAATCAAAAATGAGCAAAGAGACTATGACTTCAGAAAATTCTTCTGCACTTTCTTACAATCCAATTAATGCTGAAGAAGCAGTATTTAATGAAGATTATTTAAATCAAGCATCACGGAATGTTTTTGTTTGGGAAGAAAGTGATAAACAAATGGCACAAGGAAGGACTAACTTCCAACTAGAAAAGTTTATTGGTCTGAACACTCATAATATTTCAGTTTCTTTTGAACATATTCTCAAAGAACGTCGTATTATGGCTACGAACTATATGTATAAACTCATTGAAATGAAAGAAAGAGTTCGTGAGTTTAATTACAAGTGGCAGGACAAAGATAAGTCTGAACCACTGATGTGGGAATCTGGTGGTCCTGGTGGAGGAAAGAAACTCTGCTGGCACGATATGGATGAACTCCAATTGACTCACTATCTCAAAGATAGTGAAATGGAGATCCGTGATCGTCTTCATCAGATGGAGCATCTGGATAAGATGCTTGATAAACTGGTGCAACAGAATGGCGGCACTGCACCTACAAGAGAGCAGTTCCTGGAAGAGAACCAACAGTATTGGGATAGACGACTTGCAGAGCAAGCACTTGATGACCTGATGGCATCACAGACTGGTATCTCTGGTGCTAACCTGCAAGCAATGCGTCGTGCATCAGCACCATCTATTGTTGATGATCGTAATACCTTTAAGGAAGGTTATCTTTCTATGAACAAACTTCTTGATCCACAAGGACGCATGGAGTTTATCAATGATCTTCAAGGTAAAGTTATGAAGGGTTATGAAGAACTGACTGGAACTGATTTGGGTTATGGTGCCGCAATCAAACCAGCAGAAGAGGAGAAGAAAATTTCTGGGCAGGGATTTAAGGAAGAATGAATTGTGAGATTATATTAGTTGATGACTTTTATGATATTCCATTTCAGTATCATAAAAGTTTTGATGGTGGAGAGTGTCTAATCACTGATGAAACTGCCGGTAAAATATCTCAAATATTAGGACATCCAATCAATATTACTCATGCATCAAATGAAGGTGGAGACACTCCTGGTGTTATGGCACATTTGGAGTGTGATTGGATTGGAATAATTTATTTGACTTTGCCTTTACAAGCATTTGGTGAGTTGGGGATGAAGTTTTATTCACACATCGCAACAGGACTTGAAACCTTTCCAACTAGGGAAGAGATAATTAAATATCAAATTGGAGAAAATGATTTTAACAGAACATTTTCATCTGATCCTGAACGGTGGAAAGAATACTCCTGTATCCCTGCAAGATATAATAGAATGATATTATTTAAGGGAAATAAGTGGCATTCATACACTCTAAATAGTAATATTAGATATCAGAAAGTAATTATAAAGCATGGCTGATACTAGAGGTGTTTTTGGACTAAAAATAGCACGTATTCTTAAGAGTAGAGGAGAATGGAATCCCTTAGATCAAGTATGGCATTCTCCATCTCCTGGTATAGGATCATCACCAAACAATGGATACATTGGTGGTGGAACTCCTGATCTACTATCAACAATGGAGAAATTAGATTTTTCAACAGAAACCAGGACAGCAGTTCCTAGTGCAAACTTAACCGTTGCTACATATGGTTTGGCAGCAACAGGAAACGCAACACACGGTTACTTTGGTGGTGGTGTCGGTGGACCATACACAACAGTGCAGAAGACCACTTATTCATCTGATACAACCGTACAAGTTCCTGGTGCCGCATTATCTAATGAAACATATTACCTTGCAGCAACAGGAAATAATACACAGGGTTACTTTGGTGGTGGTTATAACGGTCGTTCAAATTTTGATAAGATAACTTATACATCTGATACAAGAACAACACTTCCTAATGTCTCTGGTAGTAGATTAACTACTAATAAAGAACGTTTAGCAGCAACAGGTAACTCAACAGCAGCTTACTTTGGTGGTGGTGTTTCTGGACCACCATCCTCAGCACCAATTTATTCGACAATGGATAAGTTGACTTATGCATCTGATACCTCTGCTGCAATTCCCGGTGCTGCATTATCTGCTGCAAGGTATAGTCTTTGTGCAACAGGTAATGCTAATGCAGGATACTTTGCTGGTGGAGACTCTACTCCTGGTGGCAGCTACTCTGGTGCTGGAACAATAGCAGATAAGGTCACTTATGCATCTGATACAACTGCTAGAGTTCCTAGTGCAGATTTACTTACGGAAAGAATATTCTTAGCAGCAACGGGTAATTCTACACACGGTTATTTTTCTGGTGGTGTTAAGTATGGTGCCAACTACTCTTCAACGGAGAAGATCACCTATGCTACTGATACAACATCTACAGTTCCTTCCGGTGCAGACTTAAGTTCTAATAGAAATAAGATAGCAGCAACAGGTGCCAGAGCTAATGGAAATCCAGTAGTTCCAGCTGTAACTCCAGCACCAAGTAGTCCCGCAACTCGTTTTACTGATGGTTCTCCGCCAACAGATAATAACGCATTCTTTGGTGGTGGTAAACCTGGTCCAAAATCAACAATGGATAAGTTGGATTATTCAACAACCACAACTGCTGCAGCTCCTGGTGCTAATTTAACTATAGCGCGTTACGGTCTTGGTGCTACAAGTAGTTTAAGTGGTGGATACTTTAGTGGTGGCAACCCAGGATCAAAAACAGAAGTTGAAAAACTAACTTACTCGACAACTTCAATTGCAAGAATTCCTAGTGCAGATTTTCCTGCTGGACGTTTTGAAATTGCTTCCGTAGGAAATAGAAATGCAGGATACTATGCTGGTGGTGCAACTGCAGTTATCAAGTTAACTTATTCGTCTGACACATCAGCACGTATTCCAAGTGCGAATTTAACTTTTCCATCAACTGCTGGAACAGGAGTGGGAAATGAAACTCACGGATACATTGGTGGTGGACAATCATCTCCAAACACAACAAAGGTGGATAAGTTGGATTATTCAAATGATACTACATCTTCTCTTCCATCTGCTGCATACTTAACTTCACCGGGTATGTACAAACTTGGTGCTACAGGGAACTCAACTGCAGGATACTTTGGTGGAGGTAGCGGACCTGTTAGATCAACAGTAGATAAGTTAACATACTCTTCTGATTCTACCTCTAGAATTCCTGGTGCAAATTTAAGTTCATCACGTTATACCTCTGGAGCTACAGGTAACCCATCATCAGGATTCTTTGGTGGTGGAGCACCTGGTACAAAATCAACAATGGATAAGATTGATTTTTCAAGTGATACCACAGAAGCAGTTCCTGGTGCGGCATTAACTGTTGCTAGATCTGAAGGGGGATCTACCAGTGCTAGAGGTAATGCTCTTCCTATCAATTTACCTCCAACAGCAACACCATCACCTTCTACTTTTGCATCTACACCAAATCAAGCAGTTTTTGCAGGGGGAATTAGTAATAGCACAACACCATCTGAAAAATTCCTTTATTCAACTGAGACATTCTCACAAATTCCAGGAACTTTAACTGCGTCACGTTATGGTCATGCATCAGTATCAAGTTCATCAGCAGTTTATTTTGGTGGTGGATATGGTGCAGCACCATATCCATTTGAAAGTACTATCGTAGACAAATATACTTATTCAAATGATTCTATTTCTCGTTCTCCAAGTTCTAATTTAAGTGATGCTAGAAGAACGTTAGCAGCAGTGGGAAACAATACTCACGGATATTTTGGTGGTGGTGCTTATCAATCAACGTATAAAACAGTAGTTGAGAGAATTGTTTATTCAAATGATAGTGAGTCAAGAATTCCTGGTGCAAATCTTGGTAAAGGGAGAAGGGAATTGTCTGCTTGTGGTAATTTAACGGCAGGTTATTTTATTGGTGGATTTAATAATGATACCAGTCCATCTGATGCATCAGAGGTTGATAAGTTAACTTATGCTAGTGATACCGCTGCAGCAGTTCCTGGAGCATTTACTCCTTCTGGTGTTTATACTCACAATTCAACAGGATCACCTTCGGTTGGTTATATTGGAGGAGGTGCAGGAAAACCTAGTGATACTGAAAAACAATTTGATAAACTGACATACTCCACAGATACAACTGCTGCTGCTCCTGCTATATCTTTCCCTTCTTATGAAACAAATTATGGTGCTGTAAGTAATACTGATGTCGCATATTTTACAATTAATAATCCTGCCGTTCTTAAACTTGAATTTTCATCTGATACACTGTCCACTATTCCAGCTACCTCATCTACCTATTTTAGAAACGTTGGATCAGGAGCAAGAGATAATGGAATAGGTCTCTCTCCTAATATCATATAATTAGTGCTATAATAAAAGAAAATCTTTGATATGAAACGTAGTATTATAGTAGTTGATAATTTTTATAATAAACCTGATGAAGTACGTAAAATTGCTTTAAATTCTCCATATCCAGATCCTGGAAGTGAGTATACTTATCCTGGTAAAAATTCTGATGATAATTTTTATCCAGATGAATTGCACAATAGATTTGAACAAATACTTAATCGAAAATTAATACCGGCACATAAAAATGGATATTTTCGGTTGTCACTGGAGATAGATTCATTCAGACAAGATGTTCATGTAGATCCATCATGGGAGTTTGGTGCCGTATGCTATTTGAATACTCCTGATCAGTGTATTGATGAGGGAGGAACATCATTTTGGATGCATAATAAAACCAAAAGTGAACGTTGCCCTCAAACTCTTGAACAAGCAAGACATTATGGATTTATTGAACCAAAAGAAGCATGGTGGACAACAGTCTATGGAGAAGGTCTTGATAGAAATCAATGGACCCGATACTTTCTTTCTCCAATGAAGTATAATCGCATTGTAATATTCAGAACAGATTTGTGGCACTCTCATAATTATAATTTTGGTGATAATTTAGAGAATGGTCGTTTAGTCCAATTATTTTTCTTTAACCCTACGGATTGGGACTAGTGAATTATGAATAAAAAGTATTATTTTATGGCAGGACTTCCACGTTCTGGAAGTACATTGTTGAAGAGTATTATTGATCAAAACCCGGATGTTCATACAGAACCAGTTAGTCCTATATTGGAATTAATTCATTATAATAATAAGTATTATGCAGATAGTGAGCAATATCTCAGTTATCCAAAACCAAAATCTGCATATAAAGTTGTTTCAAGTCTAATTGATAACTATTACTTTGATGTAGAAAAACCGATAGTGATTGATCATTGTCGTGCATGGAGTAATAATATTGAGATGTTGAAAACCTTTATTACTTCAAATCCTAAAATTATCTGTCCTGTTAGAAATGTAACTGAAGTTCTAACATCATTCATTACGATGATACATAGAAACTCTGATCAAGTGTCATTTATAGATAAAGCATTGATAGAAAAGGGACTGCCTGTAAATGATGATAATCGTTGTCATTTTTTGATGAGTAAAGAGGGTATTGTAGAGCAAGCATTGTGGGCACAATCACAAGCATTCATTCGTGGTGATGATAAAGAGCATTTACATATAGTTGAGTATGATGATTTGATTGATAAACCAGAAGAAACAATGAAAGGCATTTGTGAATTTTTAGAACTTGACTATTACTCCCACGATTTCAATCACATTGATAACAATCATCGTGAGAGTGAGGACCAATGGAATTTGAAAGACATGCATTATGTCCGTCAAAAGCTAGAGAAAAAATCTAAAAGACCTGAAGATATTTTGAGTGATGGTATTCTAAATAGGTATAGTAATTTAGAGTATTGGAAATATTCTAATCATAGGTACTACTAGATATGGCAAATACTAGAGGAGTTTTTAAATTAAGAAAAATTTCCGAAGAGAAAATACCTCTTGATGAATGGGTTAATTTGAGTGATGTATGGCATTATCCATCTGGAGGTCCTGAAGGACCAAATACTGGTTATTTTGGTGGTGGAGACACTACTCCTGGTCCAGTATCAACAATGGATAAGTTGAATTATTCAAATGATACCACAGCAGTTGTTCCTGGTGCCAAATTAACTGAATCTAGAAAAGCATTAGCAGCAACAGGAAATATTACACATGGTTATTTTGCTGGTGGAGAAGCTCCATCGAACAGAAGTCTTTGTGATAAATTAACTTATGCATCAGACACCACAGCAGCAGCACCTGGTGCAAAATTGAGTGCTAATAGAGCAAGAATGGCAGCAACAGGAAATCATGATAATGGATATTTTGGTGGTGGTGAACCTGGTTCTGGTCAAACTACTGTCGATAAATTAACATATTCAACAGATACTACTGCTAGAGTTCCTAGTGCTGATTTATCTGCATCGAAATATTTCGTTGCTGCTACAGGAACCGCATCAGCAGGTTACTTTGGTGGTGGTAACGCATCGGGTGGAAATATCACAACAGTGGATAAGTTAACTTTTTCTACTGATACAACAGCAGCAGTGCCTGGTGCAGCATTATCTCAGGCACGTCAAAGACTTGGTGCCACGGGCAATCCAAGTGTAGGGTATTTTAGTGGTGGTAGTCCAGGTCCAAGATCAGATGTGGATAAGTTGAATTATTCAAATGATACCACTGCTAGAGTGCCTGGTGCTAATTTAAGTGCGAACTTGTATGAGATGGGATCCACTGGTAATCCATCATCAGGTTTTTATGGTGGTGGAGGTCCTGGAGATAGAACACAAGTTGATAAGTTGTCTTATTCAAATGATACCACTGCTAGAGTGCCTGCTGCTGATTTATCCGTAGCACGTTATCAACTTGCTGCTACAAGTGGTAGAGAAAATGCACTTCCGTCAGCACCAAGTAGTCCCGCAACTCGTTTTACTGATGGTTCCGGACCAACACCAAATACCGGATACTTTGGTGGCGGAGGTACTCCTGACAAATCAACAATGGATAAGGTCACTTATGCATCTGATACGACAGCAGCAGTTCCTGGTGCAAACTTAACTGCAGCACGTAGGTATCTATCAGCAACAGGAAACTCTACAAACGGTTACTTTGGTGGTGGTGGCTGGTCCCCTATAGTATCAACAATGGATAAGACCATTTATGCATCTGATACCACAGCACAAGTTCCTGGTGCGGCATTAAGTACTGTTAGACGTGCTATGGGAGCAACAGGCAACTCAACAGCAGGTTACTTCGGTGGTGGTGACAGTCCTACAGTATCAACAACGGATAAGGTCACTTATGCATCTGATACAACTGCACAAGTTCCTGGTGCCGCATTAAGTTTTCCTAGAAATTACTTAGGAGCAACAGGAAACTCCACACACGGTTACTTCGGTGGTGGTGCTCCTAGTGCAAGATCAATAATGGATAAGTTAAATTATTCAAATGATACCACAGCAGTAGTTCCTGGTGCCGCATTAAATGTTGCACGCAGGTATCTATCAGCAACAGGAAACTCCACACACGGTTACTTTGGTGGTGGTGATCCTGGTCCAGTATCAACAATGGAGAAGGTCACTTATGCATCTGATACCACAGCAGTAGTTCCAGGTGCGGCATTAAGTCTTGCTAGAGCATACGTGGCAGCAACAGGCAATTCAACAGCAGGTTACTTCGGTGGTGGATATCCTGGTCCAAGATCAACAATGGATAAGTTGACTTATGCGTCTGATACCACTGCAGCAGTTCCAGGTGCCGCATTAAGTAGTCCTACAACTGGTTTAGCAGCAGCAAGTGCCAGAGCAAATGCACTTCCTTTTGCTGATCCACCAACACCAACACCGACTTCTACTACAGTCCCAGTTCCTGCACCAACACCTAATACTGGATATATTGGTGGAGGTAAAAATCCTAGCACTACGTCATCAGTAGAAAAAATTTCATACGCATCAGAAACTACAGGTAGAATTCCTGGCGCAAACTTGAGTGTTGCAAGAAGTTATCTTACGGCTGTTGGAACTCCATCAGTAGGATATTTTTGTGGTGGTGGTGGTTCTGTAGTTGATAAGACCACATATGAGTCTGATACGACTGCCAGAGTTCCTGGTGCGAACTTATCTGTTTCGGGAGATACTACTACATCTATGGGAAACACTACGCAAGGATATATTCTTGCTTATGCATATCCTTCCAGGTCTGATATGATGAAACTTACATATTCATCCGAAACAACAGCAACATTACCAGCGACCGCAAATTTGAGTGTTCCTGCTCGTGCTAATATGAGTATATCAAATACAACTCACGGATATACTGCTGGTGGAAAAAATGACAGTACATCTGCTTTTATTACAAACGTGGATAAGACTACTTTTTCAACGGATACGACTGCACGTATTCCTGGTTCAAATTTGGGGGGAACTCGTTATAGTGGTGCTACCACAGGAAATTCAACAACAGGTTATTTTGGTGCTGGAGCAATTCCAGGGCAACCAACTACAGATGCATCAACAGTAGAAAAGATAACATATTCAAGTGATACAAGAGCAAACGTCCCTTCCTCAGGTAATTTAAGTGCTGGGGGAAGAGACTTATCAGCAACAGGTAATACCACTGCTGGTTATTTCTTAGGAGGAAAAGTTATTCCTGGATTTGCTCTTACCTCAAAAGTAGATAGATTGACTTATGCAACTGAAACTAGAGCTACAGTTCCCGGAGCGAAACTAGATGCAGCAAGAGGAGAAGGAGGTCAAAACGCAACAGGTGCCAGAGCAAATGGACGTTCTGATGCGACTGCAGTTCCTGTTCCCGTAATCATATAATTAGTGTTATAATAAAAGAAAAAATTTGATATGATTGAAAATCCTTTATCATATATTTTGGTTAAACCAAATGTCATTAATGAATATGGTTTAAGAGAAATAAGAGAACATATTGAAAGAACAAATAAAACTGACCTTTCTGTATTTGATCCACATAAATCAAATGCAACTGGTGGAAAAGAGTGGATTGTAAATAAAGAAGTTCGTGACACTCAGCACGTTGAAATGGGACCAATATTTCCTAAGATTGCTGACTTGTTTAAAAATATGGTGAGGGAAGTTATCAATCCTTTTTATGGTATTGAGATAACTGAGAGTGAAGTTCCACAAATTCTTTCTTATAGTATTGGTGGGCACTATACACCTCATATTGATGGTGAGTCATTATGGCAAGCACCAGATGGTGAAGTTATTTGGAAGAAATCAACAGATCGTGATATCTCAATGGTTTTATATCTGAATGATGACTTTGAAGGTGGTGATTTTATTTTCCCTGAGCATCATATTCGTGTAAGACCGGAACCTGGAATGTTAGTATGTTTCCCATCTAATCATCATTACAAACATGGTGTAGAACCAGTTACAAGAGGAATGAGATACAGTATTGTATGTTGGGCTACTGTAAGGGGGTTTCCAACTATGGATGAGATCAATAGAGACCTGTCTCAAAAGTATGATATGTTGATAAATAACTAAAAGTTTTTTCTAATAAAAATGCAATATATTAAGCACTATTATACTGATGAGCAGACTGGAGCATATTTCTGCGATGCATCATCAAATGCAAAATATTTGATACATCCCTGGAAAAATTATGCCGGACTGGATGTAAAAGTTTGGTTGACCGATTCTGATGGTGTTGATGTAATGTTGGCAGAACTTCCAGACTCTACTTCTGTTTCTACTATTGCAAATGGTAGTAAGAATAGTGTTCAGGTTTTGAATGAAACTCAATACAATACTGTTTGGACTCCATATTCTGCTGCAGCAACTCTTTATGCTGAAGCACAAACTGCCGAAGATGGTGGTGATGCAGATACCGCAGCAACTAAGAGAACTGCAGGAGACACAAAAATGTCTGAGGCAACCACGGCAATTCGTGCACTCTGATTTTTAATTATTTGGTATGAAGACATTTTATTTTATGGCGGGTCTTCCAAGATCGGGTAGCACTTTGCTTTCGTCTATTCTAAATCAGAATCCAAGATTTTATTCTGGACCATCAAGTCCTGTACTTGGTGCAATGTATGCGATGGAGGAAAACTTCACTACCAATGAACTCTATACTGGATATCCAAAACCAGATCAGGTAAAAGAAATCATTGGTAGTATTCCTCATCATTTTTATAGTGATATAGAAAAACCTGTTGTCTTTGATAAGAATCGTGCATGGACTGCTAGAGTGCCATACATTGAGGGATACATTGGGCAGCAGGCAAAGATTCTTGTTCCCGTTCGTAGAGTGGATGAGATTCTTGCGTCTGTGCTTACAATGATTCATCGCAATCCTTTCCAAGAAGGGCAGGATAGAATCAATTTTGTTGATGAGTATTTGGTAAAGACAAACACACCAATCAATGATTATAATCGGTGTACGCATCTTATCAATCCTGATGGTATTGTATATGAGTCATTGAATGCTTTTAAATTGGGATTGGATTCCAATATGCGTGACAAAATGCACTTTGTAGACTATAATGATATGGTGAGTAATCCTGAGCAAGTTATGGAGGATATCTATGATTTCTTAGGAGAAGAATATTATGAACATAAGTTTGATGGACTCTCCAATATTCATAGAGAGAATGATATCAATACTTATGGACTGAATGATATGCACGAGGTTCATTCTAAACTTGAGAAAATATCTTCCTTACCAGAATCAATATTACCTGAAGAGATTCTTAATCTTTATAATGAAAATAAGGAATCACTTGAGTTCTGGAGTTCTAAATAAAATATAAAAGAAATAAAAAAAATGGCAATTCAATTTTCTAAAAGTATTACAAACATTAATGTTGTAAATTCTGGAGATAAGGATGTAGTATGTAGTGTAGAAGTTGAATTTACTTCTTATGACGACTCTAATCAGGAAGGTACAACCATTCAATCTTCCGAATCATTTGAACTCAGCACTGATGATAGAACATCATCTTCTGATGGATGGGTAGCATATGATAGTTTAGATGCAGCAACCGTTGAAGGATGGTTGGGTTCTGAATTAACTGATAAAATAACATCGGTTCAGGCAAATCATAACGGATGGATAAATTCTGTTCTTACTCCTCCAGCACCTGCTACAGTAGATAAAGCACTTCCTTGGTAATTTTATGGCAAAACTTAAGTATTCTATATTTCATATTCAAGGTGGGTTTGGAAAACATATTGCCGCAACAGCAGTAGCTAAGTGCATTAAAAATAATCATCCAAGCAGACAACTTGTGATTGTCTGTGCTTGGCCAGAAATCTTTCAAAATCTTTCGTTCGTTGATAGAGTATATCAACTTGGTAACACAAGTTATTTCTATCAGACTTATGTGGAGAATCAGGACTCATTAATTTTCCACAACGAACCTTACTTTACAACGGATCATATTCATAAGAAACTTCCTCTTGTAAAGACCTGGACAAAAATGTATGGTCTTGACTATAAAGGAGAGATGCCCGATATCAAGTTCAATCCTTTACAACGAAAACTTGCTAAGGAATTTTGGACTGGTCGTGCCAATGGTAAACCTATTATGGTTATTCATACTAATGGTGGAATGTATAATGAACAGAGACCATACTTATGGGCACGAGATATGCCCGTAGCACTGGCACAGAGACTTGTAGACCACTATTCTGATGACTATCATATCTTTCAGGTTAAGAAGGCGTCTAGTGAGGCACTAGATGGTGTAGAAGTCGTTCAAGATCCTATGAGTAATATGGAACTTGTCAGTACCATTCTTCATAGTGATAAAAGAATTCTTATTGATAGTTCTCTACAACATGCCGCAACGGCACTCAAACTTCCTTCAGTAGTTCTGTGGAACGGAACGAGTCCTGATGTGTTTGGATGGGATATGCACACAAATATTCAGGCAGAAAAACCTGCTAATTTTAAACTTCCAAACAGTTACTTGTTTGACTTTGATTTCATGGGAATGGAAGCAGAGTACCCTTATGTAGATGAAGATGAAGAGATTTTTGATTTTGATAAAATTGTAGAAGCAGTCGGATGAATGTAATTGGACTTTATGGTGCGATTGGTTGGAATGTTTTAATTTCAGACAATCCAAAACTTAGTAATCAAATGAATGAGAGTTGGACACACGGTGCTAGTGTGACTCTCTTTTCTGATGGTAACCACATTGCAAGTATCAGTGAGGAAAGACTTAGTGGTATCAAGTATGATGGAAACTTTCCACGTAAGTCAATAGAATATTGTCTATCGACAGGCAATCTTTCTAAAGATGATATTGATGTGGTCATTGTTCCATCAATGGCTAATCAAAACTTCTATAAGAATTACATCAATAAAACTATTGAGAGAAAAGTTAAAAGATATTTTCCAAAAGCAAAGGTAGAGATTGCATCACATCATTTGTGTCATGCATATTCTTCTGTGTTCTCTTGTGATTATAATGAAGGTTCATTCATTACTTTAGACAATGCTGGTTCGGTTTTGTTTGATACTGTAGGACAAATTTTTGCCTGTGAAAATCATTCATTTGGATATTTCAACAAGGAGAAAGG
>Ga0181412_1000333_pt1 | contig 20294 bp, 16 predicted proteins | sample 35SPOviralmetaG_FD_130113 | JGI IMG/M metagenome (GOLD analysis project Ga0181412, IMG submission 130113) | Marine viral communities from the oligotrophic San Pedro Time Series (SPOT) site, San Pedro Channel, CA, USA - 35 SPOT_SRF_2012-08-15 | ecosystem: Environmental > Aquatic > Marine > Strait... | reverse complement strand
TGATTTCAAAGGTTTTGATTTCGTGCTTGACGACAAAACAGTAACTTTCTCTCCCGGTGATGCGCAGACCATTAAGAAAAATCAAGAGACTCCTATGAACTTTATTAATAAGTACTTGGATGATAAGGGTTTAATTAGTGACGCTGCCGGATACCATAGAGCTTTATCAATAGCAATGAATCCTGACAAATTTGCCAACTTCTTTTATGAACAAGGCAAGTCTGAAGCTACGGAAGATGTGATACGCAAAACTAAGAATATAAATATGACTGAGCGTAAAACACCTGAAATAACTAATAAGGGAGGATTTCAAGTTAAGTCAGTTAACCCTGATTCGGGACGAGGCTTAAAAATAAGAAGTATTAAACGAAAATAAATTTTAAAAATTAATTATTATGGCTGGAGCAGTTCAAGCAACCCCAGGGTTTGCTTTACAACCGAGTGCAGAACAAGTAGCACTCTCAACCAATTACATAACTAACTTCGACTTTTTAAATCAGTATCTACCTGATACTTATGAGAAAGAGTTCGAAAGATATGGTAATCGTACCATTGCATCGTTTCTACGTTTAGTAGGAGCTGAAATGCCTTCTAATTCTGACCTTATTAAATGGGCAGAGCAAGGAAGACTACACACTAAATATACTAACTGTACATCAGGTTCAGCAGCAGCTGCTGATACGGCTACTATAACTGTAGGCGACACATTAGTGCCTAACACTGGAAGTATTGCTATTAGAGCTGGACAAACTATTGTTCTTTCTGATAACGCAGGTGGTGGATTAAACAAAGCTATTGTTACTTCTGTTGATACAGCAAACAGTACTTTTAACGTAGCTTATTATGAAGCTGGTGGACAAATAGGTGGAGCAGGTGGCTTTACTTATACTGTATTTATCTATGGTTCTGAATTTAAAAAAGGAACTAATGGAATGGTAGGTTCGCTAGAAGCTGATGACGTTATTTTTGACAACTCACCAATTATCATAAAAGACAAGTACGCAGTAAGCGGGTCTGATATGGCACAAATTGGATGGGTAGAAGTAACTACTGAAAATGGCGCATCTGGATACCTATGGTATTTAAAGTCTGAGCACGAAACTAGATTACGTTTTGATGACTATCTTGAAACTTCTATGATTGAAGCAGTACCAGCTGAAGCAGCTTCTGGAGCTATTGCAGCAGGTGGAGATGTAGGAAACAAAGGTTCTGAAGGTATCTTCTACGTTGTTAACGCTAGAGGAAATGTTTGGGGCGGTGGAAACCCTTCTACATTAGCTGACTTTGATGCAGTTATTTCAAGACTTGATAAGCAAGGAGCAATTGAAGAGAATGTAATCTTCGTTGACAGACAGTTTGGTTTTGACATAGATGATATGTTAGCAACTCAAAACTCTTATGGAGCAGGAGGAACATCTTATGGATTATTTGACAACGACAAAGATATGGCGTTGAACTTAGGATTCACAGGATTCCGTAGAGGTTATGACTTTTATAAGTCTGACTGGAAATACTTAAATGACCCAACTATGCGTGGTGGTTTACCTACTGGAGCTAACTCAGGCCGTATTAACGGACTATTAGTACCAGCTGGTTCTACTACAGTATACGACCAGATTTTAGGTAAGAATGCGAAGAGACCATTTCTTCATGTTCGATACAGAGCTTCTGAAACTGAAGACAGACGTTACAAAACTTGGATTACAGGTTCTGCTGGCGGTGCTGCAACTTCAAGCTTAGATGCTATGGAGGTTCACTTCTTGTCTGAAAGAGCTGTATGTACTTTAGGTGCAAACAACTTCTTCTTATTCCAAGAGTAGTATTTTACTAAGGGAGGTTTAACCGCCTCCCTTTTTTTTTAAATCAAATTAAATTATATATAATGAAAAAAGAATTAAAAGACAGAGTCTATAAATTGACTCGTAACGATGCCCCACTATCACTTATTATACCAGGGGGCGGTTCACCAAGAAAACCACTACTATGGTTTGATGAAACCCAAGGAATAAATAGAGTTTTAAGATATTCAGCAAATCAAAAATCTTGTTTTGAAGATGAACAAGATGGGCAGGTTGTAAGAGAACATATTGATTTTATTGATGGGTTTTTATCAGTACCTAAAACTAATCCAGTTTTACAAGAATTTTTACATTTACATCCATTAAACGGTAAAAAGTTTGTGGAAGTAAACGAAGAAAAAGATGCTCAACAAGAGCTAGAGTTTCTTAGCATGGAAGCCAAAGCTTACACTGAGGCTGATAAACTTTCCATAGGGCAAATGGAAAACGTAGCTAGAGTTTTACTTGGAGCAGACGTTTCTAAAATGAGCACAGCTGAATTAAAAAGAGATATTTTTGTAGCTGTAAAAAGAGACCCTGAAGGGTTTTTAAGACAGGTCCATGACCCAATGTTAAAGCTTCAATCTAATGTACATTTGTTTTTTGACAAAGGGTTGTTGTCATTTAGAAATAAACAAAAAGAAGTGTGGTATAACACCTCAACTAACAAAAAAAAGATGTTAACCATACCTTTTGGTGAAGACCCTATGTTTATTGTGTCTTCTTATTTGCAAAGCGATGACGGCATAGAGGCTTTAAAAATGCTTGAAAAACTGCTTGAAGATTAGTTGTATCTTTGTTTTTTGTTTAACCCATAAATTTTTTAACATGGCAAAATATATTACATTCGATACTGCAAGTGACGGAAATGTTCACCTTGCAACAGATGGCATTCTTTACGCAGAAACTACAAGTTCAACTGCTGGAACAATTTTTTTGAAAGGCGGAAGCCACAAATTTACTGTTACTGGAACAGGTTTAACTTCAGGCTTTGGAGCAAATGTTAACGCAGCTTTAGTTGAAGCAGCGCAAACATCTTGGACAAATGCAGCAATTCCTGTAAGTACATCAGGAGGTCTTTTAGTATTTACTAGCGTAGCTGTAGCTACTATTTAATATTACCTTTTTATTAGGTATTAGAGAGAGGTCAAAAATAATTGACCTCTTTTTTTTTGCTTATCTTTGTAAAAAAGAAAGCGATGATAAACGCTGTTAGAAACACAGTTCTTGCTATCCTTAACAAGAATAATTACGGATATATATCTCCATCAGATTTTAATCTATTTGCTAAACAAGCACAGCTAGATATTTTTGATGAATACTTTATAGCTTATAATAATCAGATTAATAAAGAGAATGGTAGAGTATCGGGAACAGGATACGCTGATATTAAAAAAGGATATGAAGAAGTTATAGATACTTTTTCTGTTACAGCAAGTTTATCTAAAGGCTCTTTAAATAAATATACTGTTCCTACTTTAGCTACAACGGGCTCTGATTATTACCTATTAAATAAAGTTTTAATATATAGCACTGTTACTTCATCAGGGACTAGTACAGCAACTGGAGGTGGTAATACTGAGCTTATAGACAATACTGCAACTTTTCAAACTGATGGTGTAAGTGCTGGAGATATTGTTTCAGTAATATTAGCTAATTCTGTAATTACTAATCTGACTGTTGTATCGGTAACTAATCAAACAACTTTAGTAGTAGATGTAGCTTCTTTAACAACAACTAATATTCCTTATGCAATTTACAAAGGGGTAAATTTAAAAAATGAAGCAGAGCAGGTAAACCATAGCAAAATTACCATGCTTAGTAAGTCTATGTTAACCGCTCCTAATACTACTTTTCCCGCATACACACAAGAGGGAACTATTTTAACATTATATCCTGACTCTATAGTTACTATCGGAAGAGTGGTTTGTCAATATATAAGATATCCTATAGACCCTAAATGGACTTATATTTCATTGTCGGGAGGAGAGCCTATTTTTGACCAGTCTCAATCAGATTACCAAGACTTTGAGTTACCTCCAGATGACGTAAATAATTTGGTTGCTAGAATATTACAATACGCTGGTATGTCTATTAGAGAAATAGCTACAGTACAATTTGGACAAGCAATAGAACAACAAGAAAACCAAGAACAATAAGATGGCATATTTATCACAATACCAATATTATGAAAACGCAGGTACAGTTCCAACTAATAAAAATTGGGGTTCATATCAGTATGTTAGCTTGGAGGATATAGTAAACAATTTTCAGTTAATGTATTCTGGAAATCATTCTTTAATTAATAACGAAGAAAGATTTAAGATATTGTTTCATGCAAAGCGTGGTATACAAGAATTAAATTATGATGCATTTATGGAGATAAAAGCATTAGAACTTACAGTATATGATAATTTAACTTTTGTTTTACCAAACGACTATGTAAACTGGGTTCGTATTTCATTATATAAAGATGGATGGCTTAGACCTTTAAATGAAAATATTCAAGTTAATTCTGCTCAGTCTTATTTACAAGGAGCTGGAGGAACCTTAACTTTTAATGCTGATGGCACGGTAATAACTGATGAATCTACGCTTGACGCAGAAAGAAAAAATGGTCAGCAAAATAGTATTTATCTTAACCAAGAAAATGCAGCAGACCAAGTAGCATTAGATTCAGAATCTAATTGGTATGCAGATTATACCATTGGAGCTCGTTACGGTTTAAATACGGAAACTGCAAACTTTAACCCTACTTTTAGAATAGACAAAAAAGCAGGAGTTATAAATTTTGATTCCACCATGCTTAATGAAAACTGTGTATTAGAATATATCTCTGATGGAATGGAAGGTGGAGATGATTCACAAGTGTCAGTTAACAAGCTTTTTGAAGATTATGTTTACGCATATATTGAGTATGCAATTTTAAATAGCAAGTTTAATGTTCAAGAGTATATTATTAATAGAGCTAAAAAAAGAAAAACAGCTTTACTCAGAAACGCAAAAATTAGATTAAGCAACATTCATCCTGGCAGATTATTAATGAATCTACGAGGAGAGAATAAGTGGATAAAATAAAATGGCAAACATTCAAAGAAATTTTATAGCTGGCCGAATGAATAAAAGCCTTGATGAAAGGCTTGTACCGAACGGTGAATATGTTGATGCACTAAATGTTAGGCTTGGTTCTACTGAAGGTTCAGAAGTAGGTTCTGTTGAAAATTCAAAAGGAAACACTATCCTTACTACATTAATGTTTGATAATGTAGAGCTAAGTAATAATGCTAAATGTATTGGAGCTTATGAAGATGGGGCTAATGAAACTATTTATTGGTTTGTCCATGACCCATCATACTCTCTTGGCGTTACTGCTAAATTAGATTTGCTAATATCATACAATATAACCAACAACGCTACCACTTACCATTTAGTAAGTTTAAATGATGGTGGCAATTTAAAAACCACTCTTAATTTTAGTCAATACAATTTAATTACTGGAGTTGATTTGGTAGATAATTTATTGTTTTTTACAGACAATTTAAACCCTCCTAGGTTTATTAATGTAAATACAAGATATAACTCTCCTAATAACTTTTTAGATGGCTTTACAGCTGAATCTATAATGGTAATTAAAAGACCTCCAATAGAAGCTCCTAACATTCAAACGCTTAATGTTCCTGGACAACAAGATGATTTTTTAGAAGAAAGATTTATATCTTTTGCTTATAGATATAAATATGCTGACAATCAATATTCAGCTACTTCACAATTTAGTGAGCCTGCATTTACACCTTCTACTTTTAATTTTAGCTACAACAGCTACTTAAATGAGGGTATGAAGAATACTAAAAATGCAGCTATTATTACATTCAATTCAGGCAGCTCTTTAGTAACTGGTATAGAGATTTTATTTAAAGAATCTACTACTAATAATATTAAGGTAATAGAGTTTTTAGATAAAGCAAATTTAGGATATTCAGATAATGTTAATTATACATTTACTTTTGACAATAGTAAAATATTTACATTACTTCCAGATTCTGAAATATTAAGATTATATGATAATGTACCTAGAATAGCTAAAGCTCAAACAATAATGGGCAATAGATTAGTCTATGGAAATTACACGGAAGGTTATAATTTAAAAGATAAATTTGGAGAAAATTTAAAATTAGAATATAGTGCTAATTTAGTTAGTTCTGAAATAGCAACAACTGAAATATTAGACTCTACTGGTTCGGGTAGCTACACTTATGGTCCTACTCCAGTTACTGTAAATAGTTCTATTATTTATTTTGATTTATCAAAAGAAGATGGAACTACTTTAGATTTAACAACAGGTTCTAGTGTTACATTAGATTTTACCCTTACACATAGTCAATTTACAGGAACTACTCCAGGAGGCACAACAGCAAACACAGAAATAATATTTGAATATGTTTTACCAACTAATTTTTCTAATGTATATTCTTTAGCAACAAGCACAGATTTTATAGAAAAAGTAGGAACATCTTCTAATATCCAAACAGTTCCTAATTCTTGTAATGGAGCTACTTTAACTGACCAGGTTAATTGTGCTTTACCATCTTCGTTAGGAACTTATAGTAAAACTGCTAGTGGAATAACAGGAGCAGGGCAACCTATATCTATAGTAGCTACACCAGGTAGTAATACTATTGGTTTTCAGTTAATAGCAATGAATTATGTAGATGGAGCTAACAATGCTTATGAATTTTATGAAGTTAACTCTGCTACAGCTAATTTTAGAACTACAGATACTACAAGAAGCTTACATAGCAATCGTGGATACGAAATAGGTATAGTTTATATGGATGATTTTAATCGTTCATCTACAGCCCTTGTAAGCCCAAACAATACAGTTCAAGTTCCTTGTTCAGCATCTATATCAAAAAATACTATTCAGGCAACAATACCAAGTCAGCAGTTAGCTCCAAGCTGGGCTACAAGGTATAAGTTTGTTTTAAAACCATCTGAGAGTACATATGATACCATATACTCTAATGTTTTTTATCAAGACCCTTTGAGTAATGCTACATATTTTTTACTTGAAGGAGAAAATGCAAACAAGGTAGAAGAAGGTGATAGGTACTTTGTAAAATCTGATAGCAATGGACCTATATTAAGATGTGTTGAAGCAACTGTATTAGAAAAAGAAGCTAAATCGGCAGACTTTTTAAAGGACGCATCGGGAGCTGATATTATTTCTCCAGCAGGGACTTACATGAAAATTAACCCTAACAACTTTGCTACTGCTAGAGGGGATGATGATATAATAACTCCAGGCTCACAAACAAAATCTGAAAATAGCGCTAATCAATATCCGATATTGGATTATCCAATGAATCTTAATGTACCTGACCCTAATATTGCAGGCAGTACACACACAGATTACAGTGTGCCTGCTGGAAGCAGAATTGTATTGTCTATTAGACAAGAAAGACTTGGAGTAGGTAAAGGAAACGCTAAATGTGAACGCAGAATAAGCGAATTAAATGTAGAGCTTATATCTTCAACTACTTATGCAAATATGCAGGACTGGTGGAATGGAGATAATGCGGAGGTGGTGTTAAATGATGCCATAACAGAAGTAGGTGGAAATACAGGAAGCATATCAAATGTATATGAGTCGGGGACGGCCACTACCAAGCAAGATGTATCAACTGCCGAAGGAACAAACTATTACAAGTTTTTTAGAGGCGCAACTAATGAGCTGGCATTGTTAATTACCGGCACTGTAAGATGCGGAGGTATTTTGTCCAACAAAAGACGCTCTACAGTTACAGCGGACATACAGGTTTATAGAACTGATTCAGTTGTTGTTTTTGAAACACCGCCTACAGATGCTCTTTCCAATGTATGGTATGAAAATCATTTATCTTTTGCTATAAGTGCAGATGGTATGCATTCTGGAAATTTACAAACACAAACCTCAACTCAATCAGCTATAGTTGATACAGAGTTTTATGATTGTTTTACATTTGGTAATGGGGTAGAAAGTTATAAAGTTTTAGATTCTATTGTAGGAAAAACATTAAACATTGGAGAAAGAGTCACTTCTACCTCAAATTTAAATTATAAAGAAGCTCATAGGTTTGCTGACTTAACATATAGCGGAGTATATAATGATGAGACTAACGTAAACAAGCTTAATGAGTTTAATCTTGGATTACTAAACTTCAAACCACTAGAAGATTCTTTTGGTTTAATACAATTATTATATGCTAGAAAAACTGATATACTAGTATTACAAGAAGACAAGATATCTTATGTGTTGGCTGGAGTAAACCTATTAAGTGATGCTGTTGGCGGAGGTGTTGTTACGGCAGTTCCTGAAGTATTAGGAAAACAAATTGCTAGAATAGAAGAGTATGGCATAAGCGAAAACCCAGAAAGTTTTGCCGTATGGGGTCCTAATAAATATTTTACCGATGCTAAACGAGGAGCGGTGATAAATTTAATTGGATTAGCGGGAAGAGATGAACAACTTCAAGTTATATCTGAGGCAGGAATGAGAGGGTGGTTTAGAGATTTATTTATACAATCTTTTACTACACAAAAAATGGGAGGATTTGACCCTTACATGAATGAATATGTATTACATTCTAATGTACTTCTTCCTGTAGAAGATGTTTCTTGTATCCCTTGCGACACCACTAAAGGACTAACACTTCTTCCTAATCAAACTACTTCTTATTGCGTAGATGTAGGAAATTTATTAGGATTAGTAGATGTAGACTATATTGTTCCGTTTATAGGATATGACAATATTACAACTGAAACAAGTCAAAACACTGTAACTGAATTAAATTCAGATGACATTGTAACAGAAAGACCATTAACAGGTAATGGATATATTATAACTGCTACATATAACGGCACTACTCACACTACCGGTACTGTTTATGAAAGTGGCACTTTAACTTTTAACAAAAATGTAGTCCTTAATAATACAGTAGCAATTACAGTTACAAGCACAAGCTCTTCAAACGAAACTATTGATATTACAACTAGTTGTCCTCAGTCTACTGATATGACTGTATTTAGTGTTGCTGTTACTAGCAATGCTGATGCAGGTCAATTTATTCATAATGTCTATAGATGGACGGATGGTTCGTTTGTTTCTCCCGTGCATGGGGATACCTCTCCTATAACTTTTTCTAGTAGCACTGTTAATCCTATTGTTTCTCAGTTCGACCAAGTTTCAGGACCACAAGGAGCTGGTATTATACCTGGAGATGGGGCTAATGTTTCAATAATTAGCAGAAAACAAAACTTTGATAATTTTGTTTTTGATATAAATAAAAACAAATTAAGATATTTAAGAACAGCTAATTACTATGGTAATAATCCAACAGACATAAACAGTTTATTAAGTTTGTCAACTAATGCTACACCAATTGTTTCGCAAACTAATCCAAATCAATTTGCTGCTGATTTTGTTATGCCAACAGGTGGACAGTTTTTATACTTAATTTGGGATTATAGACAATCTAATTCAGCAGAATTATGTTACTCGACTACAAGCACTACTGATGCTTGCACTGGATGTAGCTTTAGTCCTACACCTGTTCCTACAGCTCCTGTGCCTGTAGTTACGGTATTTACTTGGCGTATTGAAGCGGGAGCGGGTAGCGCTACAAGCCCTACATCGTGTCCTTCAGCCTCTGTAGCTCTTTATAGTTCTTCTAGTTCGTTTGCAACAACTTTTGCAAACAGCACAGTATTCTATACAGACGCAGCTTTAACTACAGTATTCCAAGGTGGCAATAATTACTTTGGAGTAAGAGAGCCTAATCAAGGTTTTGGACAATCTCAAGGTATATTTAGAATGACAGACTTAGGGACAACTTCTAATATAGACACAGCTGGGGTATGTAACCCTCAGCCTACGCCTGTGCCAACACCAGTTGCTCCAGTTGCTCCAGTACCGGTGCCTACCGCACCAGTGCCTACCGCACCTTGTTATACTTTTACTATTTCAAATAATGGCAACCCATTAGATGATGATAGCTATACTTATAATTCTTGTGGTGGAGGTACTAGCTCAGGCTCAGTACCTTATGGAGACCAAGTAAGTGTGTGCGCTCAAGGCTTTACTCATATAGGAGTAGCTTTAACAGTAACTAATACTCAAAACCCTTGTAACTAATGGCATCTCTAGGAACATATTATTTTGATACAGCAAGTTTTACTAACGCAACAACAGTTTATGATGATGCCAGTTTAAATGTAGTGTCTCAAAACGGATGGTATTCAGACAACACTATTGTAAGAAGACAAATAAGCGGCGTTTTAGAGGCTTCACAATCTTGTTCTGTTCCAACTCCAGTGCCAGTGCCTACAGCTCCGATACCTGTGCCAATCCCAACGCCTACGCCTACGCCTACTGCCCCTAGCCCCGTTCCTAGTCCAGTAGCGCCTGTAGCGCCTAGTCCAACGCCTGTAGCGCCTGTAGCGCCTAGTCCAACGCCCACGCCTACTGCGCCAGTTCCTGCGCCAGTTTATGTTCCTGTGCCTGTTCCAGTTCCAGTGCCTGCGCCCACGACCCCTATAACACCATTGCCTGTTCCAGTTCCAGTGCCTGCGCCTGTAGCACCAGTGCCTGCACCAGCAGTTCAGTGTTACGCTTTACAGTTGAAATGGAATCCTCTTGGAACTTGTAGTGGTAGTCAGAGCGTATACTATGGTAACTTTAGCAACTTCTGTACTGCAACACAAATATATACGGATAACAACTGCACAAACCTTGCATCTTCAGGATACTATACAACAGCATATGGTACAGCTGAATATAGATTCTGGGATGGAACAGCCTTTACAACTAACTGTGCAAATTGTTGATAATTTAGTACCTTGTAAATAATTTAAATTAAATTATGGTTTTAGAAAAAGAACAAAGGAGTTATATACCTTATGACCCTAGCCCGCTACAACCTATAACGAGAGGTACAAAAAAAGGGTTTCAAGTTTTAGATGTTCCTCCAGTTGTTTATAGTATACTAATGAATTTTTACGACAGGGCTAAACTTAAAGAAGAGAATTACCCTGGAAAAGAAGCTTATTCAGAACAAGAAAGCTTTTTACAAGATATAAACCAACATCAAGAAAAGGTTGATTTTATTAAATCTACCATGTTAGATATACATCAAGAGTGGTGTGGAAGAAATTTAAAACCAGCTGTAGTTTATGGAGTCAGAAGTTATAGCGCTAATACTATTTTTAATGCTCATTTTGATAGACAAGATACGCACCATGTAGCTTCAAGTATTACCCTTGGTAAAGACGCTCCTTGGAATTTAAACATCCAAGACCACGATAAACAGTGGTGGGGTGTAGATGTAGAGCCCGGTCAGATGATTATGTTTGAATCTGGATGCTGTATGCATGGAAGGCTTGATGAATATCAAGGGACTTACTTTGATAATTTATATACTCACTTTACTTATGAAGAACCTTTTACCCCCTACGAAGGATAAAGTATATATATACGAATCTCCTGATAATGGTGAAACTATTTATAGAAGAGTATTTGGTAATTATTCTTTTAAAGAATTAATTCAATCAAATAATGACAAAGGATAGATATATATCTTTTAGTTGGTGGTGGGGTGGTTTTAATAATATTCGGATGTGCTATGAAATGGTTGGCGCTATGTCATATGTTTCAGGCAGAAAAATAATACTACCTCCTGCTGGGTATTGTTTGTTTTTATCTGAACACCATGATAAAAAAACTTTTTGGGATATATGGGAGGTATTAGATAAAGATGCATTTACATCTCAATTTGATTGTATAGAATATGCAGACACTCCACTAACAAAATATTCTACTAATCAACAAAACTACGATGGTATATGCAAGGATATAAAATGTGTTTTATTTAACGATAAAGATATAAACTGGGGTCCTCAAAAGTTTATAGGCAAAGGATTAATATACCACGGCATAGAAGATATAAATCACTTTAATGAATTTAATTGTGACAACCGACAATTTTTATATGATATAATGTGTGATGATGAAATTATACATTTTCCTAGAAATTTATTAGGTCATTTTGGATACCATGTTTACCCCCCTAACGATGAGGCTAGAAAAATAATACAGCAAAAAGTAAAGGATGGTATAAAGTTTAGACAAAAGTTTTTTACTCAAGCTAATAGCCTTATGCCTGGTGATTATGATGCTGTGCATATAAGAAGAGGAGATTTTAAATTTACACAAACTCAATGGACTGAAGAGTTGTATGATAATCTTGAACAGCTATTAGACGGAAGTGTCAGAAAATCAGTACCTTTATACATTGCAACTGACGAACCTGACCTTTCAATGTTTAATTTTTTAAAAGAAAAATATAATACAGTTTTTTTAAAAGACTTAACACAATCTAGTAAAAGCCACGAACTAGTATTAGATACTATTCTTTGCGCAAACGCTAAAAACTTTTACGGGTCTAGGATGTCAACATATAGCGACTATATAAATATAGTTAGAGGTTACAATAATAAAATAGACAATCATAGAAAGTCTTTAAATTTTGATAGAAAAAAAACTCAGTACAATAAATATCCCTGGGAAGTAGAGCCTTATAACTGGCAAGACCTTTGGGGTGAATTATATTATGGCAAAATTTAATTTAGGAATACACGGGTCTCATAATGCAGCAGTGGCTTTATCTTATGGCGGAGATGTGCTTGAGGTAGTAGAGCTTGAGCGTTGGGTTCAGATAAAAAATGCAGCGTTTTTTTATTACCACCCAATATTAAATTCAATAGAAGTTCTAAATGAAATATTAGATTACTTTGAATTTAAGCACGGTGCAAAAGAATATGACTATGCCATGTTAAACTCTTGGCCTCAAGACCAAACACATCACCTTAGAGCGAGTAACATAATCTATGTACCTCACCATGTAGCACACGCTTGTAATGTTATGTATCATTCAGAAGCAAAAGAATCATTAATTATTTCTTTTGATGGTGGTTCTGATAATGGACATTTTAATATTTACTTTGGGGAAAAAGGAGCTCCTCCTCAACTTATATATCAATCTGAAAAAGACCTTTGCGTTCCTTACGCTGCCCTTGGACATTATATAAACGATATAAAAAAAGAAAGAGATTATTGGTTTGGTAATTTAACTTATGCTGGTAAAGTAATGGGCTTGTCATCATATGGAAAAAGAGATGAAGAGTTGTTTAAATATGTTACTGAGCTGTATAACAGAAGTAATACCAATCAAGTAGATGCGGCGCACACTAATTGGCAAAACATATATTGTGGTTGCAATCAAAAAGATGACAAAGCAAAAGATTTAGCATATGCAGCTCAGTATATGTTTGAAAAAAACTTTGCTGATATTATCTTGCCTTTTATGTTTAAATATCCAAATAGAGAATTACAATTTTCTGGAGGTGGAGCTATGAATATATTAAATAACACTACATATAAAGCTTTTGTTTCACCAAGCTCAGATGATAGGGGTATAGCTTTAGGGTGTTTGTTAAGTTTAATTATGCCTGGGCAAGCTGTTGACAGTACTTATTTAGGTTCTGAACCTTATGATGATATGCCAGATGGTAGAGAAGTATCTGTTAAGGAAGTTTCAGATATGTTAAGTAAAGGAAAAATTATAGGTCTTATGCAGGGACGAGCAGAGCATGGAGCTAGAGCTTTAGGCAATAGGTCTATTTTATGTGTTCCAAAAGCAGGAGTAAAAGAAAGGCTAAATGAAGAAGTAAAAGAAAGGGAATGGTTTAGACCATTTGCTGGAGTTTGTAGAGAAGAAGATGCTCATAAATATTTTAAACCTTACGGCAAGCACAGGTGGATGACGCATAATGTTAAAGTAAAAGACAGTCAGTTTCCAGGGGTAACTCATGTAGATAAAACTTGCAGGCTACAGACAGTAACTAAAAAACAAAATAATTTTATATATGATTTGCTAGAGTACCATCCAGTGCTTTTAAATACATCATTTAATATTCAAGGCAAGCCTATATTAAACACCTATAAAGAAGCTATGTGGATGAAAGAAAACACAGGAGTAGATGAAGTAATAACCGATAAATATATATTATAATGTTAAAAAAAATAAAATTAGATTATGATTGGAGTTATTTTTTACCTCCAATGCAAGACTATTCAGTTCATAAAGGAACTTGCTTGGCGCATCAGCTTGATGAGCTTACAGACATACACGAAGAGTATGGATTAGGAGAAACGTACACTAAAGATAATACTGTAATTCAACAACTATGGTATACTGACAAGCAAGTAGATTTTAAAGATTTAGGAAAACAAACTGGAATGGAAGTTATAACTATATCTAGTATACTTCAGCCTCCAGGAAATACCATTGCTTTGCATAGAGATACATTTTTTCAAATAAACAAAAGGTTTCCAAATGATAAAAGAACAAAGGTAAGAGCTAATATATATCTTGAGCCGTGGAAGGTAGGTCATATGTTACAATATAAATCTGAAGAAGATAATATTTGGAAGACATCTGATAATTGGAGTGCTGGAGATGGGTATATATGGGATTCTAAACCACTTCATTTATCAGCAAATGCAGGCATGAAAGACAAGTATACGCTACAGATATCAGGCTTTTTACTCTAAAAGAGGCAAGCAATTAAATTCGTAAATTTGTAGTTAAATAAATTCCATATGGCGACTTTTTATTATAGAATGCAAAACTGCATTCAGCCTGATGTTTATGCTAACGCAGCTTTTACAACTCAACAAACTATTGGTCAGGTTTATGAAATGGCGCTTGTACCTCCGTCAGGAATTATTGTTGATTTTTGTTGGAAGGTAGATGGCTTAGCTAATGATGGAACTTCTGCTGTTATTATAAATGATTATGGAATTAACGGATGTTCTTTATGTACAGGAGCTCCACCTCCAGTATCTCCTCCAGGAGTTTATGCTTGGGCATTTCATCAAGTTCAAGGGAACGGTTATAATGTAAAGCCTACATCATGTGTAAATTGTCCAGTAACAGTTTATTCTAATGTAAGTTCTTTTACTGATTTAACTTGTGATGTGCAGCATTTTTGGTTAGACGCTGGATTAACTACACCTTTTAACGGTAGTAATCAATACTACAATGTAGCTCCTAATGCAGCTCCTTTATTAGGAGTAGGTACAGTTTTGCTTTCTAATCTAGGAGTAGTAAATGATTTTTATGATTGCCAAGGAACTCCTAATTGCGCTGGAGATTGTTATGAGTATACTTTTTACAACTCTGGAGCAGACCCCCTTTCAACAGATGATAGTTACACTGTAACTCTTTGTGATGGGAGCTCTAAGTCTAGCAGTGTTACGTTAGGTCAAACAAATACAGAATGTGCTCAATATGTTGATTTTGCAGGCAATGCTTTAACGGTTAACAACACACAAGTATTGTGTAATGTTCCAACACCTATTGCCCCTATACCACCCGCTCCAATACCAACTCCTATTCCTACGCCTGTTCCTACGCCAGTTCCTGCTCCAACTTCTGTTCCAGTGCCTGTTCCAGTTCCAGTGCCAGCTCCTGTAACTCCCATTCCAGATGTTTGTTTATCATCAACTAACGCTGTTACGTTAGAAGTTTTGGGAGGTGTAAATAAATATGTTTTTGGAGGAACTTATGGTTTATATGGAAGCGGAACAGGTACATTTGTTTTAAGCTCAGTACCTTCGTCTCATCCTATAGCTTTTCAAAACTTTGGTCTTACTGCAAGTATAGTTTATGATGGTCAGTTTTCTGTAGGTACTAAAACTGGGTTAGACGGGAATCAATATGAATATTTTTACGGAGATGTAACTTTAACAGTAACAGGTAATTATGGCAGGATAAGCTATGAATGTTACAATCATGGATACATGGGTGGTCAAAACAATTTAATTTTTGACAATATAGCTTGTCCTAACTTACAACCTCCTATTATACCTCCTCAAGGAGACCCTTCATTACAATACACTTTAAGTTATAGTGATAGTGTAAAAGGGTGGCCTTCGTTTTATTCTTACTTTGCTGACTGGATGATAGGAATGAATAATTATTTTTATTCATTTAAGTCAGGTAATTTATACAGACATAACACTAATGCATTAAGAAACAATTACTACAACGTACAATACAATTCAACTCTAACTAGTGTCTTTAATGAGATGCCACTAGAAAATAAATTATTCAAAACTATAAATTTAGAGTCTGATAAAGCTTGGACAGCGGTGTTAGATAGTGATATTCAAACTGGAGCTAGTATAGACAGTACATGGTTTGAAAAGAAAGAGGGCGCTTGGTTTGCTTTTGTAAGAAACAATGGAACGCAGCCAGCTCAAACAAAAGAATACCCTATGCGTTCAGTTAGTGGTATAGGAAGAAGTTCGTCAGTAAACATTGTAGGCACAAGCACTACAATAAATTTTGCAACTGACCCATTAATAGAAATAGGCAGTCAAGTCAGTGTGGGAGACATTATATATTATGCACCTCCCCCTTATACTTCGGTTGAAATGGCTGGTCAGGTAACGGCAATAAATATAGACTTACAGAGCAATACTAATAACATTGTTATAAACAATTCAATAAGTGGAGCTGTAGCAATACCTATTCAAGATGGTTTTATAATGTACATTAAAAATCAGCAAGCTGAATCAAATGGAATATTAGGACATTACTGCTTGTTTACAATAACAAACACAGAGACTACAGCTACTGAACTATTTGCAGTAGAGTCTGAAGTAATGAAAAGCTATCCCTAAAATTAGTATCTTTGTAGTTAAATGAGTGTAGAAGCTTTGCCTGTAGAAATAATAAGCAACATCACAACCTATAGAGGTATGATGTGGGATAAGATTGCAGAGTTTTCTAAACGACTAGAAGACGTACAAGGTGTTGTAAAACACAAAGCTGGAGAAGTTCAATCAAAAGAAATGAAAGAATTTTTCCCTTTAAAACAACACATAGAAGGCGGACTATACACTCGTGAAGTTTTTATGCCTAAAGGTTCTTTTGTAGTAACTATGATTCATAAACAAAACCATCCGTCTTTTTTACTTCGAGGTAAGGTTTCTTATTTGGGAGATGATGGAGACATAAACACTATAGAAGCTCCTAAGACTATATTTACTAAAAAAGGTGCTCAAAGAGTTTTTTACATACATGAAGACACTGATTGGTGTTGTGTATATAAAACAAAAGCAAAAACATTTGAACAAGCAGAGGCTGATGTTTATACTAATGACTATAAAGATTTGCCAAAAAAAACTATTAATAAAATAAAAAAATTATGGCAGGAGTAGGTATAGGATTTGCTATAGCAGGTTTAGCATTGTCAGCAGCAGGGACAGGAATGTCTTTTGCTCAAGCAGGAAAGCAAAACAAACTTAGAAAAAAGGCTGAAGATGAAGCGGCTAAATCAATGGAATCTGCTAGAAAGATAATGGAAACAAATTATTTAAAAGGATTATCATTACCTAAAGAGGCTTTTGAGCTAGAGCGAGAAGCACTACTTAGCTCAGGAGCTCAAGCTTTACAAGCTGCATCCGAAGGAGAAACAAGAGGAGCGGCAGCAACAGCAGGAAGAGTTCAAGCTGCTCAACAAGCTGGCCAAAGAAGGATTGCCACCTCACAAGCCGACAGGCTTTTAGAATTAGAAATGATGGGAGCAAAAGAAGACGCCAGGCTTCAGACGGGTTTAGCCAACTTAGAAATGATGGGTGTGGCTGGAGCACAGCAAGCAGCAAGAGATGCGCAAATGTCCCAAATGCAGGCTGTACAACAAGGATTTGAAGGCGTAAAAAATATAGGCAAAACAGCTTTAGATTATAAGAATGAATTACTTCCTTTATTTCAAAGAAAAGACTCAGACTTTTCTAGTGTAGGGGGTAACATGGTAAGTAAAAATGCTATTGCAGAAAATCCAACTTTATATGGTCAGTACCAAGGGAAGAATGTGTTTTTGCCAGACACTTTTAAAGTTACTAACCCTATGTTTGATGTAAGCAGTCCAATGCTTGGAACTTCTGCATTTACAACACCTAATCTAATGTCTAACGCTGAAATAGCAGCGCTCAATCCAAGAAATTAATATTATGGCAAAGACATATGTAGGCTATGTAAAAAGAGAAGTCGCTAATGAAATAGATTGGTCTTCTATTGGTAGCGGCATAAGTGATATGCTTCTTGCAGAAAGAGATGCAAGAGAAACTAAGAAAAAAGAAATAGATGATGCTTCAAGAGAGTTTTCTAAAGTTCTTACTGAAGCAGAAGGAAGTGGGCACACTGGTATTAATCAGTTTTTTTTAGATGGCGCTAACAGTATCCAAGAGGTTCGTCTTATGCAAGACAGGCTATTGAGAAGCGGTCAGTTAAGATTAAAAGACTACAATGTACAAAGGCAAAATGCTATTGACGGAACTAATGAGATGTTAGCTTTGGTCAAAGGATACGATACCAAGTACAAAGAAAAGATGGAGCGTTTACAATCGGGAGTTAGCGCTGCTCAAGAGCAGTATCTTATGGAGCAGATTGAAGGGTTCTCAAACTTTCAAAACCACAGGTTATATGTAAACCCTACCAACGGACAGTTCAGTGTTGGGAAAACAGTTGCTGGCAAAGGAGGTATAAATGAGCTAAGTAAAAATCCTAATGACTTTTCTACCATGCAAGCCTTAAAAAACAGGCTCAACATTAAGATAGATAAATACGACTGGAATAAAAATGTACAGCAAGGTGTAGATAATTTAGCTAAAATAGTCTTGGCTAAAAATGCAAGTGGAGTAAAGACTAGAGAAGACGCTAGGCAAAGCACTGAATACAAAGATTCTAAAGCTAACTGGATAAAGTCAATGATGACTGATTCTACAAACGTAGGTAGTATGCTTACGGATTGGATTGGCGGCTATACATTTACTCAGAACAGAGGTGAAGCAGCTACTGATAATTCCAAAATACTTTTAGTGCCTGACCCTAGACAACCAAGCTCTGGTAATTTAGTTCCTGAGCTAGGCTCTCTTCAAAAAGAAAAAGTAAGAAAAAGGCTAGAGCAAGAGTTTGAAAGCAGAATAGATAAGGTTGAAACGGCTATGCCTTCTCAAAGACAAGCGCCTTTAAGTGCTGGAGAAAGAACAGCTCAGCAAGAGGGAGAGATAGGTTTTGGTTTAGCTTTAGACCTTACATCTGGAGGTAGTATTGCAGGAGAGTCTTTAGAAAAAATTAAAGCTAACAACAATGCTATAGATAATGTTTACGAGACAGAGACTTCGTATGTTATTCAATACAAAGACGGGAGCACAGACAAAACTATCAATAAAATAATGAGAGATGGTGTAGAAGCAAGACAAGAAACTGCTGTTTCTTTAATGGCTGCTGTTAATCCTAACTACGATGCAACTAAAGCAGAAACCGCTAAGCAAAGATATTTAAAGTCTAACACGATAGGAGAGAGAAAAGAAAAAGGTTTGTTTGGAAAAAGAACCGCAATATCAACTGAAAACTCTAGCACATATCAAACTAAATCAGAGGTAGCTAAAAAAGAGCAGGGTGTTTCTATTTCAGAACAAATTGAAAATATAAAAGACCCTGATGTGGATAAGACTAATAAAGTTAATGATATTGTGAAAGATATATTTCCTCTTCCTGGGACAGAGTCTATAATGAATAAAATAGAAGTTAGTGGAGTTGGAAGCACATTTGGTAAAGATGTTTTAAAAATTAAACTGCCTACAGAATTAATTCCTTTTGTTAAAGATTTGTCAGAAGTTACTACCGATGGAAATAATATAACATTTAACTATGATGACAAAGAAGACAATGCTATATTAAGAAATGTTATTGACGGAATCATAGAGGGTATGTATGATATATATAATAAATCAGACGCAAGAAAAAACCCTGAGGATAACCCTGATGCTGTGCCTCCTGAAGCAGGAACGACAACAGCAACAACATCTACAGTAAAAACTCCTGGAGAATTAGACCCTACATAGTATGGAAGAAATACAAAAGTTATATGATGTTTTAGTTAGAGACGGATATTATACTAAAACTTTAGACGAGTTTAATGTTCAGTTTCAAGACCCTACATACCAGGATAAAGTTTTTAATGCTGTCTCTCGTGATGGACTATACACAAAAAGCAAAGAGTTTTTTTTAAAACAATACGGTTTAAAAAAAAAAGAAGGTACGGAATTGCCATCGCCGGTTGGTTCTTTGGGGCAACCAGAACCTGTTGAAGAAGATAGCGAAGCTTTTAAAAAGTTTAAAGCCAATGCATTGGAAATGGCAAGTGGCATCGCTAGAATACCAATGCTTGTTGCTGAAAACGCAATCAACGCAGCCACCGCTTTTAACCCTGAGCTGCAATCTTATCTTGATGAATTACCTTTAGAAGAAAGAGAAAATTTTATTTCCAGCATAGCTAATGCTCAAGGAG
>Ga0181412_1000325_pt1 | contig 20497 bp, 25 predicted proteins | sample 35SPOviralmetaG_FD_130113 | JGI IMG/M metagenome (GOLD analysis project Ga0181412, IMG submission 130113) | Marine viral communities from the oligotrophic San Pedro Time Series (SPOT) site, San Pedro Channel, CA, USA - 35 SPOT_SRF_2012-08-15 | ecosystem: Environmental > Aquatic > Marine > Strait... | reverse complement strand
CTGACTTTTTTCTTTTCATCAGAGCACCAATACCAAAAATAACCACAATGAAAACAAAAACTATTAATATAATTTTTCTTTTTCCTTTCAATTTCATTATATATTTATATAATATTATATTATAAATGTTCAGAAAGTATCTACCTCTAGAATTACTAATCATTGGACTTCTTAATGTACTGTTATTTTCTGGAGTGTCGAAGATATCCCCAGAAAGTAACACCACTATAAAACTTTTTATCACTGGAGCCCTTATACACTTACTGTTTGAATACTCACCCTTTGGAAATGCAAACAAGTTATGGTGTGAGGCAACCTTTCCCACCCCTAAGGCGTAAGACTAAATGGAGTGTACTCTCTTTCTGAATATTATAATCTGAAAGAGTTCTACCATCCTCCAATTGTTTTCCAGCGAAAATGAGACGTTGTTGATCGGGGGGTATACCCTCCTTATCTTGAATCTTAGCTTTTATATTATCGATAGTATCCGAAGACTCTACTTCTAATGTAATAGTTTTACCAGTCAATGTTTTAACGAATATCTGCATCTATAACTGTTCAATATTATTTATCATAGCATTTATCTCATTATATCGAGCCCCCTTCGAGTATGCTCTTCTCTTTCCACCCTCGTAGCTCACGTGTCGTGTTATATGGAGAAACTTATCTTCAGTATATTATAAGGTTGCTAATTCCTAATGACTCTTCAATACAATATTAAGGTTAGGGATACCACAACACCCCGCGACTTGGACATTATGTTTAGACACGCATGGTCCTACAAGAAGCCTGTACAACTTGTCATAGATGTTACGGAATGTAAAAGGGTTTCACTTAGAAAGGTCCTCTCCATGAAGAATGTTCTTGAGAATCATCGCCCGAATTCAAGAAAATATATTGACTACACTACTGTCTATGTAAAGTCACGGTTGGCTAAGACTGTCCTAAATTTGGGACTCTCTATTATCAGAACTGAGAGACCTGTGTACATTAATACCAGAACTTTACATTATCGATAGTATCAGGAGACTCCACCTTAATGTAATAGTTTTTATAATTCAATGTTTTAACGAATATCTACATCTATGATTCTTCAATATCATTTATCATAGCATTTATCTCATTGTATCGAGTTCTGAGGTCTTCATTCCCTGACTCTAATATCTCTTGTCGCTCTTCGTGTAATTCAAAATAATCCCTTAAACATTCCTGAGGAATGAAAACATACGGAATTTCATCTGGCGTCATATCATACAGTTTTTTTATTATGTTGCACATTTTGATATAATCATCCTCCTTGAAATTGTCAGAGTTGGCGTCTACGAGTTGCATGAGCGAGTTTAGCAAGTCTCTTTGTGTCATTCCACTTGTTGATATATTGTTGTATTTTTTTAGGTGCATTTGGACATTGTTTTTCTTTACGAATGACATCGTTCCATATTATTATTTTCATGTCATTACAAAGAGGTTCGAGGGCTTGACAAAAAGCCATCTTATATTCATCAGTCGTAAGGGGTATAAAATCTTCACTAGCCATTTTTATTACAATTTCTACATATAGTTATCTAACTTAGGTGCAATAATCACCTTTTCACCCTCTTCATTATGTGCAGTAATTATTTCAGTATCTGTGGGGTCATGAACTTCTCTTGTATAAACATCCCACGTGTCTATATTTTGTATGTCCATAGACCTCATACTCCTTTTTATTTTTCGGGGTGTCGGGCAGATCATTTCTCTGATGTAGTTGTAGAGGTACGACATTGTTTATTTTCAATATTTATCTTTTCCAACTCAACATCCAAGTAATATTTGTAGATCCAATCGTGTACACGTTGGTATGTGATATTCACGAAAGCGCGAAACCACATTTTTCCTATGTTCACTTAGCTTCTTTTTTTTATATGTATAAATTAATGGTATCGCTACAAGACGTACCGAAGAGGGTTCAGTATATCACAGTAGATTCACAAAGTGTTAAAGGTTCTAACAATGTTTTTTCTGTAGATATAACTCTAGAGTCTAATCTACATGTAGAACAACTAAATAAAGTTATTGGTGTAAAAATGGTAGATTTTTATGTCACACAAGTTGGTCAAAATGATGTCACGGGTAATACGAATGTAGCAAAATATATAGATGTCGTATGTCCAGATATACCCAAGAGAGCACAGATACTTGATGAACAGAGAGGACAGATACTAGCTAGGGTACCCCTAGAAAGGAGTTTTACTGGTAGTAATTCTTTTATCATGAGAGACAAACAATGGAAGTCCTTTAACAGACAGACTATTTATTTCAATCCGATATCAATCCAAAAATTACACTTTAACATGTTTGAATCACAAGGTGATGGAGATTATGAACCTCTCCAGCCATCAGTGAGTTTTTATATGATTTTAGAAATAACGACAATCGATGTTAAAGAAAAACCTATAAATAAAGAAGTACAAATATTAGAAGCACTCGAGAGACTTATAGGGAAGATAGATGTGTTAAACAAAAACGTAGTTAAACTTCCCGATAAACCCGAACCTGAAAAGAAAAAGTTATCATTTAATTACATACTACTAGCAATATTTTTAACATTGGGTGGATATATGTATTATGTAAATAGGACACTCCCTACAATTTAATCTCCTTCACTTTCCTATTACTTTTAAAACTAACTTTACCAAGTGTATCAGTTTTCTCAACGTTGTGATAGGGTGTATATGAAACTTTGAGACTCCTAATATTCCTATATTTTGTATAATCCCTACATGTCACAGCCGCAAATGTAACCACATCCGATGATGGATTCTCATCAAGAATTACGACATGACATGAAGGGAAGGATTTTAAATGTAACCATATGTAACCCGTATGGCCGTATGTGTTTATGAGATCATCATTCTCTTTCGATGTCTGTCCGATCATCAAATTGTACCCCTGATGAATAATTTCCTTCATCTTGCAATAATTCTAACATTTCCTGTGAGTTCTTAAGTGCAGAATGACACGATCTCAGATTCCAAGAAGCTAAAATCATGAGTCTTTTATTCATAGTTTTGTACATTGAGACCTCATCCTCAAGTTTTTTGATTTTTTTATTGTGGGTTTCTGAATCTATATACATTTTAGATCCACTAGCGGCAGAGCGCTGTCGCCAGTGAGCGGATTTGTTATAGACTCGAATGGGTGTTGCACCAATAGCAAGCATGTTTCGTATTTATATTAAACCCCCAATCTTTAAGCCTTTGTCGTTTTCTTAGAAACACGCTTGGCCGCTGGTTTAGCACTTGGTTTGGTCTCAGGCTCGGGAGCAGGCTCGGGAGCAGGAGCAGGAGCAGGAGCAGGAGCAGGAGCAGGAGCAGGAGCAGGAGCAGGAGCAGGAGCAGGAGCAGGAGGCTCTATAACATCAATGAGCTTGAGAATAATATCATATACATGTTTCTTATTCATACGGACGACCTTTAGTTCTTCAATAATTTCATTTTTGATAGAATCCATTTCAATATATATAAAGAGGAGAAAATCTTTAATTATAATGATCATCGTGGGTCCAACCCTGAAGTCTGGAATTGGACAACATGCATATAAATACACCAACCTGTTTCCTGGGAGTAAATACTTACAGTTGACAGATCCGATACCAAAAAATACAGACATGTTTGTTTTTGCACTTCCGATAGAACCATGGCTTCAAAAGTTACGGGAGTGGAAGACGTATGCAAAATCTATAATATGTATGACAGTCTGTGAAACTGAGACGGTACATGAAGATTATGGTAAATTATTTAATCTTTTTGATAAAATTGCCGTACCTAGTCAGTTCTGTAAAAATATTTTTTCGAGACAATTCCCAGAAACACAATTCCATGTGATTAATGCCCATATACCCGTACCTTATACATTTTATCATATAGGTAATATCCTGGATCCCAGAAAAAACTTTCAAAAAATACTTGAAGCTTTTATTCGATTAAACAAAACCGATTGTAAATTGGTCATAAAAGCAACATGTGTAAGAGATTTCCAAATAAATCTCCCAAATGTAGAGGTCATAAAAGACATGTTAAGCGATGAAGAAATTAACGCTATACATGATAGATGTGACTGTTATGTTAGTTTTTCTCATTCCGAAGGAGTGGGGATGGGGGCCGTTGAGGCAGCTATGAAAAACAAACCGGTCATAATAACCAAATACGGAGGAGCTACTGAATACATAAAAACCCCTTATGCAATAGATTGTAAACTCACCACCCTAGAAAATGATGATTTCCTGTTTAAAAAAGGTATGGAATGGGGTGATCCAGACTTTGATCAACTTTTAGAGTTTATGAATGACGCCTATACAAAAAGATTGAAATATATGGATCACTCGTTTACTAGAATTGTTACAAGTAACGAAAATGTATTAAGACAATTCCAGAACTATTTTATCAGTGATCAAAACGATCAATCCAGTAAATAAAGCCCCGGATGAAAATGCACCCTTTTGGGAATGCAAAAACAAAACAAGGTCATCCACGAATGATATACCCGTTGGTTTTTTTATAATCTGGGGAATTAATTGAACGAGGACGAGGTATACCACCATACTAACAATGACAGGTTTGAGAGATTCTTGATCGAACATCATGTATTATATATTAAAAGCTAGGTTTTTCTCCTAGGGTTACTGGCGTGGCACATTTACTATGTTTTTTACAAAATCCCCCGCATGCAGCTTTGAAAGTACACTTTTTCCCCTTCATGGTTATCGCCTGACAAATATATCCAGAATGTTTGGTGATAGGCTTTTCTTTGGGAGTCTCGGTGAGAATGACTATGGATTTACTTTTCTTTTTATCCTCGTGTTCCTTGTATACTTGTTTCATCTTATAGACACTAGTCGCCAAGTGTCTGCACTTCTCGGTGGGGGTATCCACACGGTGAAGGCGCATCGCGTCGTTAAGACAAGATTGGTAAGTAGTCATTTTAAGTTTTTTTGAAGATAAAATAATCTTTTTTTTATTTTTACTTAGGTTAAAATTATAATTATACATATACACATGAAATTAATATGGAACACAGAATGTTATAAATGTGGGGTGCCTCTAGAACCTAGATTATTTGCAAAGAGATATCTGAGAGAATACGTAAACGCGTATCAGAAAATGAGACCCCTATTTTTGGGGAATAATCAGATATTCTACACATTTGTGGGTTTAAAGGTGGAGAGGGTATGTTACTGTTGCTTTAAAAATAAGAGAAATTGTAATCCTAGGATAATGGGTCTGAGAGAGACGGGGCGGTGTAGACATCCATTTCCTAAAAATATTTCAAAAACTCAAGATGATATTTTATTGTGGTATTCGGGGTTGAAAAGATACTTAAGTGATATAGAGAAAAACGTAATAATAAGATCAACGAGACATGGCTGAGAGTATCCAAAAACTTTCACACGTCGAACATATTTTGAAACGTCCAGACTCCTATGTGGGTCCAATTGGACGCGTCGCTGAACCCTATTGGGTAAAAGACAATGATAGATTTCAAAAAAAGGTAACTACATACTCCCCTGCACTTTTAAAGATTTTTGATGAGATTTTAGTCAATGCTATTGACAGAAACTCATTACATCCAAAGCATACAACATCTATATCTGTGCATATAGATAAGGAAAATGGTTCCATCACTGTTGAGAATAACGGACCACTGGGTGGTATCACAGTGTTGGAACATGAAAAAGAAAAAATATGGAACCCTGAATTGACATTTGGGCACTTGCTTACGAGTACCAACTATGATGATACACAAAAAAGGGTCGTGGGAGGCAGAAATGGTTATGGCGCAAAACTCACAAATGTTTATTCTTCACAATTTTCAATCAAAATAAAAGATGGCGAAAATAAATGTATCTACACCCAAGAATGGAAAAATAATATGAGAGACTGTTCAAAACCAAAAATAAAAAAAGCGACAAGTTCCACTAACAGTGTGAGTATAACTTTTATTCCAGATTGGAAACTTTTTGGAATGACTGGTATGGATGAAGATATTTTCAAAATCTTCGAGAAGAGAGTCTATGATGCGAATGTATGCACAACACAAAATTGTAAAGTGAAGTTTCAGGGTGAGGCACTCACCAAATGTCAATTGAATGCATATGCTAAGATGCATATGCAAGGTGTTGAAGATGTATGCACATGGTCATCTGAAAATTGGTCTGTCTGTGTGGTACCGGCTGAGGATGGATTTGAACAAGTATCATTTGTGAACGGCATTTGCACAACAAAGGGCGGTACCCACGTTGATCATGTATCAGGTGTTTTGGCTGCGCACATTATTGAAGAAATGTCAAAAAAAATTAAACTTAAACCCCAACAAGTGAAGAATGCTTTTATGGTCTTTGTTAAATCGACCCTCGTGAATCCGAGTTTCAGTAGCCAGGTAAAGTCCGAGTGTACCCTCAAGCCCCAAGAGTTTGGAAGTAAGTTTGAACCTCCTAAATCTTTCATAAAAAATATTTTGAAAACACCGATTCACACGGAGCTTCTTGCACTTTCTAAGTTTAAGGAGATGAAGGAACTCAAAAAAACTGACGGTTCCCGCAAGAGTAAAATCTTTGGGATTCCAAAGTTGGATGATGCCAATAAGGCTGGATCCGGGGATTCTAGTAAGTGTACTCTCATCATTACAGAGGGTGACTCCGCGAAAACTCTGGCTGTTGCTGGTCTCTCAGTGGTTGGGAGAGACCATTACGGAGTATTCCCATTGAGGGGTAAGTGTAAAAATGTTCGTGACGCGAGTGTGAAACAGTTGACTGACAACAAGGAGTTCAATGATCTAAAAAAGATTTTGGGGTTACAACAAGATAAGGTCTATACTTCACTCTCTGAATTGCGCTATGGAAGACTAATGATTATGACAGATGCTGACGCGGATGGAAGTCATATTAAGGGTCTTATCCTAAACATGATTCACTACTTTTGGCCAAGTCTGTTGGGTCTTGGTTTTGTGGTGAGTATGGTTACACCCATCATCAAAGCTACAAAGGGTAACCAAGTAAAGTCATTTTACACAGACTCGGCATTCAGGGCTTGGTATGGTGATGGAAAGAGAGACTGGAAAATCAAGTACTATAAGGGTCTGGGTACCTCTACATCCGAAGAGGCACGAGAATATTTCAAAAAAATCAAAGATCTCACAGTCAGATTTGATGTTGATGGTCAAACTGATAAATCAATTGTATTGGCTTTTGATAAAAGTGGGGCTGATTCGAGAAAAACCTGGCTTTTGGACAGTACCGAAAAGAAAACATCGGATCTCGAGGTACCCTATGGAAACATAGAGCAATTGGGGATTTCTGATTTTATTCACAAAGATTTGGTAAACTTCAGTCTCGCGGATCTCAAGAGATCCATAGCTCATGTGTCCGATGGTCTCAAACCTTCACAGAGAAAAGTACTCTACGCCTGTTTCACAAAGGGACTCACGAGTGAAATGAAGGTGGCACAGTTGGCGGCTTATGTATCTGAAAAAACATCCTACCACCACGGTGAAGTTTCATTGGCCGATACCATCGTAAAACTTGCCCACACTTTTGTGGGTTCAAATAATGCTCAACTCTTGGAACCATGTGGTCAGTTTGGCACGAGGCTGATGGGTGGTAAGGATGCGAGCCAACCGAGGTATATTTTTACAAAACTCGCAAAACACACGAGATCCCTGTTCGACCCTAGGGATGACGCAGTGTTGAACTACCTGGATGATGATGGTAAAAGTATCGAGCCTGAGTATTATGTGCCTATCATCCCTACGGTACTTGTGAATGGCACGGAAGGTATTGGCACAGGGTTTAGTTGCTACGTTCCTCCCTTCAATCCCGTTGATATTCAAAAAAATATTATAAGAAAGTTATCCGGTGAATCCATGGTACCCATGAAACCGTGGTTCAATGGTTTTAAGGGTTCTATTAAGGAACACGATGGGTCATGGGTGGCCGAGGGTCTTTGGAAGTTTGAGGGTAGAAAGTTGATAGTGTACGAACTACCCCCGGGTAAATGGACCCAAGACTTCAAGGAGTACCTAGATTCAATGATAGAGAAAAAAATTATTCAGTCGTACACTAATAACAGTACAACAGACAAAGTTCATTTTGAAATAGCTGGATATGGGGGTAAGGACACGATGAAAGATTTCAAACTTCAAAAAACATTTCACATGTCAAATATGCACCTGTTCCATCCCACCAAGGGTATTCACAAATATAAAAGTCCGGAAGAAATTTTATCGGACTTTGTGGATATTCGACTTGAGACTTATAAAAAAAGAAAAATATTTTTGGTAAAAAGTTTGGAAGTGAAAAAAAATAAAAATGAAAATATTTCAAGATTTATAAAATCTGTGATTGATGAAAAGTTGGTGGTGTTCAGGAAGAAAAAAGTGGACCTCGAGGCAGAAATGGCAACTATGAAGTTTGATAAGATAGAGGGTACATATGATTATCTTCTCAATATTAAGACGTATCAATATACCCACGAAGCCTTGGAATCCCTGGATACAGAAACTAAAAAATTGAGGGATGATTTGGAAAATCTAAAGGCAACTGGACATGTTGACATGTGGAAAAGTGATTTAAAAATATATGCGCAATAAATAGAATGATATTCACTGGACCTCCGGGTGCGGCTGCAATTTCACTTCATGCGATAGGTAGACAGGATACATACTTATTGCACAATGATACCAACGAGTCGCTCTTTAATTATGATTCCCAGAGGCATTCTAACTTTACAAAGTTTCACGCGAATAAAAACATAACTAACCCCGGTGTACCCGATTCCCATCTTCTTAAACTGGGGTGGCCATTTGGTGAAACCCTCAAGATCTCCCTAGAACCCCGTAACATGGGAGACCTTCTCAGTAACATGTACATACATCTAAAGCTTCCAGCCCTGACAGCCGGTACACAATACGCGGATCAAGTTGGTAGACATCTGATAAAATCCATAACTATGAAAGCGGATGATCTCTTGATCGAAAAATACCATGATGACTGGGGTATTATATATGACGAGATGTACCTCGACGCATCAGAGAAGCGAACGAAGAGGTACACCCTCAATAGGAACTTAGCCGAGGATACATCGAGTTTACCAGGTAATCAGGTGTTTGGGCAGTTCGAATCGGAAGTAATGATTCCCATACCCTTCTTCTTTTCACGGAAATATGAAGGTGATGAATATTCCACAAATAAACCAAACAGACCTTATTTACCCCTGTGTGCCATGCATAAACAGAAAATACTTTTTGATATTGAGTTTCATCCACAATCCTTTTTTACTGATGATATAAATCCAGTGACCCTAGGGTCGTTTGATATTATCACGGAAGAGATGACACTCACAAGTGAGGAACAGACGTATTTAAAGACCAAGAGGCAATTGTTTATCACAGATGTGGTAAAGAAACACCCAACCATAGAGACCGAAGTGGGGAAGGATTCCCTAAAAATTGAGTTAGTGCCCAAAATACCCGTGAAAACCTTGAATTGGTTTTTAAGAAAAATTGATTTCGAAACAGATTTGGGTAATCATTTTAATTTTTCAGCTAACAATGTATATTCCGTGGAAAACTCTTTTTACTATCCAGTGATGGAAACAGCGAAATTATATGTAAAGGGTGAAGATTTACCAAATGTAGAAAATGTCGACCACCCTTATTATAAATACCTGGTGCCAAGTATGTCTAGATTATCTAGACCCAATAGAAACATTTATACATACGCATTCTCGATGAATCCGATTAATGTGGAGCCATCGGGAAGTCTCGATTTTGGACAAATAAAATCAAATAGGACTACGTTAGATTTGAAATTAAAGAAAGGGCTTACAGATGTATATACCCTACATATGTATTATGTTGGGTATCAATCTTTTATTTTTGAAGATGGTTTTATGAAACTTGCTTACTAAACAGTGTTTGTTTGTTATCTTGAATATATTCAACTACATTGTTTTTAATACACCATTTTATAAAGTTCAACTGTGCTACTGTCGTTGATATTTCTTCTGAGGTACCTGGTAGCGTATAGTGAATCTTTTCAGATCTACAAAATGGATCAAAGAGTTTTTTACTGTATCCATCTAGACTAGACTTATAGGCACAGTGTACACTAAATATTTTACCATCTCTTGTTTTATACGTCAAATTGTTTTTCTTTGAATAATTGGTTATGAACCATTCTAGGTTTCTCAAAGAAATACCACTTGATTTAGAGAGTATGTTCAAAAGAGTAGTTCTATTCTCGGAGAGGGAGTAAAATGCATTTATTGATGTTAGCAGAATAGTCGATTTATCCATTGTATATATTAATATTTTAATCTTTAACTCAATCCAAGTGTTGTAATTTCTGGTGCTGTATTTGGGAGGTGGGGTGTTTCAACTTTTTTATGAAACAGGCAATAGTGACCTTCGGTGACAAGATTTGTACATGGCTTACCGTTACCCTTGATACCCTTACAAAAATTGTCAGAGTTTGGAATATCCTTCATGACCACTGATAACGGAAGTCCATATTTTTTACAAATCCTCTCAACGAATGTAACCATATCAGCATTTACCCTCTTACGTATCTCTATGTCAACGTAGGACTCTACATTTTCGTTTGTATTTTTTAATGTTTTTGTGTTAAACTCTTCCAATTGTGTTTCGTAGTCTTGGTCCATATCTTTTAATTTTTGTATTCTTTTCTGCACATCACATAAAAGTTTATCGAGTTCTGTTGTTTTTTTTCTTCGATAGGCATCTTCCTTCCTTTTGAAAAAAAGGGAGACACGTGTATCGGACTTACCCAGTGTATTATTGATATACTTGATTATCTTTTCCATATATACATCACGCTCCTAATTTTTAAGTGCATCAGATATCTTTTTACTTACTCTTTTCTTCTTCGGTGGCTTCGCACGTAAAAGAAGTTCACCAAAAATGTCATCTTTAGGATTTTCAAATAGGGGCTCTAGCAGGTCACAGACAGGGTTCAAAAACTTGTTCATAAAATAATACGCATAATCAACCTCGAGATTATTCTCACGGGCGTATTTCGGATCCTCGGCCTTCTCGAATGCCTTAGCTTTGGGATCCTCAGTTTTCAATAAAATGTAGGGAACTCTATCACCGGATTGGGGCTCCGACCCAGGTTGGCGTTCCCTCATCTTATTTCTCACACATACATGCGCAAGATTGTTATTCTTATATGAATCACCCAACTGCTGGGAAAGGATTAGTTTCTCATTGGATACCTCACCATCTAACAACTCGAGAGCTCTCTGTTGCGCGAGGGACTTGGGAGCGTGTGTATCACTACTCTCGAGTACTACATCGAGCAACTCCTTGCACACCTCCCGCACATGCGGTGTATTATCCCGTCTCACGAGTTGCAGTCCCTTCACATCTATATAATCCATGTTCATTTCCCCAGCCTTATTCTTAGTCCACAACTTAGCTGCGTACCTTTTTTTAGAATAGAGAAAATAGGGGCAATACACCTTTTCAAGCTCTAGGTTATTGGGAGTCTTGAAAAGTTTAGTACACTCACCGGCGGCTCTCTCTCCAAGTTCCCAGCTATACTCGATGGCCTCCTTACCCTTGCGATCACCCACATCAAATTCAACCATTACCGAATCTGTATCTCCATATCTCACTTTTGCACCCGGGAAGTTTGCTTCCACATACTGCTTCGTGTCATCAATCATGCTTCTACCCTTCATGGTCACAGTAGAAGCAATAGCCACACACGGTAAAATACCTCTGGAAGCGCCGGTAAATCCATACACCGAGTTCATGGAAATCTTGTAAGCCAACTGTTTACCATTGTACATCTGTTTCGTCGCACCTGTGGCTTTAGCCATATCCTTCTTTGCCTGCTTCCTAAACTCCTTAAGCTCCTTCAGGATACTAGGTAATACACTTGGTACATTTTGTGCAAAAATGTGATCACCAAAGCGCTCATACTCCACACCCGGAAGATTTGCATACTTTGGGTTCATGACCAGGGAAGAATAACAGAGGTTATGGGCCATCATGATAGAAGGGTACAAGCCCTCAAAATCAAGGGCTGTGATTGGCGAATAATAAGCACCGGACTGTGCTTCGAGGACGGTCGCACCCTCGTAACCCGTCTCATCTATGTGTCCATATGGAAGGGTGGGTACCATGTAACCCATTTCCCGCGCCTTTTTCGAAAGCTGACTGAACACCTTAATCTGCTGACCACGCTCGACCAGGTAACTCAGTGGTACCCATGTGGCTTTGGCCATCTCCAGGAGATTCATCAGGGTGCTCAATTTATTGATGAGTCTGTGGGGAAGGAGGGTATCCTTAATACAGTACTCCGCCACCTCCCTAAGTTTTACGGGATCTTCTTCTACAAAACGAGCAAACATTTCCTTTGGAGGCATATCGATTTTCTGGTCACCAAGATACAACTTGGAAACATTATCGAGTTTGTAGGAATCTAGTTTGTACCCCTTTTTAACTTCATGAAACATATCAAAAATAAATCTACCAGGCATGGGCACTAACTTCAGGTCATTGTGACCCAGAGCACTAGATGAAAGCTTTTTCTTAGTGAGGTTACACACGTGATCTTTAAGTTTACTGAGTTGGAAAAATGATACGTTGCATTTATTTACAATCGCACGTTTCATGAGATACTCAAGATCAAAACCAAAAATGTTCCACCCGGTTATGATATCCACATCTTTCTCGCGCAAATAATTACTAAAAGCCATCAACATTTCACTTTCGGTATCAAAACTCACGATATTGGAGTCCTCAAGGTTTGGATCCGTCTTTTTGAAACAGAGGCACGTCCTATCATATGGTTCATCTTCACCGAAGTGAAGCAGTGTGATAGCGATTTGAAAGCAAGCGTCATTTTTTACATCTGCATCTGGAAACTTTCCAGTAGAGCTGTAGCACTCAATATCCAGGGATGCCACAGAAAATGGAGCGATGTCAGTGGTATCGAAAGGTTTTAGCTTTTTCCAATCAGAACACATGAGATCAATTTCAGCATGGGTGAGGTATGCCCTATCACAACTGTCAACAGTATCAATCCAACCAGTAGATTGGATACCTGTACGGTGCATGAGGCGGAGCACAGGGTCAATGTTGGCTTCGTACACTTTATACTCTTTTAATTTATTGGCGGTATATCTTCTTTTTTTTAAGTTTTTACAGAATACTTGGAGGAAGGCGTGGGATTCGTTGTTTTGAAAACCCCAAATGTCTTTTTGGATAGCAATATCATAGCTCGTTACGGCGGTACCACAAAGATTTTGGATTCTGCGGAATAGAACGGCGGCTTCCGTGCCCTTGGGAATCTTTACAAAAAAGTAGGGAGTAAACTCCGTAGTAACGCATACAGATTTGCCCTCGAGGGTTTTTCCAAAGATACTGATTAAGTGTGCACCCGAATCATCATCGTCTCTCGCATCCCAGGTCAAAGCTTGAAATCGCACCATACTTATTTCGTTATAGCTCGAAATTTTTAATATCATTTATTAGTAAATGTCTGCTGCGTTGATTGATCTTGTGTCGAAAGGAGCCCAGGATGTGTACATTACTGGTGACCCCCAAGTTTCCTTTTTCCGCCAAAATTACAAGCGTCATACCAATTTCGCTATAAAGCCCGAGCGTATGGATTACATTGGTACGTTCGCTGCCGGTAACGAGATTACTATCCCCGTTCAATCTAAAGGTGATCTCTTGAGCTATGTGTGGATAGAGGCCCCTAACATTTCCAATGTTCTGACAAACTCCGATGGTTTTTTCTCTAATGCCACGTCCGATGCTACCGAGTTTACTCTTCACATCGGTGGTCAGGAAGTTTGTAAACTGGATTCCTTTTTTATTCAGGGCGTTCATAACATTTTATATAAAGACTCGAGTGCCAAAACTACCAACTCCGTCACGACCGCTGAGATCAGTGATAATGCCCGTGCCAGAGCCAACGAGGGTGCTGATTATTTCATGATTCCCTTTTTCTTCAGTGAGGATTGGACCAAATCACTCCCCCTCGTCGGTCTTCAGTACCACCAGGTTGAGATTAAGGTGAAGTGCAGGAGTGGCTTCACCCCCCTTGCTACCCCCAAGGTGTACGGTACATACGTGTACCTTGATACAGATGAGCGTCAGCACTTTTCCAGTGGTGAACATGAACTTCTCATTACTCAAACCCAGTACCAACCCGTGACTCACACGGATACCTCCATTGATCTCACCTATTACAACCACCCGGTGAAGGCTGTGCACCTCGTGTCTTCTGCGGCGTCCGGTAGCTCTTGGGCCGACTGCTACTCTTTCCAGAGCGCGTCTATGTACATCAACGGAACCCCTCTCTTCGAGAATACATCCAATGCTTTCCACCACAATGTGGTCCATGAAATGCACACAGGTGCCCTCCCCTCCGCGGTCCTCGATACCGCTCCCCTCTATTCTTGGCCCTTCTGCCTCACCATGAACAAGACACAACCCACGGGAACCCTCAACTTCTCTAGGATTGATAATGCTAAGATTACTCTCGATACACCCAGTGGTGGAGCCACAGGTATTGTTCGAGCTTACGCCGTCAACTACAACATTCTTCGTATAAAGAATGGTATGGGTGGTGTCGCTTTTGGAAATTAAAAAATAAGATTCTATTACATTAATATATGATTATACTAGCTACTATTCCAATCCCTGTTATTGATCCCCTAAGCGTCGTGGCGTCATTCGTTATTGGTGCCACGACTGCCGGTACGACAATCTATTATGTAACCAAAAATATAAAAAAAGAAAAAAAAGATTAAACACCAGTAGATCCAAATCCACCTTCACCTCGTTCGGTGACCAAAAGTTCTGAGACAATTTTAATCTCCGGCATCTCAATCTTCTCAATAATGAGTTGAGCGATTCTATCCCCCTTTTTAATCTCGAAATCCTCTTCATCGTGATTAAATAGGACAACCTTCACCTCCCCAGTATAATCGCGGTCAATGACCCCTGCACCAACCTGGATACCCTTTTTGACGGCTAATCCCGAACGCGGTGCAATTCGACCATACGTCCCATAAGGAACTGTGAAAGCAATGCCAGTATCAACCAACCCACGACAACCAGATTTAATGGTAGTATCAACACTGCTACACATATCATAACCCGCGGCAAGAGGTGAACCACGAGATGGTACATATGCAGAGCTATTAAGTTTTTTCACCAAGAGGGTCATACTATGTTATATACGTTACTAATCTTTAATAACCATTAAACCCATGGCCGCGTAATTATGTAAATCGAGAAGAGTATCTTCGAGGGATTCGCTAGATACCAGAACAGTTGAGTTCTTAGTAATGGACAGGGCTCTTTGAATCTTATCTTGAATACGAATGAGAACCCCAATTATACCATACATGGCAAAAGCATCCCCATAATCTGCATTCTTTTTCTTGAATAGTTCCTTTGCCCGTTTTTGAATACTTTCCAACTGCTCCACACGATCCATATATTATAATTAATGCCCCTTGTCTTTATAAGACTGTATAATTGACTGTGTTTTCTCATACATACATTTTCCATGGAAAGTTTCATCTTTTATCTGATCCCATATTTCGAGCCTATTTTGCAAAAAATTGATAAACTTCGAAGGATCCTTGTCATTTTTATAATACACTTTTTCACCTTTTAACGCTTTTTCCATCGCATCAATTTTGCTATTCATGCGAAGCTTTTCTATTTCCTCAAAAGATTTTCTAGAAAAGTCATCAGTTTTCTTTGTGAGACTCATTTATATTTGATTCTCATTAAATCTTTAACCTATGACTATATCTGTCATTTTCATCTGTTGTGATATAACATTATTAGAATATCCAAGTTTATCATCCTTTGGTACATGAGCTAAATATTTATCACGTATGATGTATTTAGTATCCTTATTGAATAATATTTCGTGTTCAGTGAATTGTGAAAGGCCATATAAGGGTAGACATCTTGTCCCAGGAAGAATAGTTATAACTTTAAAGCAACAGGCACCCTCACTAAAACGACGAGCCACATTTGGGTCCAAACTCGTCGAAATGAATCCTTTATTTATGAATATTTCATTTATCTTAGGTCTTTTTTCGAAATCGTCAGCCGTGAAAAAACTATCTTTCACACCCCTATAGACCACCATAGTTTCTTTGGTCGTGGGAGCCTTGCGAATGATACGACTTAATCGTATAGACATTCTTTCCAATAAGGTGTTTATGAATGAAACTTTGAATTTATTACTCTGTGTTCCATTTAAAATAAGCCAAAACCGATATATATCAGCGGGGGTCATATTCGTAAACCTTGTATAAGTTGTATCAAAAACCGATTCATCCGGAACAAATATATCCCTCGTATAACCTGGCATACTGAGTAGATTTATAATCTCATAAAGAAACACAGTCATATCTATTCGACCGTAGTCTATTTTTAATTTTCGCTCCAAAAGATTTAAATAAACATCACCATGATAAGTATACGACCAAATTGTATACAATTCTGATGGATCTAGTTTTTTGTAATATTCATTCATTTCGTTGAACCATTTTAAATCAACAATGTTTGGATTTGTGAATGATTTTAAAGCATATCTATAAACCTTATCGTGAAAATTATCAGTGGTAATAGATAATGTCTCTATACGTCGAGCCTTCTTTATTTTCTTGTTAAATGAATCAGCTCTTATACCCTGTCTACCACTTAAATATGAAGTAAAAGGTAGTATAACCTTCCTTGTTTGTGTAGTTAGGATATGTTTTGGTATGATAAATAAATCGCCTTTCATTCCTTGTTTGGAAATATTATTTTGCTTTGTATTTTTTATGGTACGTAAAAACTTTGACACCTTGAACATAAATAATTTTTTAGTTTTTTCTGAAATTACTTTTTTTTCGATAATGGGTGTAAGTAATAATTTGTTTAATATTCGCGGTTTAATACCAAACCCACTTGGATTCTTCTTCATGTATGTCTTGTACGTTTGTCCTCCCACTTTCAAACATCTCTTTGTGGGTGCATAATATGCCTCGCCATCTTTGCACACCTTCTTAGGGACCGAAGCCTTTTTGGGGGGTGGAGTCTTCTTAGGGACCGAAGCCTTCCCGGTAGCTACAAATCCACTTGGATTCTTCTTCATGTATGTCTTGTACGTTTGTCCTCCCACTTTCAAACATCTCTTTGTGGGTGCATAATATGCCTCACCATCTTTACATGTTTTACCCTTCGACAAAAACTTTGATATTTTTTTATCATAAACTTTGAACGCACTTGGATTTTTACTCAATGTATTTTTGTAATTTTCACCGCCTATATCAACGCATTTTTTCTTTGATTTATCATACACTTTATCAGGTGGACAGGCTACCTTGGGCATTTAATATTTATAATTATTTTAATTTAACATTAAGTCTAAAGTCCTGATCAAACTTTCCCAATTCAATTTTATTATCTTCTATAAGTTTTTGTATGGAAAGACCCAATTCATAAAAGTTTTCCGTGTTGGGTGTGGGCATATTTGGCATGAATGCTGTTATGGCAACCATCTTTTGGGACATGGAAAGTTTAGGATCACTCGCTATTTGCTTCACAAAGTTAGGTATAATCATACTATTGTATGTACCTAAATAATTTCATGCTCATTTACGCAATGTCAATGAGGGTGTGTTCCCCAAAAAAATTTCTCTGAGCCATGATGAAGTTTGTTGATGTTCTACGCTGATGCGTGAAATTATATTTAGTAAGAGCAGCTGATACAGCTGGGCATGGAATGTTAAAAGTGTTGCATGTGACTGCAAACTGTCTAGCGTATTCGAAAGTTTCCTCTAAAACTTCTTGATAACCACTATTCACTAGGGAGCATTCAATGATGGTATCCGTAGACCAAGCCTTTGAAACCTTTCTGTTCAATACACCCCTGGTAGCCATTAGATCATACCCTTCTTGAATCACACTTGCATAAACAAACCTCAATGCATTCACGGCAACTTGAATATCCAATTCTGGGTTAATGGGTTGCGATACATTAATAGCCTTCGAGTGCCTTGTTGTAAGACGAGCATTTACCGCTGCGTTAATCACAGGTGTGGGTATTTCATATTCAAAACCAGTCTGTGAACACCATAATCCTGTGTTATTCATAGATGCGAGATCGGATATCTTGTGGAGTTTATATTTATTTAGAACATCGATTGCACACTTTACAATGAAACCATCAATATCCGTTTTGGAGGCTGAACTCATGATTGTATTCATGGATGCGATATCTTGGTTACAATAAGCAAAAATGTCAGCTACTCCCTGAAGCATACCATACTCAACACCATTATGAACCATCTTTGTAAAATGTCCAATTCCAAAATCATGACCCATATACGTATAGTTACCACCCAGAGTCTCAAAAAAGTCTCTCTGTGTTTTGTATACCTGTTTGTCACTACCAATCATGAGCGCGGGACCCTTGAGGGCCCCCTTGGAACCACCAGAAAGTCCTACACCCATATAATTGACACCCTTGGCGCTACAAATAGAACCCCTACGCCGAGAGTTCCTATAATACTCATTAGAACAGTCTATAATGGTATCATTCTGATCCAACATAGGTAGAATATTATAGATAATAGCATCAGATGCATATCCATTTGGAAGAGTAGTGATAATACGCCTAGGCCATGCCATTTGGTTCACGAGTTCCTCTAAACTAGAATGATCGTGGATGTTTCTGTTTTTGTAAGCGAGTGCCTTCGTCTTTTCGGGACTCCTATTGTATACATGAACATCATCATTTTTCGCAATGTTGATGGCGAGGTTTTTTCCGATGGAACCGAGACCAATGAGACCAGTAGACATTTGTTGTACGTTATAATGTTTATTCTATTTTAAGTACGTTTACAAAAATATTATGTAATCATATATGAGCCTAGAGGTAGTAACGTATGCTAACAAATCTTTTGGTCTATTTGAGAAACTTGTGAACAATGAGTATGGTGTACCCATCAAAGTTTTGGGATGGGGTACAAAGTGGAATGGTTTCTCAGATAAAAGTAAAGGATTATTTGATTACATTCAAAATAAAAAAGACGATGATATCATTTTATATATAGATGGTTTCGATTCTCTAGTGAATAAACCCATAGATGATAAAATTGTAGAATTGTTCAAGCAGTATAATTGTGGAGTTTTATTCTCCAAGGATCGCGAAGGAGGTGGGAGATTTACCACGCGTCTTTTTTTTGGAAAATGTGGTGATTATACTATCAATGCTGGTATGTATATGGGATATGTGAAACATTTGAAAAAGATACTCACCGAGGAGTTAAATATGAAATGTCAGGATGACCAACGAAACTTTAATATGTTATGTAATAGATATAATTTTATTAAACTTGATAACAATGAAAAAATATTCAGAAACTTTACCCCAATGGAAAAAAATTACAAAACAGGCGCCTATTTCATATCATTTCCAGCTTCAATGTCTTTAGGTAGAAAATTAAGGGGTTTGAGAGATTATATGCAATTTTGGATTGTACCAATTTTAGTTTTTATTATATTATCCACGGCAATGTTCCCAAAATGGTCTAACATTCTTATTGTGTATATGTATTCACTCTTGGGATTCCTGTATTTTTTTGCAGACAAATCATGTATGTGAGGAAAAATCAAAATAAGAGTAGGAGATCCGGGTGATGGTGGTCGGTCTTTATTCACGAAGATCCCGATGATTTAGGAATGGGTGGTCACAATGACAGTTTAACAACTGGACATGCCGGTAAACGGATAACATGTGCGGTTATTGGTTATTCTAAGCGGATGTATACAAAAACATAACTTCGGGTCGAGTTTCTGGGTCACGATACCCCATTTCTTTCAAAAATGTATGTACTTCATTATCCGGTGTAAAATCATGTATCTCGATAAGAATTATAGGCATGTGTTTTTTAATAGTTTCCTTAGCACCTTGTAAAGCTTGTAATTCATGACCTTCTACATCGATCTTTATTATGGATGGTACACCTTCATAAATATCGTCAAATCGTTCACATTTTACAAGAACCCCCTCACCTTTCATATCATCGGTTGGATGAAAACTCGTCCCTCCGTAATTGATTTGTGTATTAGATTGACACCCTCTACTCGGTAAAAATATCTCATCTATACGCTTTTCATTAGAAAGCGCACATGGATACACATTAATATCGTGTTGAGTTTTATTTACTTTAGCATTTTTGTCCACGATTGAATGGTACACAGGTTCAAATGAATGTACCGGTCCAAACTCAGAAAAGATGAGTGTATTGTACCCTATATTAGCACCCATATCTATGATGTCTGTACCCGGTTTATAATATTTTTCTACATCTGTGCGCATCCATGCATCCCACTCATACCCTCGAGCGATACATGGCCCAATATACTCGTCATTGGCTATGAGAAATACATCATATTTCCCGTTGTT
>Ga0181412_1000323_pt1 | contig 20543 bp, 17 predicted proteins | sample 35SPOviralmetaG_FD_130113 | JGI IMG/M metagenome (GOLD analysis project Ga0181412, IMG submission 130113) | Marine viral communities from the oligotrophic San Pedro Time Series (SPOT) site, San Pedro Channel, CA, USA - 35 SPOT_SRF_2012-08-15 | ecosystem: Environmental > Aquatic > Marine > Strait... | reverse complement strand
TTCAAGTTAAATTCAAATAACAAAGTTACTCTTTTAGATGAGAACGATGATGAAGATGTACTTGAAGTAAAAGAACTTGTACTTAAAGATACTACTGGTAATGGTAAAAACACCAAACTAAAAGTTACTGGTGGTAAATTTACAACATCTCAAGTTAACAATTCGGGTACAGATACAGCAGATGATGCTGAAGGTGCATTATCCGGTTCCTTCACTGGTTCTATCCAAGATGCAGAATTTAATGGTGATGCTACTTTCAATAATGGAATGAGTGTAACTGGTACTTCAGCACTTGGAGTAACAAATGTTTCTGGTCTTGCTTCCTTAGATGGTGGTGTTGATGTAGATGGAGCATTTACCGTAGCTGATTCAACTGGTAACGTTGCAACGAGTGGTACACTTGGTGTAACAGGTACTTCTACACTTGGAGTTATAAACGCAAGTGGATTATTATCAGCAGATGCTGGTATTGATGTAGATGGAGCATTTACAGTAGCTGATTCAACTGGTAACGTTTCTACAACTGGTACATTGGGAGCTGGAAATACAACAATTGCTGGTACAGTAGATGCATCGGGACTTGCATCTCTTGATGGTGGTATTGATGTAGATGGAGCATTTACAGTAGCCGATTCAACTGGTAATGTTTCTACAACTGGTACATTAGGAGCTGGAAATACAACAATTGCTGGTACAGTAGATGCTAGTGGTTTAGCTAGTTTAGATGGTGGTGTTGATGTAGATGGAGCATTTACAGTAGCTGATACAAGTGGTAATGTTGCAACGAGTGGTACACTCAACGTAACTGGTCTAACAACAGTAGGAGTGATTAGTGGTTCAGCAATGGATATAACTGGTGACCTTGGAGTTGGTGGAGATTTAACAGTTGCAGGAGCAATGACTACTGATGGTCATATTATTCCATCATTACATAACACATACGATTTAGGTTCAACTACAAAATTCTGGAGAGACCTTTACTTATCATCAGGTTCCCTTTATATTAATGGTATTCAAGTATTATCAACAGATGGTACTGATTTAACATTCCAAACAGATGAAGGTGAATCAACAAAGATATTAGAAACGGCTAATGATACAATTACATTAGAATCTGTAAATGGAGATATTACACTTGTTGCAACTGGTACTGGTAACATCGAATTGGATGCACCTGTACAAATAGCAGCTGGAAAAAACATTTTATCTTCTGATGGAAACGCAATTTCATTTGCAAGTGATATTAGTTTAGGTTCTAATGATATATTCGCATCAAACTTAGTTGGTGTTGTTTCTTCATCAGCAATTACATATGATGGAAATGATATTACTGTATTAGGTAACTTAACAGTACAAGGTACACAAACTCAACTTAATACCGCAACACTTAATATTGAAGATAAGAATTTACTAATCGCAAGTGGAGCAGCTGATTCAGCAGCCGCTAACGGTGGTGGTATTACAATAGATGGTGCAGATGCATCAATTACTTGGGTAAGTGCTGATTCAAATATAGCATTTAACACAGCAGTTAACATTCCAACTTCTGGTTTAAAAATCAATAGTACAGCAGTAACTTCAACGGCAACAGAACTTAACGTTTTAGATGGAATACCTGCAACACTTACAGCAACCGAACTTGGTTATGTTGATGGTGTAACTTCAGGAATACAAGCACAGATTGATGAGTTACATACTTCATCAAGTGCATCGAACGTATCTGGTTCAGCTAGTTATCTTCCATTATATGATTCAAATGGAACTGCATTCGAAAATTCAATAGTTTCACAATCATCATATGGTGAAGGTGACCTTCAAATTGAAATTAACGGAAGAGCAGTTATAAACCAACAAGTAATCTCAACTACTTATTCATCTCCAAGTGGAATTGCATTAAGATTAGGTGGTAGTGGAAATTCAGAAGAAATTAGAATTGAAGGTGCAGATATTGAATCAGCATCAGATTCAACTAAGAAAATTTTAGTTGTTGGTTCTAATGGACAAATACACACTGCAGATGGGGATGAAAATGTAACCTTTAATGATATTACAGGCTCAGGTCTATTATCTGTTACTGGTGTAGGTACATCAGAGTTTGCTTCTCACCTTAAATCACATTGTTTAGGTGTTGGTATGAACCCAACGGGAACAGCAGGTGAAATACACGCTTCAGCAGATATCGTAGCATATTCATCATCAGATAAGAGATTAAAAGAAAACATCAAACCAATTGAAAACCCATTAGGCAAAATTGCTCAAATAAGTGGTAATACTTTTGATTGGGTTGAAAATTCTGAAGTACATTCTCATAAAGGTACTGATATTGGTGTTATTGCTCAAGAAATCGAAGCAGTTTTACCAGAATTGGTAACAACTCGTGAAAATGGATATAAAGCTGTAAAATATGATAAAGTTGTGGCTTTACTAATCGAAGCAGTTAAAGACCAACAAGCTCAGATTGATGAGTTAAAGAGTAAATTAAGTTAAAATAAAGGTAAATATAAACCCTCCTTTATGGGGGGTTTAATCCTTATATAAGGGTTTTTCTATTTATCGAGTAATTATATAATGAAAACGATAAGTCATAAATATGGCACAGACAATCAAATTAAAAAGAACCGCTGTACAGGGTAAAATCCCTACAACCTCTAATTTAGATTTAGGGGAATTAGCAATTAATACCTATGATGGTAGGATATTTTTCGAAAAAGATGTAGATGGAACTCTATCTATACAAGAAATACTCACCACAAATTCACAAAATTCAGGTTCATTTAATTTAGTTGGTGGCATATCGGCTTCATTGTACATTTCAGCATCATCCTTTAGTGGTGATATAGATTATTCAAATATACTTTTTGGTGGTAGTGGTGTAGTAAGTGGTTCAGAACAAATAAATGTAACTGATACTGTTCTTTATAGTTCTTTGGCAACTACTGGTTCAAATACATACACTTCAGCACAAACAATATTAAACGAAACAGTAGGACAAAATCACTCTTTAGTAGTGGGAGCAAATTCTACTGGTGATAGATTTAGAGTTACAACTGATAATACGGCGGGTGCTGGTATTATCCTTTCTTCAAGAAACTCAAACAATACCTCAGATACTAAACTATCATTTAGTGGTTCATCATTCGAATTTGGAGGTGGAGATGTAAATATATTAGGTAATCTTACTTTAGGTGGTAATATTACAATAGGTGATTCTACAACTGATTCAATAACAGTAAGTGCAGATTTCTCATCTTCATTAATACCAGATAGTGGTTCAACTTATGATTTAGGTTCTTCTTCCAAACCTTGGAATGAAGTTCGTGGTAATACATTTCATGGTGATGGTTCTGCATTGACAGGAATTTCAGTTGACCAAGTTGCATCAGTAACTCAATCATTTAGTGATACTAATACAATTACGGTAAATCATAGTTTTGATTCAAGAAACGTAATTATTTCTGTTTATGATGGTTCTTACCAACAATTAGTACCAAGTTCAGTAACTCTTACTAATAATGATACTGCAACTGTAAATTTAAGTGGTAATCATTCTGGTCATGTAGTAGTTGCAAAGGGTGGTCATATTATTGCATCATCTGATTTAGATTCTTATAGAGAAGATGTAACTGGTGCTGCTTTTTATACCATAACACATAATTTAAATGAAAGATATCCTTTTGTACAAGCTTGGAATACTTCAAATAATACACAAGAGCAACCATTAGATATAGAATCTACTTCTGTAAATGCATTAACAGTTTCATTCTCAGCAAACTTTGCAGGAAAAATAATAGTAAAAAAATAAAATATGTATGATGTTTATTATACAACTGGTGGAGGACCTTGGGTAAACGCCGGAACTGATACATGGGTTAATATTTGGTTAGAAGAAATAGCACCAAAGTTAAAAGTCAAACCAGTCCTTCTTATACACAGAAACAAACCAAGAAACTTTAACGAATACGATTATAAATTTCCAATAGAAACTCATTGGCATGGTGATGATTTAAGGAAATTTGAAAAAAAGATAAAAGATTGTAGAAGAATTCATATCTTACATGGACACTATAAACCCATGCAAGTTATTATTGATAATAAAAAGAAAATATATTCTAACATACTACATAATTCAGTAGACCATATTTTAAAAAACGCAGTTGGTAGTGATTCATCCTTTGGTCATCATCCTTATATTGATTCAACTTGGGAAATTGATGTAAATAAATGGGCAAAGAAATCTATATGGATTGGATTGTATGATATAAAGTATGAAAATCAAAATATACCGAACTTTTATGAGTTTAAACATAATAAACCTCTAAGTGAATCAAATAAATTAGGATTTGCTGCAAGAAGTGAAGGAAGAAAGAATCCACATTTTTTAGATGGGTTAGATGCATTAGTATTTACAGATTCTCAAATGTTTAATGGTGTATTTAAAAAAGGATATAAAATGGATACCTCCAAAATACGAGTATATCATTACAAACCAGATTTTGGTGATAATTTTTGGAATATGGCTTGGGGTATATCGCATTCTTGTTTTACTTATGAACCTTTTGGATATTCAATATTCCAAGCAGTAGATTGGGGAAAATTACCAATTTTACATACATCTTGGTTACCAAGTTTAGAATATCCTTACAGAGCAACTTCTAAAAAAGATTTTGTTGATATTTATAATAGGTTATTAGAAACTTCTTACGAAGAAAAAAATAAGTGGTTTTTACACCTTAAAAAACATATGATTGATAATTTTACCAATAAAGATAAGTGGGTAAAGGAATTACTTGATATTTATAATATATAATTAGGAGAATAATATGGCTACACTTTCAAGTGGAGATACTTTATCATTAGCAGATTTACGAGATTCAACAGCAGCTACAACGGCTGCAATATCTGATATAATGGGTACAACTCCATCGGCAGGAGATAACATTAGTTTTTCATCGTTCGCAATCGATTCGGTTGGTTCACTTAGTGGGTTCACTTATGGTGTTGAAAGCACCTCTGAAGATTACACTTTGAGTTTTAGTGGGGCAGGTTCAAACCATGATAGTAAGTTAGGTCAATACGATGGAAACTTTACATGGTCGGTAGCAGCAGGTACTACAATCACAATAGGAGGTGATGAACACAAGACAGCAACTTTAACTTTTGCCGATAGGTCAAATACTGATACAAGATTGGAAGTAGCATCGAATACTCTTAGAGTAGTATATGATGAAGTTTACAATGCACACATCGGTGGAGCTGGTCAAGGTGAAATGGGTGAAAATATTGAAAAAACAGTTTATAACGTAGATAACTACGATGGACATGCATCATCATTATGTTTAACTGCAGATTCACCTATTCTTTTAGCAGATGGTACAATTGTAGATGCAGGAGATTTAGAAGAAGGAGATGTACTAAAAGGATATTCTTTAGATGGATTATCAGATGATGAGTATTCTTCTAACTTTTTAGATTGGTCTAATTCAGAACTTGGTGAGGTTTCTAAAGATGTAACAGTAGTAAATCTTACTTATTCTTTCGCATCAAGATATTATGATATTAATAGTGGTGAAATTACAGGTACATCGGAACATCCTATGTTAGTAGAAGATTCAGTAGATGGATTATATAGATTTAAGGAATTACACAACTTAGTAATTGGTGATAAGTTAATAAAATCTAATAATGGTACTATTGTAAAAGAACCTGTAGCTTCGATTGATATTACAGATGGTACAGTAGAAATTGTATCAATAGATGTTGAAGAACATGATACTTACTTGGTAAATGGGTATATAACTCATAACAAGGGTACAAATACTTGGAGTGATTTCACAGGTCCATCAGCACCAACTATTTCATATAACAATCCAGCTGGAGCTGCAGATTCAAACTTGAGTTGGACAACTCCAAGTGCAACAGGTACAACTGGTGTAACTGATTATGATTTAGATGTAGATGATAACTCAGATTTCTCATCACCTGATGGAACTCATAGTGGTACGTTTAGTGGAACATCTTTAAATGTATCTGGTCTTTCAACTGGTACTTGGTATGCTAGAGTAAGAGCAAGAGAAATGGGTGTATATGGAGCATTTTCAGATACCTTAACATTCTCTCATACATTTGAAAATTAATGAATAAAAAATTACGTTTTGTGAAAAACTATATATTTATATATATTGATAACAATAATTAATTAAATTTTACAAAAATGGCAGAAGCAATTAAGTTTACAGAAGAGGAAATCCAATCAATTAACGAATTACGTCAAGAAGTTGGGAGAACTTTTACTCAATTAGGACAACTTTCTATTCAAAGAAGTAGAACTATCCAACAAATTGAGGCTCAAGAAACTCAACTAATTCAACAACATCAATCTCTTGTAGAAAAAGAGAAAGAATTGTTTGAAGGATTGAATGGAAAATACGGAGATGGTAACTTTGACCCGGCAACAGGTGAATTTATTCCAACTCCAAAAGAAGAAACAGCTGAAGTAGAAGGATAAAAATAATCTTTCGATTTAGTTGGTTATACTTATATAAGAGTATATTATACAAAAAAATTAACAAGGAGTAATATAAAATGGCAGAAAAGATTGTATCACCTGGTGTATTTACGAGAGAAAATGACCTTTCTTTCTTATCACAAGGTATTGGAGAAATCGGAGCAGCAATAATTGGACCTTTCCATAAAGGACCTGCTTTCGTTCCAACCGTTGTGAGTACACAATCAGAATTCGAAGAAATATTCGGCACCCCTAATGGAGACTACTATTCAGGGTACACCGTACAAAATTATTTAAGAGAAGCTGGAGTAGCTACTATTGTTCGTGTAGGACATATGGGTGGTTATTCTCATGCAGCACCTCTTGGAATTAAATTAAGTGGTGTGGGTACTAAAGATGATAAAATCATCGGTGTACTACATGGTACTGATAACCTTGCAGATGCAGATGGAGACATCACAACTGAATTACTTGCTTCAACAGCAATAGATTCACAACCTTCAGCATCAGCATTCTCAATTTCAGGTTCTTTATTAGGAACTGAAATTTCAGCATCAGTTTTACCAACCGCAGGAAACGATTTATCAGATGTATTTGGAGAAAGTGCATTTGGTGGTAAAAAAGTATATTCATTTAAATATTTTGAAAACGCAGCAACTGATTTTGCAGACCATTTATCAAATAGTGGTTCTCAAGTTTCATTAGTTGCATTATCAGACCAAGATTTTACACAAGATTGTACAAACGCTAGTACTCCTTATATACAATCACAGTTAATCTCTGGTGAAAGATATGACCTTTTCAGATTACATACTTTAGGTGATGGTACTTATTCAAACACAGAATTCAAAGTATCTATCTTTAACGTAAAAGCAGCAGGTACTTCTAACGCATCTGATTATGGTACATTCTCAATCGCACTTAGAGGATACTCTGATACAGATAAAAGTCCTACTATATTAGAAACATTTACTAACCTATCTATGGACCCAGCATCTCCAAATTACATTACAAAGGTAATTGGTGACCAGAACATCACTATTGATGCAGTTGGAAAAATGACAATGAATGGTGATTATGTAAATCGTTCTAAATATGTTAGAGTTGAAACAGTTAAAGAAGGAGCATCTCCTATATCAGCAGTACCATTTGGACATGGTGCATATACTAACCCTATTTTAGTAGGAGGTTCTGAATCGGATGTACCAGCAGTAATATTCTCTACTGGTTCTGATTCTAATAACGCATCTACAAGTAGAAAATATTCTGGTATTGATTTAGAATCAACACTTGTAAAAATTGATAACTCTGCTTATCTTTCACCAATTCCAGCTTCGGCAACTATCGGTGGAAATACAGTATTTGCATTCGATGCAGATATCAATGTAAAATATAATGGTGCTAGTTCAGTTGGAGTAACTCCAAACCACCAAGATGATGGATATGGAACTTATAACTTTGGTTATACTCTATCTACTGCAGATGATGCATCTACAATCAACAAAAGACAATTTACAGTAGGATTCCAAGGTGGATTCGATGGTATATCTCCAACAATCAAAGCAGCTAAAGCTGATGATTCTCAATGGGGAGCAGGAAACGCACAAGGATTTAACTTATCTACTTCAACATCAAGTGGTTCGGTTGCATATGTAAAAGCAATCAACGCAGTATCTAATCCAGATGATTTCGATATCAACTTGGTATCTGCACCAGGTGTTGTAAGAAGATTACACTCTTATGTATTTGATAAAGTTTCTGATATGGTAGAAGCTAGAGAAGATGCATTCTTCATCGGTGATGTAACTGATAAGAATGATACTATCGCTCAAGCAATCCAAGAAGGACAATCAGTTGATTCTAACTACGTTGGTACTTATTACCCATGGGTTAAAACAATTGATAGTAGAACTAATAAACTAACAGCAGTTCCACCATCAGTATTGATGCCAGGAATTTACGCTGAAAACGATGCAGTTGCAGCTGAATGGTTTGCACCAGCAGGGTTAAACAGAGGTGGTATCACCGGAGCAGTTTCTGTACTAAACAGATTAACTCACGCTGAGAGAGATACACTATATGAAGGAAAGATTAATCCAATCGCACAATTCCCAGGTGAGGGTATCGTTGCATTCGGACAGAAAACTCTACAAGATAGAGCATCTGCACTTGATAGAATCAACGTAAGAAGATTATTAATCAAAGTGAAGAAATACATCGCATCTACATCAAGATACCTTGTATTCGAACAAAACACATCTCAAACGAGAGGTAAGTTCTTAAATACTGTTAATCCTTATTTAGAAGGAATACAACAAAGACAAGGACTTTACGCTTTTAGAGTGGTAATGGATGAATCTAACAATACACCAGATGTAATCGATAGAAACATCTTGGCAGGGGCAATTTACTTACAACCTACTAAGACAGCTGAATTCATTGTAATTGATTTCAACATTCTACCGACTGGGGCTAGTTTTACGGCATAACTAAAAATTAAAAAGAACTATATTTATAGTAGTATATAATAGGAGAATAAAAAAATGGCAGAAGTATTAGAATTTAACGATATGTTCTACACGAACTTCGAACCGAAGATGAAGAACAGATACATCATGGAAATTGATGGTATCGCTTCATATTTGATTAAAACGGCAAATAGACCTTCTATTTCCTTCGAAGTAGTAACATTAGACCACATCAACGTAAAAAGAAAACTCAAAGGTAAAGGTGAATGGCAAGATATTGAAATCACTTTATTTGACCCAATCGTTCCAAGTGGAGCACAACAAGTAATGGAATGGGTGAGAACATCACACGAATCTATTACAGGTAGAGATGGATATGCAGATTTCTATAAGAAAGATATCGATATCTATATGTTAGGACCAGTTGGTGATAAGATTGAAAATTGGAAACTTAAAGGTGCATTTATTAACAATGCAGTATTTAATGATTTAGACTGGGCTTCAAATGACCCATCAGAAATCAGTTTAACACTTTCTTACGATTACGCAATCTTAGAATACTAATACTATAATATACTTTTGATACTTCATAAAAGGTTCTCTTAGTGAGAACCTTTTTTTATGCCTTTTTTCCAACTTTTTAAAAGTTATATATTTATATACGAACATTAAAATAAAAGTTTATGGCAAATTATGATTTTCCAACTGAAGTGATAGAATTACCATCTCAAGGTAAGACTTACATGGAAGGACACCCGTTATCAAAGGGTACGGTGGAGATTAAGTATATGACTGCGAAAGAAGAGGATATACTTGCTTCCCAAAATTTGATAAGGAAGGGGGTGGTTCTTGATAAGTTATTCGAATCTGTTGTGGTCGAAGAAGGAGTGAATATAGGTGATATATTCGTTGGCGATAAAAACGCAATTCTTCTTGCAACTCGTGTCTTGGGATATGGGGCAGATTACGAAGTAGAAGTTACAGACCCATTTACCTTAGAACAACAAAAAGTGAATATTAATTTATCAAAAGTACAAACTAAGGATATTGATTTTGATAAATTGAATTCAGATAATTCATATGAATTTGAATTACCTACCTTAAAAAAAACTATCAAGTTTAAACTACTCACTCATAAGGATGAAATTGATATCAACAAAGATATTCAAGCAATGCAGAGATTGAGTGGTAAAGGTGATGTACCATCACAAGATGTATCTACAAGATTGAGATATATGATACAAGATGTAGATGGTAATACAGATACGGGATTCATTAACAACTTTGTAAAAAACAATCTTTTAGCTAAAGATTCAAGAGCTTTAAGAAACTATGTCAGAGAAATCTCACCAGATTTAGATTTAACATTTGATTTTACTTCTGATATAACAGGTGAAACGGAGGCACTTGATATACCGTTTGGTGCCGGGTTTTTTTACCCTTCCGAGTGATTACTCAATCCAACTTCATAACCAGATTTGGGAAATGGTTAACTTCGGTAATGGATTTACTTGGTCAGAAGTTTACTTCATGCCAATCCATTGGAGAAGATTCTATTTTAAGAAGTTAGTAGAGGCAAAGAAAAAAGAAAAACAAGAAATGGATAAGGTTGGTAAAAAATCTTCTCCAAAAGGACCATCAGTAAGAGTGAGGAAATAATTCCTCACTTTTTTTGTGCTCTATATTTATAGTAGTATAAAACTATAAAGGAGATACCCATGTCAAAAGAAAAAGTAAACGAAGGATTGTTTGGAGCAGCTAAGAAGTTCTCTGATGCATTCTTTGATGGATTGAAAAATAACGCTACTAATTCAATGTTATCTAAAGCTAAAAAGCAAGGTATGCCATCTAAAGTAATTCAACAAATGACAAAACTTCAAAAAGAAAAACAAGAACTTGATTCATTAATTAAGAAATATTCTAAATAATTAAATGGCAAAGTCAAAATCGGATTTATTAAGAGAAATTAAAAAACTTCAAGGTGACCTAAATCAACTTGAAAAAATTAGTACGTCCTTGACTGAAGAACAAATAAAATTACAAGAAAAACTAAAAGGCCAAATAGTAAGAAGAGCAAGAGAAGTAAAAAAAGTTAATCAAGAAGAAATAAAGAATAAACAAATTGTAATTGATGGTATATCAGAACAAGAAAGAGGAATAAAATCTCTTTCAGGTATATACGGTCCAATGAGTAAATTAGAACAACAGAGAGTTAGTTCTCTGAGAGAATCTGGTACTCAACATAAAAAGAATATATCTTCTTTATCTACAATGCAATCTTTAAATGAACAGATTGCAAATCTTTCAGCAAATGATGTAATTCAAAGAGAATCTTTACAATCACAATTTAATGCAGAATTAGATTCATTAGATAAGAGAGGTAAGGGAATTGAAGAACAAATTGCTTTAATGACTCAAACAAACCAATTAGCTAACAACTATGCAGGTTTAACAGATAAACAAAAACAATTTTTAGAAAAACAAAGAGCAGTATTAGAAGGAATCCAAGATACGATTGGAGGAGTTCTCGATACGGCTAGATTACTAACATCAACCGTTGGTGGAGTATTAGGTTCAGCTTTAATTGGAGCTGGGTATGCTATTGATAAGTTAGGACAAAGTACACGAGAGTTTGGAGGTTTCTTAGGAGAAGCTCAAGTTAGTGCAACTGGTCTTTCTTTAGTATTTCCACAAGCATTAGAAGCTACTAAAGGATTATCAGCAGAATTAGGTGGAATTGAGGAGTTATCATTCCAAACACAACTTAATACCAACTTAATGGCTACTAATATGGGTATTAGTGGTTCAGAAGCAGCTAAACTGACTGGAGCATTCGCACGATTAAATGGTGGTTCTGTTGAAACTGCACAAAACTTAGCAGCATCTACTAAAGAATTTGCTAAACAAAATGGTGTAATTCCATCACAAGTAATGCAGGATGTTGCAAATTCAACACAGGCATTTGCTGAATATGGTAAGGATGGTGGTAAGAATATAGCACAAGCAGCTGTTATGGCAGCAAAACTTGGTGTTAATATGAGTACTGTTACAGGTGTAACCGATTCTCTTTTAGATTTCGAATCATCTATTACTAAAGAATTAGAATTGGGAGCAATGTTAGGTAGAAATATCAACCTTAACAAAGCAAGACAATTAGCATATGATGGTAAGTTAGGTGCTTCTGTAAAAGAAACCATCAAACAAATGGGTGGTATTAATGCATTCAACAAGATGGATGTATTCCAAAAAAGACAGGCCGCTGAAGCAGCTGGAATGACAGTAGAACAATTCCAAAAGATGGCTGCTAATATGGATAAATTAAATGATGATGGTTCTATTCAGTTATCTAAATTTGATACTCTTAAAGAAACTCTTACTGGTATTGTAACTGGTCCACTTGGTGGAATGGTTAAAGGATTAGGTTCAGCCGCAATTGCAGCTGGTCAAATGGGAGTTGATGTAAAAGGAATGGCTGGTAAATTACCAGGTATTGGAAAACTATTCAACAAACTTCCATCTAAAGGTGGAGGTGGTATTGCATCAACCGCTACAACTGCAGCTGGTGGTGCCGGTGGTGATGGTGTAGCAGGTAAACTAAACAAAGCAAGTGGTGGTAAAGGAATGAATGTAATGAATATGGTTAAGGGAGCAGCAGCAATCTTAATCTTATCAGCCGCTTTATTCGTTGCTGCTAAAGCATTCCAAGAATTTGGTTCAGTAACTTGGACATCGGTTGGTATGGGATTAACTGGTTTAGCAGGTATGGCAGCAATAGCTATGGTACTTGGTAAAGTAAGTGGACAATTATTACAAGGTTCAATTGCAGTAGCAGCTTTAGGATTAGCACTTGTACCATTTGCATTATCTATGAAGATGATGGGTGATATAGGTATAGGACAATTTGCAACAATAGCTGGAGGATTGATACTTCTATCAGCATCAGCAGCGGCATTAGGATTTGCTTTACCATTTATAACCGCAGGTTCAATTGCAATTGCACTATTAGGAGCTTCATTGATAGTATTTGGAGCTGGTGCTTTGATGGCAGGAAAAGGATTAGAAGTATTTGGAGGAGCAGCATCTATGATTTCTGAGATGGTTCCACAAATTACTCAAATGGTAGGTTTGATTGGACCAATGTCAGTAATGATACCTGTAATAGCAGGATTAGCTGGAGCATTTGCTTTACTTGGAGCTTCTCTTGGATTTTTAGGAATAGCTGGATTACCAGGTCTTGTAGTACTTGCTGGAGTTGCAGCATTGGCTGGACCAATTAGTAAGTTAGCATCTGTATTAGGATTAGGTGGTGATGAGAGTAGTACCGAAACAACCGCAGTTGAAGAAGGTTCACTTTCAGAATATCAATCACAGATGTTACAGAAGATGGATATGTTAATACAAACAACTGCAGGTACTAGAGATGTTTATTTAGATAAAGATAAAGTTACCAATGTTATAATGGATAGAGCTGAACGAGGAAGTGGTAACGTATTTGGATTAGGAGTAGCATAAGATGGGAAAAACACTATTAGAATTATTTAAAGGTTCAACTCAAGATAAATCTGTAAAATCAGATAAAGAAACTCTTGTAGAACAAGAACTTACTGGTGTAAGAACTAAATCTGCCGTTGAACTAAACAATCCACTTATATATGGAAATGAAGCTACTCGTATAGCACAACGTTCTACTCCTGATTTGGAGAAGATGAAAGAAGGTACTGGAGGAGAAGCTGGTGATGATGGATTAATTGGAAAAGGACTTTCTAAACTTGGTGTTGAGGGAGGTATTGGTGGTCTTAGAGATAAAGTAAATACTAAATTAGGAATACCTGTAAATCAAATACCAACTCGTGTAATAGACCAGATAAAAGAACAAGATTCTCAAACTCCAGTTGTAAACGAAGGAAGTGGTACTGAAGTAGGAAAACTTCTAAAAGAATCAGCAGGTAACCCTAAAACTATCTTAAAACAAGGAGCTGGTAAACTAATAGGTAAAGCAAAAGATAAACTCAGAGGAGCTTTATTTGGTTCACCTGATACACTTGGAGCAGCAACACCAAGTGAACCTAAAGTAATTGAATATACAGATGAGGAAACATATTCAAAACAAGCTAAAGATGGAAATATAAAATCGTATTTATCAAAAGATGATTTTAAAGGTACAAAATTAGATTTATCTAAAGTATCACCAATATATGGAGTATCAAGAAAAGATGGATTATTTGGAGAATCTGAATATGGATTCATAAACAGAAAGAGTGCAAATAGTAAACAATCACTTTATACACCTGAAGCAGATGGGTTTTCATATAACAAACAAAGTAGAACAACTCCATTATTTTCTAAATTTGGTTTAGGACCCGGTGATAAGATAAATTTATTATCTCCAGGTGATGAATACACTCTTGATGAGAATAAAGCTTTTGCTAAAGTTGGTGACAAAGTCCTATATGATTTTATTCCTGTTTGGATGAAAAAAATAGGAACTACAAAACCTATAATGTTCAGAGCATTAATTTCAGGTCTTACTGAAAATGTATCACCTTCTTGGTCAACTTCTAAATTTGCTGGAAATCCATATAACTTTTATACTTTTGATTCAATAGAAAGAAGTACATCTTTTAATCTTAAAATGTATTGTAATAGTTCAGTAGAATTAAATAATAATTGGGAAAAAATTACTAAGATAACTCAAATGACTTATCCATCTGTTGGAGCACAATATGCAAATGCACCAATAATGCAATTTAGAATTGGTGATATTTACAATAACAAGACTGGATTTATAGAATCCCTTACATATACAATACCTGATGATTCTAATTGGGAAACTGATGGTGATACAGGGTGGTTACCAAAAATTATTGATGTAGCAATCTCAATCAAGTTTATTGAATCAGTTGGTGCAGAAGATAGACCATATGATTACACTATATCTAAAGTAGCAGCAGAAGCAATAAATGAAAAACGAGGAGCACAAGCAGAAATAGGAGCAGCTCAAACTGAAGGTGATGGTAGTGCAAAAGAAGAAAAACCACAAAAAATTACACCAAAAGGATTTCAACTTACTAATCCATTAGATGGTTTAAAAGCACCTAAAGTACCAAAGAATCTAGCAGGTAAAAAACAATCAACACCAGCTGATGCTGAATCAGCAAAATTACCAGATAATGCAAACCAAGGTGGTACTGCTGATAAGTTAGATGGTAAGACTCCATTAGAAAAACAAAAAGAATTACTTAATACTAAAGGATTAACTCCAGCTCAAGTAATTCCAATTACCGCATTATTTGCAGAAGGATATAGGGAACATAAGGATAAAAAAGCTAGACAGCACTTTGAACTACAAAATCCAATATTTGATTTTGAATTATATTACAAGAAGGTTGGACCTCAACATCAATATCGTGTAATACTTACTGATGGAACTACAACTTCACTTAACACTTTAACACAGTTATAATCATGGCAAGTAGATACGAAAATAACGAAACTAAAAAGTTAAACGATGGTAGAGTGGTATATAAATCTAAATTATACCCAAAGATACCAAAGTCTGATAAAGATATTTATATAGTTACTCAAACAGGTGATAGATTAGATACATTAGCTAATCAGTTTTATGAAAACTCATCTCTTTGGTGGATTATAGCAGCTGCTAATAACGTACATGATGCTCCATTCGCATTGCCAGATGGAACAGAGTTAAGAATACCAATGAACTATGTGAGTATAATGAATAATTTTTATAAATAAGTTTATGTCATCTACATTTCCAAATTTATCAAAGATACCAAAAAATGTATCTAAAACAATAAAGAGTAGAGCAGGTAAAAATATAACTGCATCTAACTTATTATGTTGGATACGAGTAGTTTCTGCAGGAGGTGTTGTTGGAGAAGGCTCTACTTCAACAGGTGGTTTAGTATTAGAATCTTTTCAAAATAAAAAAGACCCTGAAAATAGTGAAAATCCTGAAAAAAATTGGTCAACTGATAACTTTTCTACACGATATGGTAATGGTTCTAAATCAGGAAGAGTTGGTACTAACTTTCAAGGAGATTCAGTATATGCAGATGGTAATGATAGAGCATATAGACCCTCCCCTATTATAGAAGGATTATCCATACAAAATGGTAATAAAGGGTTAAGTAGAAAATCTACATTTACTATAAAGTGTTTTAGTTTAGGACAAGTAGAAAAAATATCACAATTTTTTTTAGAACCGGGATATACAGTTCTTGTTGAATTTGGGTGGAATACTGCACTTGCAAAAAGTGTAAAAGAACCTGTATTAAGTCCTTGTAATATAGCTAGAAATAATAATTTTGTATATGCAAATGGAAAACGTAAAAAATCAGAAGGACATTATGATTCTTTTTTAGGATATATAACTGGCGGTGGTATTAAAAGTGGAGATGGTGAAACTTACTTGTGTGATGTAGAATTAACAACATTGGGTGAAATACCAACTTATTTACAACAACATAAAGGTGATAATCAAGCAGGAGATACTAAATCACAGAGTGATTTAAAATTCAAACCTCAAGAAATTAAAAACGAAGAGAATATAGGTAAATCTTTGTTTATGCAAATGTACAATAAACTACCAGCAGCAAAACAAACTCCTAATATTATGGGATTAATAGATGATGCTGATGGTGATTATCATGGAACTCCATGGTATTCTGCTCATAATTTTCTAAATATAGATGATGAAGTTAGAGAAAAGGTAGTAGAGGGATATACTGATACATCAGTTAGTGTAAAAAATGAAGATGGTTCAGAAACAAGTGGTAAAATACCAGAAGGAGCACCACTTTTTTCAGACCAATCATTTATAAGATTAGAACTTGCCTTTAAGATACTAAATACTTGTAGATATAAATTAGAAGCCGATAAGGATTCTAAATGTCAATTTATAAAAAAGGGGTATTCTTTTGTTATAGATATTAACAGTACTATTTGTAGAGCATTTCCAAATATGTTTTCTACTGACCCAAGTATTTTATTTATACCAAATCCAGAATCACCTAATTTTGGATTAGTTGAAGCATTGACATCTACCGAATTAAAAGAAAATTTTGTATCTATGGGTAAGGATGGTAAATTATCATCAAAGACTTTGGATACAAACTTAGCTAATAATAAAAATTTTAATCAAGATATAAAAACAGCAAAAGAGAATTATGCATTTCCAGCTAGAACATCGTTAGGTGAGGATGATTTTTTTGAAACTATGGTAAAAATAGATTCAGATGTTTTAGAAACAAAAAAAGATGCAAAAACATGGGGATATTTAAGAAACCTTTATATAAACTTTGATTTCTTCTGTGAAACTATATCACAATCTAATGTTGTAACAAAAGATATTTATTATGAATTATTAAATGGTATTTCCTCTGCAGTAAATTCTATGTGGTACTTTGAGATAGTTGAAATACCAGATTGTTCAGACCCTAAGTTAGAAGGAGCTAGTAGATTATCTGTAAGAGATTTCAGTTTATGTGGTATGGTATCACCTGGTCTTTTGGAGGGTATAGATGTATTTGAATCAAAAGGAATTAGAACTCCCTTTTTATCTTCTCAATTATCTTTTGATATTCCATCAGCAATGAAAAATCATGTATTGGGTAAACGTATAAGTGAAAATGCTGAAACTATACAAGAAGGCCAACAACCAGAGGTAAAATCTTTATTTGCAAAACAAGAAGATGCTGTATTAAATATTTTAAATAGTTTAAAACTAACCGAAACGGATGGAGCTCCATCTGGTTCTAATGAAGATAAAAAAGAATTAACCGAAGATGAAATAAGAGAAAAAAATTATGAAATCTTTATAGGTCAAGCAGCTGTTTATCCAACTATGATTGATAGAGAAGATGTTAAAAATGCTAAAGATACTATTTGGTCTAAAGTAACCACAGCAATTGCTGGTGAGGAAAACGTATCTATAAATGAAATAGCTATTGTGGGTGCTTGGAAATCTTCATCTATATTTAGTTTAATCCAAAAAGGGCATGATTTAAAAAATAAAGGAAAAGATATTGACCCAATATTACTTCCAATTAATTTTGAATTTGAAGTACATGGTGTATCTGGTTTAAGAGTAGGAGATTTATTTAAAATAAAAGACTTACCAGAAAAATACACAAAGGGAATATTTCAAATAATAGAAACCGCACATGCTATCGATGGTAATCAATGGAAAACTACGGTAAAAGCACAATTTAGGAATACTGGTTGATGGATATTAATAAAAAATATAATAAAGTAAGAACAACTGTATTATCTCACCCAAAGAGAATAAATACATTTGTCCCAAATCCAACTGATGATGATTATACTAAAGGATATTTAACTCGTTTCTTTATACAAAAGACTAACGATGTAGAATCACCTATATATGAAGTAACTGCTTCTAATTTTAGAAAATATAGTAACAATCAATCTTTTAAAGGAATAAGTTTAAGATGGAGAATCCGAGGACCACTTGATATGGTTTTTAATGATAGAAATGAGGTAACTGATAAGGGAGTTAGGCAATCTAATAAAATAGCAGTAGATATTGCATCTGAAAAAATAAAAAATATAAAATTGTATTTACCAAACGTATTACAATTTTACAAAGAATAAATATTTATTATAAATAAAAGTTATATGAGTTATCTTACCGAATTAGAAAAACAACAATTAAAATTTGATTGGAGATACAAAGGAGTATCGATACTTAATTTACTTACAGAAGAAGAAGTAGATGAGTATAATAAAGAATTAGAAAGAATCCGATTAGAAAGAAAAGAAGGTGATGTAGAAGGAGAATGGGGTGATTATGACCCATTTATGTATCCACATAAACAATCTGAAAAATTAAAAGAACTATTAGTACATCCTAAAGTAATAGAAGCAGCTGAGTTTTTATTGAAGGGTGATATTGTAGGATTACAAACTTGGGCATATTTTAAACCATCAGGCCAATTAGGTAGGGATATGCATCAAAATATATTTTATACTGAATGTCAATCAAATGAAGTTTTAAACGTATCTATTGCTTTAGATAACCATGACCCTAACAATGGTTCTGTTTGGTATTATGAAGGTACTCACAATCTTGGTAGATTACCTATTGAAGTTGATGAAGAAAGAACTAAATCTAATCCAAAAAATTGGAGAAATGAAAGAGGTAAACCTTGTATAATGCCAGAAGGACATACATTCCCTAAAATAGATGGATATTTAAGAAAAGGCCAAATAGCATTTCTACATTCTAATGTAGTACATGGTTCTGATGAAAATACTTCAAATAGATTTAGAAAAGCATTTTTATGTGGGTATCTACGATGGGGTGCTAAATTTGCATCTGGTAACCATATGAAACGAGAACCAATAGATGTAGGTTCAGCTAAAATTTCTTAACAAAACTTTAACACTTTTTATTAGGATTTCTCATATTTTTTTCGTACATTTACTATGTAAATGATTAACAATTAAACCTTAAAGATATGAATTATTTAATAGACCCTACCGATTTAGTTTTCCGAGCAAAAGGATATATTGATGGTTTTAACGAAATGGTTAAAAACGAAGAAATTCCCCAATGGGATTTATTGGAAGTTGCAACTGAAGTTGCTACTGAATGGACTGAAGATTGGGATTCTGATGATGGATTTGGTTCTTCTGATGGAACTTATCTTCTAAAAGATTTTATAGATACTATTATAGGTTCTTATACTAAAGGATATAAAACAATATTCAACCCTTCTTTAACAGTAAGTAAAATTTCTTAAAAAAAAGTGTTAAATAATTTGGTAAATCCAATTATTTTTCGTATATTTACTATGTAAATGAGTGATAATAAAACAATAAAATTAAACCTTAAAATAAATAAAATGAGTAAAAAATTTAAATTTTCAATCGCCGGAACTGAGTTCCAATTACCCCTTTCTCAAGTACAAGAAGATTCGTACAATAACAATGAGAAATATATCTACATGAACGCTAAATCAGCTGCTTCAGTAATCAAACAATTTGTTAAACAATATTTTCCTGATATCAAAGTATGGGCTACTTCCGATGTTTATAGTGGTGGTTCTTCTGTAAGAGTAAACGTTTCTAATTCGGATGGTTCACCAGTTGACCAAAACATATTCGAACAGATTTCAGAGTGGGAATATAAACTAAAAGGTGGTTCTTTCAATGGTATGATTGATATGTACGAAAGTAGAGAAGATTCTCCTTCTACTGATAATGGAACTCCATTAAAGTATTTCCCTTCATATATCTTTATTGAAAACAGACCTAAATGGGATTCAATCGAGTATTGGGTATCTCAATGGAATGAATTTCAAAACAGTATGGATGCTGAATGGACTGAAAAAGTTCAGAGATTAGGTGGTTGGTTAGAATACAACAAAGAATTTATGAACAAAAAGAATATTGATAAAGTTGCTTCATTAACTGTAAATGCTTAAGATATGAAAGAACAAAAAAGATACGCAGTACAATTAGATGTTTACGTTTGGGCTGAAGATGATTATCTAGCTCGTAAAGAAGCCCACAAACTGGCTGAT
>Ga0181412_1000321_pt1 | contig 20618 bp, 9 predicted proteins | sample 35SPOviralmetaG_FD_130113 | JGI IMG/M metagenome (GOLD analysis project Ga0181412, IMG submission 130113) | Marine viral communities from the oligotrophic San Pedro Time Series (SPOT) site, San Pedro Channel, CA, USA - 35 SPOT_SRF_2012-08-15 | ecosystem: Environmental > Aquatic > Marine > Strait... | reverse complement strand
GTTACCTCAGCACCGTTAGCGATACGCTCTGCCCACTCATTACGTGCTGTGAGCATGGTGACAGTGCTGTAGGACTTGAGACCGTTAGCATTCCAGGTGACACGCTTCTGGAAACGCTTGACGCCCTCGTCAGCGATGAATGCTTCAGGGAAGAAGTCAACTGTGGTGACGAGTGTAGTGAGTTGCATGTTAAGGAAAGAAAGGTTTGCTAGTCCCTAGGAGACTAGCGCGTGACGTGGAAGGTCTCCCCTCCACTCATCTAATATACACGGTTATGGGATGCTGTGCTGGTTTGGTGGACAGTTCAGCAACTGGTTCATTCAAAAACTGGTATGATTCGTTCACGCATCTCTTTCAACTGCTGTGGATCATTACCATACTCACCCATATGCATGAAAACACAATCAATGTATCGTAAATTATTACGTTCAGCATCAAGGACAAAGGAATCACAATACCTTAAGATATCTGGAGGTACTTCTAAATTCTGATAGTCGTAATCAATAGTCATAGTTAATAAGTTTTTTGTAAAATGGATCACATATTTTGTATTGACCTTTAATGTGACTCTTACCAATAAGATCTTTATTGATATAGTGTACAGTCAATGATGGATGATCAATCCAGTCTTTATATGTCCATGATGCAGATCGTACATATTGATTGCCTCCCTCTTCACATTTCTTTCGTATTTGTGAATCAAGTTTGTGTGCTACTGCATCAATAGTAAACTCTACAACGTAATGTAATATGCCATGAACAAACAAGCCATGAATAATAGGAAGATTGATATCAGTATCCTTGACATATCTTGCTCTAGTATAATCGTTGAAGCACCCGCTACCATTAGTAGTCTTATTAGTGTAGTTCTTTGGTTTAATCTCTTTCTCTATGTTAGTCCCGATTTGGATTGCATCTCTGCCAAGCTTACCAGGAAGAGGGTTACATCCAGCAACACGAGCAACAATATGCTCACGCAAAGTGGAACTATTAGAGTCGTTGATGTAGACTTCATACAATTCCTCAAAAAGATCACATTCTGTTTGTGTGGGATGACCTAGTGCTCGGTCAGTTGCAAGTGAAATTAATTGTTCTGAGAACATTGTATTGATGGACAACTCACATAGTATGGCACATATGTTTGAGTATGTCAAGGTCACTGTGACAGTTATTAATCGTCCACTGCATCAACCGACTCAATATCGCACACCGGCACTTCATGCTCACCACCAATCATGTACCAGTGCATTAACTGTCCATGATATTCGGGATGTGCAACGTATTGTGTAGTATACTCACGTTCACCACAATACAACAACTCACTCTCAGGAATACAATGCTCTTTCAACATTGCTTGCAGTTGCATATGCTGCAATTCTACTTTTGATGGTACTTTCATTTAAATAATGGTCCCCATGCCCATGCTACTAATACTTTTCTAGTTCCAGATAAAACTTGATTTACACAATGATTCATTATTGAAGGAAATACAATGACATCACCTTTTTCAAACGTGAGGGATTGGTATTCAATGTTTCCTTTACGTAAACATTGAAATTGAAACTCTCCTCCCTCATATTCATCAGAATTACTAAGCATAATTGTCATTGAAAGTTTACGACAGATTCTACTATCAGGAATTATCAATTCATCACTATGCCAATCATAATGACCACCAAGCACCCCATCTTGATCTTCAGGTGTCGCATTGTATTTGGTATATTGTATATCTTCAATTTGATTCAAATCAAAACGCCAATCTGGATCATTGTTAGCACTTTGAAATTGCATCATAATATATTTCTTGACAGATTCATCTTCCACCCAGGCATGTTGTGATAATCTATAATTCTTATCTAATGTGTCATCTACACCAAATACACTATCTTCCCACTTTAAATCAAGTTTATCAATATATTCAACTATCTTATCTAATTGATCAATAGGAATTGCAGCTCTTTTGAACTTAAAGAACTGATCATTATTATAATCTACAATTTTCCCAGTATCACTAATAATCTTAGTGCCTTTTGTTCCTTGGTTTGTCATAAACTATCATCATTAAAAGAAATATATCATATGTTTATGATAGTGTCAACCGAGATCTACGTTTTTCCATGTAAAATCACCATCTAAACCAATTACATGACACTCCCAGTAATAGTTTTCGTCAGGACAATCTTCCTTAGAAGGAAACCATGCTGTAGCATTAGCAATTGCTTGATCTGGATCTGAAAATACAATCATATCCCATGTTCCAAGAGTCTTCATTGCATCCAATACTTCATCTTCAGCGAACTCAGTATACCATGTCCACACCTCTGCTTTCTTTGCATCAGTTGCAGACTTAATTTTGTCATTTCTAAAATATACTACACATTTATTATTATTTTGGCAGTATGATTCAACCAAATCCCATTCGTTAATTACTTCAATCATTTCCCATTTCCTCTACTTTTTTGATTAAACCATCCAAATAACTAGTTACTTGAGTTTTTTGATCTTCTGTCCATTCTGCTGGTATTACGTCAGTAGGTGGTTCATATACTATTCCAGACACTTTTAGTGCATCAAGGAATGATTTAAAGAATAAATTTTCCGTAATACTTTTAGTAATCAAATACGATGAGATCTTTTCTTTAAACGTAACTAGGTAATGAGATGCCATAGGCAAGAATTGATCCTCTGTTGCCAAATAAGTTGCTTCTGCATTCTTTTCTAAGTAGATAGATTTAAAATATCTAGGACTCATTGGAAATTTAACATCTATAGCATCAGTGGTTACTACATTATCAGGAAGATTTCTAAGTGCTTGTCTATATGTTTTATACATTACCTTATCATCATCGGAATAAGGTGAATCTTCAACAAATACATGGTCAGTTTCATCAAGTAAGAAATTACGTGCTAATCTTACTGTTAACCAACTAACTGAAGATGTTTGGGCATATATTTTAGCAAATTCACTCTCATATTCTTGAGTCGCAAGAGAATCAATTAAGAAAAATGTGTCTTTAAAAGTCTCGTATAAAGATGATGCAGATTCATCTAACTGCTCCATTTCATAGTCAACCCATTTATATTCACCTGTTTTAAAATTTTTGGTATACTTTCGTCTTTGAGCAATATATGTATTATTACTATACCAAGCAAATAAAACTAACTTATCCTTATCAGTATCCCATGTGGGATATAAAGCAGGAACAATAACATCTGCCCAATGAGTATCGGGGATTTGTTTCTCTACGTTTCTATATCGTACAGTTTTTTTAATAGAGTTCACTTCCAGGAGCAACTCCGGAACTGATGAATTACTAGAAATAGACATATCTTTAATATAGGTTCCCAGGTGTATTTAGAATGCTTTGATTAGATACTTGCAAAGATGATACGGTTCAAGCACAGGTTTAGGATAATCAGGATCAATTGTTGCTGTCGGTAAGATTGGATTCTTAGAATTTAATGTAAATTTAGCATCAAGTCCTGTTGCACCTGTTGTGTAAATGCTGCTCTCTCTACCTTCAACTGTATATGATAATTTATCTGCAGATTTTGGAATAGCACCGTCTGCAGGTACAAATACAAGTTCAGTTATTTCATTATATTCATAGATGAAATCACAAATACCATAGTGATCTGTATCACCAGAATTATCATTAGCAGATGAACCAGGATTTCTATCCTGCACAATTTTAAACCTTACATTTTCAGATTGTGCTGCTTCAGGTAATTCTATAGAATACCAATACCATTTAGTGTCTCCACTAGATCCATCATAACCAGTAGCAATTTCATTTGCAGTTGGAATAGGAACAATAACGCCTAAGAAATTAGTAGCACCATTATAATTATCAGAAAGATCTTTATTAAAATATAATTTTAATTCATCTCCACCATGTTCCGGATTTTCACCACCATTTGATCCATTACCACGAGCAACTTTGATTGTAAACCTACGGACATTTGTGCAATCGTGCTCTTTAAGTGTGATATATCTTTGATTAGCAGTACCACTAAGTTTAACATAATGTGTATATGCAGCAGGGACTACAGATGCCGCCAAGTCAACTCCAGTAACAGTTTTTGCATTTTGATCTACAGTTGCTGTTGCATATGCTTTTGTTCCTGCACCATGTTTGATACGAACTTCAGGAACTGCAGTATAGTTAGCTCCAGCAGAACCTAAAGTAATATCAGCAACAGCACCACCAGAAAGACTAACTGTTGCAGTAGCACCAGTTCCACCGCCACCACCAACAATTTCTACTTCGGGGACTTGTGTTGTTGGTAGTTTAAATCCTCCGGCATTTCCTACCCCAGAACCAGATGTATAAATTTGTGATTTTGGATCAGCATCAATAATTAATTCACCGGGAACAACATTACTACTTCCACCCTGATATCCAGTAACAACACCAAAATTAACTGCTGCAAATCCTGCACCAGGACTACTTACACCACTTGGTCTACTACCAGCACTACCAACAGTAACAGTTGCATTACCAGCTTCTCCTAATTGACTCTTATCAATTAAACTATAAAGATATCCACCTGATCCACCGCCGCCGCCACCGTCAGTCCAATAACTATTATCAGATTCATATACCCATCTTACATAACCACTTTGAGTATTAGATGAACTTTGACTAACTAATTGGAATATGTTGGTTTTATAGGCAGTCATACCACGACCACCACCTTTACCACCACCATGGGAAGCAGCACCACCACCGCCACCACCTTTACCGCCACCGTTAGCAGTGTATGAAGAAGTAGCGATACCGCCACCGCCACCGCCGCCTCCACCACCATTACATGCTGCATTCTTACCATTAGCACCACCGCCAGCAAATAGATTAGAGGTAGTTGCTAATGGACTATCACTGTTCCATCCAGGGGTATTGTTACCTGCACCTGGGTATCCTTCTACCTTCTGAGATCCATCATATCCTCCACCGCCGCCACCGCCACCAGCGCCAGCTATTATAGATCCTTGAGCATTTTTAACTAATGATCCACCGCCACCACCTGCACCATTTTGCCCATTTCCGTTTCTGTTACCGCCAGTTCCTCCATTAGATCCGGAAGCACCACTGCCACCACTTTGACTATTTGAACCATTATTCCCAGTTTCATAAGTTCCTACAAATCCTCCAGTGGGATTTGCTACAGCAATACGAAGTACCGAACCAGGTCCACCAGATCCACCTGTTTTTCCAGGTCCACCATTACCACCTGGGTTTGCTTTATGACCTCCACGGCCACCTGCAATATAGAACTCAATTTTTGTAAAATTAGCACCAGTAAGACTAACACTGCCACTACCAGATTTATTTCCACTATCACCACTAGGTCCAGATTGACTTACATATTTGTGAATACCATCCGTACCATAATTTGCTGCTGCTGCACCCGTGCTAATACCACCTTTACCAGCTTGATTAGGATTATTAGGATAAGTAAATGCTGGAAATGGTCCACTACTGCCAGATGTACCAGCAGTACTTTTATTTTGTAGAGTAGATAGCGATGGACCTACAGTTCCTGAAATTACATTAGTTCCACCATTTCCACCAGTTGTACCAGAAGCACCCTTACCTCCGCCTGCTACGACTTTTAATGCAGAACCATTATCAATTTGGACTGTGGTATCTCCGCCATCTCCCCCAGCTGTAGATCCATCTGACCCACCACCGCCACCACCTGCAGCAATGATTAACATAGTTTCCCAAGTTGTAGGGATAGTTAAAGTCTGTGTACCACCAGTATAATTATTTACAGAGGTATATTCTACAATAGGAACTCCACCAGTAAATACAGTTCTTCCTCCAATAACAGAAGTAGATGATAATGTTTTAAATACTGTTGCAGGAATATAAGTTAATAATTCATAAGTTCCTGCTCCTTCATCACCTGACGCCATATAATATTCATTATTTTCATATCCCCATTTTGTAGATCCAGTTCCTTCAGCACCTGCAGCATAATCAAAGATATCATATGTAGCAACAGTATTGGATGTGAGTGGACTTTTTAATAACGCATGTGAGTGCTCAAAAGGTATGCCGCCAACAGGAAAAAATTGCTGTAGACCTTTATTTGTATTATCATATGCAGCAAGATATCTGTCGCCAGAAAATCCAGGAAGTGCTGCGATATCCTGAGCAGCTTCTGTATGATAAATGTAATGAGTGTGTTGTGGTACACCCTGAAGTCTTTTCTTAGTCATTGTAACATCAACGGTTTGTGTTCCAACAACTCTAGTAGAAACAGTATCAGTTACGTTATCGTATCCAACAGTAGTAATAGTTCCCAATGAAAAATATCCTTGCTGAGAATCTTTAGTAAATACCCAACTTCCACCAGTAAACTTTGCTCCAGCACCAAGAGTAATTAACCCAATAGTTGGTGATCCTGGTCCATATACATTACCATATCCAACAACTTTTCGTGCTTTTAAATCAGGAACTTTAAATGTTCCTAAATCAGATTCACCATAATAACTGAGAATATTTAATGTGCTAATAGAAGTAATTTGTCCATTACTATCAAAGTTATACTTTAATTCTAATCCAGATCCACTACCAGAATTTTGTAAAGTAAATGATGGTGGATTTGCAGCATCATAACCAAAACCTAATTTAGTAGCAGTTGCTGTAAGTACTTTACCATTAGTTGCTACAACAATCGTTGCTTCTATTATTTCTAAATTGCCTGGGTTACTTGCATTATATCCTGGTGGGGGATCAAACTCTATAGTCATAGATTGATCTGTTGGATATCCAGAACCTCTTTTTTTTACTTTAATTCCAGGTCTAGACTCTCCACCATATTCATTTCCGATGACACCGTATAAAAGAGGGAAGTCTGAAATATTATATTCAGATCCATCACAATATAAGTATCCAGGATATTGATATTCTGGATTCTCTTCAGTTTTCGCATCTCCGGATTGTACTGTATATGGTATATTAACGTTATTTGGAATATACTCATTATCATAGACATTATCAATTGCTTTAAAAGAATTGATAATTGTTCCAATTTCCGTAGAATCACTCGCTTTATCGGAGTAATAAAGTTGCCTAGTATTTCTGTAATTAGGAGCTGAAGATGTCATTTTAAATTTTTATCAGATATTCTAATACAATAAATGGAGTTGCAACACTATCTACAGACGCAGAGTTATCTACAGACAAGTTTAATGTTGTAACTAGTGCATCAGGAGATAATTCTAACGCATCAGTGACTAATGCAAAATTATGAGCACCTTTGTCAAGATCTAACTTATGAAAGTGTTCTGTGGGATCACCATTCTGTTGATTTAATTCCTGAGATTCGGAAAAACTATTAAACAAAGAAGCGTAAACAAAGTTCTGCTGCGCTGATGCGCCTTGAGTATTTGTATTTAGAGGAACTGCATCAACTAAGGATATATCTCTCCAGTCTTTTGGAGCAGTTCCAGTTGTATATGTTGCATTAACATCTTGAGAAGTATTTATTTTATTATTCATATCATCTTGAAAACAAACTCCTAAAACAATTGAACCCGAATCACTATATGGTTCTAAATTATTTAATTGATAATTATTACTACTAATTGGATAATTATTCCATTTATCAGTCAAAAGACAGATATATCTCCATTGATCTTCTAGTATGGCTCCGGAGTTAAAGCAACCATTACTATATGCTGTAGGATCTCCAAAAATTCCTCCAAGCGCAACACCATCAAAGGAACCAAAGTAAAATTCATATCCACGAGCATATGAATTAGATGCCATTGCTCTGCATGGTGGTTGATTATTACCTGGAAAATTAGATGCTCCATCCGCCTTCGTAGCATCTAACCAATCATCAATTGGTATGGTAGTTGCATTAAAGAATGATACTTGCCCAATGGCTTTAGCAGGTAATGCCGTTGTTGGTGCAGATGAATCAACTTCATTTGTGGATTTAATTCTAGTTCTAACACCATTAAAAAAGTGCATATGTCCATGCATAGCAACTTCACTAACAGTTTCAGGATCCGTTCTTCTTCCAAATTGAGTTCCAATAGTCCACGATGGTCTACCTCTCATTTCAATTGTTTGAGATGAAACAACAAAAGTTCCAGAATATGTTAAATTGATTGATAATCCAAGAGTTGATGTTGCTTCAATTCCTATACCAGAGCGATTAGTTTCGTTACCAGCTTGTGTTACTACACGAATTGATCTATATGAACCAGTATCTGCTCCACTAGTTGGTTTGGGATATTTAGATCCTAAATCGGGAACAACAAATTGTTCATCAGATATTACTTGGAGATTATCACCATTTAAATCTCTTCTAATAAATTTACCTGTTGATCCAGATCCACATATAGCGGCTAATTGAGGATAATCTGCAACATTATATGCAGTTCCATCACATCTTAAATAACCAGAGGGTAAATCTCTCTTGTTTGAAGAACTATTAATATCCGGACTTATCTCAACAGGCCAAATAATTATTTGACCTGTTAAATTTCCATATTTAGATCTTTCTTTTGAGTAAGCTACTGCCATTAGAATGCTTTAATAAGAAAAATTATATTAATTGATGGTTGATCTGTATCAACTACTATATTTAGAGCGTCATCAAGATTATCTGGTGCAACAGATCCAATACTTATTTGATCTACATTATATGTAAATGGAGCATTTAATGATCCCCTTGACATTTGAATGTCAAATGTACCATGATTATGTGAAAGAAATGCTGCCTGATTAGGATCATTATTTCCAAAATTACTCATAGAAGTTGGCCATGTTCCTTCCCTAAAGAATATAGGACTAGAGGTTGCTCCTATTGCAGGCAGAGATATAGTGACAGTATATACATAATCAGCATCTGTTGTTCCTGCGGTTCTTTCAATAGAAGTAACATATGTTCCTTTTGCAAATGCAGCACCATCAAGCATTTGCCATGGGTGAATCTTATCATACTGATACCAGACCTTTACATTTGGTGCTGTTCCAGATGTATGTGTTGTTTTAATATCAGTTCCTGCAGGTAACTCAAATTCAGTAACTGATGGAGCAACAGTTACTGGATCTACGGTAAAAACAACTGCAGGGTTTTCTGGGTTATCTACAATCTCTTCATAGATACCACTGCCATGTCCATAAAAATTTCTTCTATTTCCAAAGACTGTTGGTTTTGGAAACAATCCAGTCCATGCCATATTAGAATGAGTTTTTAGTGGTTCATATGGAAATTGATCTGTATATAGTGATCCAGAAAAATTAACATCCTGACTAATTGCTTGAGGACTATTTCTTGTAGCAGTACCATCATGCCAATCAGGAGCAGGAACTTCAGACCAATAATCTTTTCCAGCATCACTCACAAAATTATGAAATCTATCCATGGTTGGAAGAGTTTGTTCATATGATTCACTACCATAATATGCCATTAAGGTTTTACCAAATTGCCAGTTAGGTGCCACATCTACACTAGGTAAAATATCACACTGGTTGTTTTTAGACTGAATTATACTACATGCTGGATGCTGGTTATTTCCACTAACTTCTACTTGAGACGATGTAAATACTTGAGGTCCGAAAAAACTAGCTTGAGCAGATTCAACACTTCCTGGGTGATTATGGGAAGGAGTATGATTAATACCCAGTTTTCTATTCAAAGTAGTAATAGATGTTTGGAATGTTGGGTCAGTTATCTGCATTTCAGTATACTTACCCGTCAATGAAACCCCAGGTTCAAGTACAAAATCAATATCAGCAGCAGCAGAATATCCTGTTGGAATAACTGCCGTTGTACCAAATCCAACGATTAGATCAGAAATTTTATCACCAACACTATTATATTGAATATTTAATATATCACCTCCTCCTGCTTGATATTTTTCATCATTTAAGTATTCTGGTTCCAAATCCATCATACATCTATTTGTTATATTTGGAAGAGTGAATGTATCACTAAGTTCATAATTAGGAAATTCACCTACAAAATTACCTCCATAAGTTGTACCCAAATGAGCTGCCAATAATGGATAATCATTAGCAGAAACTTCTCTCCCATTACTAATTATCCATCCTCTAGGGATGTTATCAACAGAAAATCCTTCAAATCCATTTCCGCTCCATGGCAAAATAGTGCCAATACGAGCGGTTTTCATTGTCTTAATTGAATTGTAGTATTGTGCCATGTCTTATCAGAGTTCTGTTAACCACCAACCACGTAGGTTAGCAGGAATTGATGATGCGTTAGGATCTCCAGCTGCATCGGAAGTACCGACATATACAAGACCAAACGATGCATTTCTCGTTTGTACAATCAATTCGCCGCTATCCCATGCTGATGCTAGAGTACCACTACCTGCATCAATCTTACTTCCAGTTATATCTCCCTGCATTGCAACCGCTTGGTTATTAACTTTAAGTGCTCTCAATACAAGGTTTGTATTATATGTAAGGTTTCCACTAACTTCAACGAATCTAATCATGTCGCCAGTTTCAGCATAATCTGGTAAGTAAAGAACCATATTGGTTCCTGCAGGATTATTTAAGAGGTAATTATTATTAGGTTGCAATGGTGCTGCCTGAGTTTGACCAACCCCAGTTAAGGATTGCTCAACATAAGTATATCTACGACCACCATTTCTGGTGAAGTAACGACTAATTCCAAAAGCATCAATTGAACAATCTTGATAGATCTTAAAGTCTCTTGGACCTTCAGTTCCATTTACTCCGGCACCACCGAGGTTATCAATATGTAAAATTGCAGTTCCAGAATCTCCAGCATCAGTTGCAACTACTTTACCTTTAATGTAAAGTTGTTCACCCATCTCAAGATTACCAGTGAGATGATTTGCTCGGAAAGTAACTTCGGTAGTACAAATACCAGTGGATTCACAATCTTTAGCACGAAGTTGTAAAAGTCCATCAAATGTTGCTTGACCATCTAGATATAGACCACCAAATCCAGTTTTAGGATCAAGAACTGAACCATCATTAGGGTGATCATCATCATTAGCAATGGACATGACGAGAGTTTCTTTATCAGAACCATACATTCTGAATTCACCACTGTAAATTTCTACAGCATCATTAATAGTTGTAGTTCCTCCACCAAAGTATGCAGTAAAGTCTCCTGTTGTTGCTTGTGCAGTAGTCTGAATTGACTTGGCAAGACGAACTCCATAAGAAGAAACTTGACCATCAATACTATCTGCCCAGAACCATTCTTGATCTGTATTTTTACGATTGGTATCTAGAGTATTACCAGATACAATTCTAAAGAAATGATCTGTATCCAATTTATTAGCAATTAATCTAGAATCAACTAACTTAACTCTAATTTTATCTGCATTAAGATTAGGAGCTTCAACTGCTGTTCTACTTGCAGCAACAGCAATATCTTCATCAAGTGTTGTTGTAAATGTGTACTTAGAAAGTTTTACGACAACAGCACCAGCAGTCCAGTTCTGTTTACCAGATCCTTCAGCACCTCTACCTCCGATTGGATAAGTTGATGCAGGATATTCTGCATTGTAGATAGTTGGTAGATATGCTTGTGTTCCACTAATATATGGATCATCCGTGACTAAAATTATTTCACCTTGTGTTGATCCACTATAAATGAGGACCAAATCACCTTTAGAGAATCCAGTTAAATCATCAATAGGAATATTCCAATCATCTGTAGTAAATCCAACTGAAACAGCTGAAATTGGACCATCTTGTGGATTAAGAGTTTCTTTTCTAAATCTGTATGAATGTACTACCGAAGTTTTGGTATGTGCAATACCAGTTGATCCCCAATATTGACCGACGCCAAATGTAGTTCCTCTTACACTTCCAACAGTCATGTCACCATTACACATGTTGACATCCCATACAGGACCAGAAGTATTGCTGATAGTAAGATGATTATCTAAAGAAGGATCCGGACTTGGATATGCTCCAGTACTATCTCCACAAACTCCATTTAAACTAAGAGTTCCGTTAATAGTGGTTTTATTAGAATCAATGAATACATTACCAGTTACAGAATTAATTTCAAATACGGTTGATTCTGTAGAAGTATCACATCCATTCTTAACTCTAAATGATTTGGCAACTTGATCAAGTAAGGTCTTAACTTTAAATATTTCACCTGTATCATCAACACCATCACCAGAAGGAGTGCCATCATCGCGAGAAATAATAACATAGTCTCCAATACTGATGTCTCCACCAAATTGTGCTAGGTAAATATCTTCTTCAGTTCCAGAGTTGTCAAGATTGGTGGTAATCCAAGTAGATTCAAACTGAACAGTACATTTGTAGATTGCAGCAGTATCGTTATGATCAGATCTAATTTCAGTAAATGTTCCAAATGGAAGTCTCTCAACTATAAGATAATATGGAGCAACGTTGATTCTTGGTAAAGAAACGATTTTAACAAATTCGGGATGTTTATTACCTGTAATAGCAGTATCAACTAGAAGAATATCATTCTCGGTAAAATACTGAGCATCTTCAGCATCAACTGGTTTATTCTTAATTGGTAAGTAATACTGATTACCACTCAATGCAGAAAGAACTTGAGGTTCAACATTTGGAGTACCACCAATTGTAGTAATTTCATTCTGGAATACTGTACCACCCCAATCACCACTACCAGAAGTATCTACAGCATTGTATCTCGCATCGGATACAGCAACTCTAGCGACTGTAATAAGATCAACATTAGACTTGAATAGATTATTTCCGAGAATACCGCTGGTATGAGTAATCTTACTAGAACCAATTTGTCCTCTATCTGCTGTGAAAGAGTAAGATGCAAATCCACCACACAGGGTCATATCAGAATTAAATCTAGCAGTAGAATCAACAATTAAATTGTTTCTAATTCTAGTACTTCCACCCTGACCACCGACTGTAATATCAGAAGCATTAGTTGCAAAATCAAGTTTTGACGTGCTAGAATTACCAGAGAAAAATTCTACAGTGCCTGCAGTAGAAGAAAGTTTAACCGTATCATCAAGACCTCTTCTTGTACCTAGTTGAATATCACCAGAAACTTTAAGAGCCTTTGTGTCAATTTGAGTAAACGATAAAGATTCGTTGTTGTTATAAGCACCACCGATAGTAATCTTAGAAATATTGCTATTAAGATCTGGTGTATTACCAATCCAAATGTTGCTATGCAGAGATTTATTACCAACATAAACATATTGATCTTGTGTTGTGGTGTTGAGTAGATTTAAAGTTTTTACAGAATTACCAACGTTAAGTGTGCCAGTAAAAGCAGTATCAGTGACTAGATTAAATGTACCACTTGTCTGAGATGTTCTGATCTCAGCAGTTGTACCGTCGTTGCCATTGACTTCAATGTCATGCTCAAAACGAGCATCATCAGTAAATCTAGATGTACCATCAACAACCAGTGCTCTGTCTAGTTCAGCATTAGTTACATTAATACCAACACGACCATTATTTGTAGTTGCAACTCTAAGTGTTGCTTCATTTGCTGGTGTTGCACTGTCGCCACCAACTAGAAGTGCATAATCAGAAGTTGTTTCAGTTCTATTAGCGAACGCAGGATTACTTAGATAATCAGAAATTATCTTACCACTGATAAATGCATTACCAACAACATCAAGGTTTGCACGAGGAGAAGTATCAACATCAACAAATGCAGTCATATATGCATCATGTGCAGATCTTGCGACTGTGTTAATACCAAGTTTGTATTGACCAATGTCACTGGTATCAGTTCTAATTGTTTCAGAACCAATAACTCCAAATTCTTTCCAAGAAGAATTAGAGAACTCTAATCTTACATCATTTCCAAGTGCTACCTCACTAGACCAAAGTCTTGGATTGTCATTTGCAACGTTAGATCTGTTTTCAATAATAGCAATTTGACAAGTATTAGCACTGGCAGTAAATCCATTACCAATGATTTGCCAGAGACCATTAAATCCAGGGTCACTATAGTTAGAAATTCTGATCTGGGATCCGCTGGTAACACCAACTTGATCATTAGATAAGTTGTTACCCCAAGTAATGGTGATAACAGTGCTTCCATTCATCTGGAAGTTAAGGAGATTTGCATTAACAACTCGCGCAAAGAAGTTTGCGTAAATCCATCCAAGAGACCCAGTACCACCAACTTCAGATCCTTTGAGAAGAATATCTCCAGATAATGGAACTTCAGACCCGTACAATACATTTTGGGTAGTATTAATTGCAGTTCCAAGACCTGTGCTATACACGGGACTTTGATTAGGTGTAATATTTGACCCAATGCTTCCAACTACATGATTTTGAATTTTATAACCTTGTGCAGCACCATTTGAACCACGTGGATTAAACTGGAATATTGAGGCAGCAACTCGGTTTCTTGCAATTACAATGTCACCATTTGTATCTTGATTGAGGAATTGATTAGTCTTATCAAGTGTTGCATCATCACCATCACTAGGTGATACGTTAGAAACTACAGTAAATGCATAATCTCTAACTCTACCCAGAACATTAATAGTAACAGGAGAGTTAAATGTACTCATGCGATCTTGAGCATCACCACCATTAACAGTGATGTACTCGTTAAATGTTACAGGAGTATCAAAAGTAGTAACAAGACTACCGATATCTTCAGTGTCATCATCAGAATCAACTAATGCAGCAGATTCCAAGAATACTTCTTCACCAGTAATAGCATCAATCTTACGGTTACCAATGTATAGGTCACCGTTAGAGTTTAGACCAGTGTAGAATACTAAACCACCATTTTGCTTCTTAGACTGTGCATAGAAGTCTTGAGTTGGTGTTAAGACAATCTCCTGACGAGCAGGAAGACCTGTTGAATAGTTACCAGGACCGAATCCAAGGTACTCAAAGGTATGGTTACCTGCACGAGCAATAGAGGGTCTTCTAAGTTCAACATATAGTCTCTGATCAGACATTACAGTGCTGTCACCAGCAATAGGAATGCGACGATCTTCAGATCCAGATGCAGCATTACCCTTCTGCGCTCTTAATCTATTATCAATGCTAGAATTAACTTGAGTATAAGTATTCTGCAACAGTGCTTGCTGAGTCGTAAAGTCAAGCATTGCTTCACGAGTCATTGAACCCTTAAAGTCGTTAACTCTAACAAGACCGTGAGTATAGTTATCTGCAGCAGAATATGTTGCAGGAACATCAAGTTGGGTGTTATCTAACTGCTTGAACCAAAGAGGATCGTTCTTATAGTTCAGTGGATATAGTTTGCTGATTGGTTGAGAGAACTTAAAGTTACGGAAGTTACCCTGATTACCGGCACCAGTTGGGAATGGTGAGATGTTACCACGAACAGCAGTTAGATAGTAAATACCATCTTGCTGACCGTAAATACGGCGTTGAATCTCTTCAACATCAAAGATATAGAAGGTATCATCAAGTTCCCCAGTATCAGTTACAGACTCTACGTAGAACTGAACATTTGCATCGTCAGTAATGATATCACCAGGAGTGATAGTATAAACTTTGGATCCAAGTTGTCTGTAGTAATATTCTGGATAGTTCTTACGAATAAGATCTTTAATGTATAGAGACTTACCAAAGTCTTCGTCAGTTAGTAGGTCAGCAAATACTGCGCCTTGAGCAAATCGGATATTTTCAAAGACTGAATAGTCAATCTTACCAGAAATACCTTTAAGGATCAAATACCAATCACTTGTATTTGGAACATTGAGTGCTGCATGTATAAATGCATAACCTGAAGAATTGCCATACCAATCAACTCGGTTTGCAGAATTTGATTGAGTCTTGTTAGCAACAAAAGAACCACCCTGAGGTGCAGTAACCTTGACTGTAGTAAACGTCTCATTTAACAATCCAACGTTTGTAATACCTAGGTCAAATACAGTTACCTCTAATAGTTCATCACCACTTTGTACATCATTGATATATCTACCAGACTGAATAGTCATTGAGACATAATTAGAAGTCTCAATTGTCTTAGCGTACTGAGTTGTACCTACAACATCTCTCTTAAATGGATCATATGCAGTTTCTTCGTTTAAATTGTTACTGAGGAAATCTGCTTTAGTGAATCCAATAACTTCATTTGCTTGTACTGGGTTAAAGAATCTTGCTTTTGTTACAGAACCAGATACCGGTCTAAGTACAAGTTTTTGTGGAAGAAGTTTTCTAGTTTCATCCTTACGAACTTTAATGGTGAATCCATTAATAGGATCACGAACTGCTTGTAAGTACTCAGGAATAACATAACGAAGACGATAGATACGATCATCTTTATCTCTTTCATCCTTGATTCTTTCAAACCAAGCATCGTTAGTCTTATCTTGACCAGAGATATCGCTATAAGTATTCTCATGCAATCTAGTTAAGATGCTTTCATCATACCTAGGATCATTAACATTAGAAGAATGATCCTCAACCTGCATATACCACTTACCATAAATTGCTGGTGTAGTATTTGGATTTAAATATGAAGGATCATATTTTACAGGTGATTCACGCTTATTCGCAAACGTTGAGAAGTCGTAAGAACCTGTCTGGAATGTGATTGCATTAATATCAGCAATTGCATCCGCCTTTGTTGCGTGAATAGTGAAAGTTTTTTCAGTTTGATATCTTGCCCAGAAGAATTTGTCTCCACGAATTCTACCATTATTAGCAATGGAAGGATCTCCTGCATAATTTGAACCTACAAGAGGAACATTTCCACCCTCATTTGCTCTAAAGAATACCTGATGACCAGAAATATCTGCAAAAGGAACATCAAAGATATGTGGTACATCAGTACGAATACTAGAGTTAGTATTTGCCTCTAGGATACAAGAGTATTGATGCAAATCATAATTATCATCTAATACAAATTGATACACATCAATTTCAATATCAGGATCAATAGACTCTACTTCAGCAGAGTGAATATAGATACCTGCTGCAGCATTTTCTTTGCTGTTTGCAAGCATAATTTTTGTTTGATCTGTTCCGTTAAAGACTGAAGTTCCTTCATAAGGTTCAGGTTTTGTCTTTCTTGCAGGAGCAATTACATAATACTCTTCGTTGGTTTCAAAACCATTTGGAAGTCTAATCTTTCTCTTGTCAACATCAACATAAGAGTTGGTTACGCTATCATAACGAGGACGTGGAACCAATCTAATTGGTGTGCCAGTTTCTAAGTTATGTGGGTTAGCACCAGAACCTGTTCTAAGAGTCCAAGTTGTTGCTCTAGAAGCAAGTTGTGTGGTAAGTTGTGAAGGTTCTGTTCTAGGAACAGTATTCAGACCAGTCTGAATAATCGTTGAAATATTAGTAAAGAACTGACGAATAGCAGAAGCTTGATCAGCACACTCCGGATAAGAGGTATGTTGAGTAATAGTATCGTCAACAATTGGTGAGAACTCAGATGTATATACGCCTGAAGTTAAAGTGAAGTATAGGTAAGAATTTGTAGTAGTTGCATTTGCATTTACCGATGGACCAAATGCAAGTCCGAGTGGAGACTCAACTCTATCAACTGACTGTAAGTACCCAGGATTTGCAATTGTATTATTAACAATCTGGAACAGAGTAGTAACAGCAGATGCTACATTTTGACAAGATCCATTAGATACAGTTCTAAGAACAGATGAAAGTGATGTTGGGGTTGATACTGCACTAGAAATAATATTAAAGAGTGTAGTAATAGTTGTTCTTGCATCTTCACACGATCCAACAGATAAAGTTCTTGCAACATTAGCAAGAGAAGATGGTGTGTTGATAGCAACAGTAACTAGATCAGTGAAAGTTGTCAGAGATGATTTAACATCATTACACGATGCATTAGATAAAGTACGTGTAACACCATATAGTAGATTACTAGAAGTAATGGTATTAGTAAGTATTTGAATCAACGTGGTGATCGTAGCTGCCTGTGAAGCACAAACAGGGGATCCATCAGCAGTAATTGTTAAGTCTTTAGATTGAGTTAGAGTTGTATGACCACCAACAGTTACATCTTCATTTCTCATGACCTCAATCATGAGAGCACGTGCTTCAGTAAACGCGAAAATTGTTTCTGTTTCTTCACCAGCGACATGTGCCCCAGTAGCATAGAAGTTAGCAGCATCCCATACTCTGTCATTACCACCATATGCTAAGTTGTGAGCAACAACATCTACAACGTCCTTGATGTCATCAAGACAATCATTACTGTTTCCAGTTGGAACTGTAAATGTAGGGAAGTTTGCTAACATTCTACCCAAAGCAATCTCAGAAATAAAGTCTTTGTTTGCTAGAATTAAGTTTCTTGCATCTGCAGACTTATTATCTACAGGTGTAGGAGCATCAACTGTAATAGTTGTGTCTTTTGTCTGAGTTAAACCATGACTACCGACAAGGAGCATGGTTTCATTTCTCATTGCTTGGACCATTAGGTCTCTAGCATATTCAAGAGCTTGTGTGGTCTGTACTTCTTCACCAGCAACATGAGCACCCTGAACATACAGGTTTGCCATGTCCCAGACTCTATCATTTCCACCAAATGCTAAGTTATAAGAAACTTCCTGAACGAAATCATCAATGTCATCAATACAATCTTGAGCGTTGCCAGTTGGAGGAACAAACCCAGGATTCTCAGCGATCATTCTTTCGTATGCTTCAGCAGCAATCACTGCTTTATTGGAAAGAATTAAGTTGCGAGCATCACCATTACGATCAATTACTGGATCTGGTGTATTATATGTAATTGATGTATCATAGGTTTGAGTTAAACCATGAGACCCTACCGAAAGGACCTTTTGGTTTCTCATAACTTGAGCAGCCATTTCTTTTGCTTGCTCAAAAATATGAAGAGTTTGTGCTTCTTCACCTGCTACATGAGCACCTTTAACATAAGAATAGGCAGCATCCCAAGATTTATCGTTACCACCGTATGCTAAGTTATCAGCAACTGCTTCTAGAATATCAATAACATCATCAATACAATCCTGTGGATTACCTGTAGGAGTAGTAAATGAAGGGTATACTGTAAGCATTCTTGCATATGCTTCAGTTGCGATCAAAGTTTTGTTAGCAAGAATTAGATTACGAGCATCACCATAACGATCTTTGACTAGTTCAGGAGCAACATAGGTGATAGTAGTATCTTTCTGTTGTGATAAACCATGAGATCCAAAGATGAATACATCTTCATTACGCATGACTTGGATGCACATATCTCTAGCATATGTGAATGCTTTGATAGTCTCATCTTCTTCGCCAGCAACATGAGCGCCGGTTTCATACAAGTATGCTGCATCATAGGTAACAGCATTACCACCAAAAGCAGTATTTTCTGCAACTGCTTCAATTACATCAACAATATCATCCTTACAATCCTGTGGATTACCTGTAGGAGTAACAAATCCAGGGAAGTCAAGGACCATGCGATCATATGCTTCAGCAGCAATGAATGCTTTATTGAGAAGGATTAAATCTTTTGCGTCTCCATAACGATCAGATACCAGTTTCTTCTCACTGTATACTGCTTTTTGACCCAACTCAATTGTAGTTGCATCAATAACACGCTTAACATAAGTGTTATCTGGGATGGCAGGAGCATTAGGACGTGAAGCTCCAGCATTCAACTTACCATCAGTAAACTCAGAAGGATCGTAATCTGCAACGATCATACCCTGAGAAATACCAGAAGTATCGCCAATGTTTACAATAGAAGATGCTGCTGTAGTAGAAACACCTTGACGCAGATACGAGAAATTACGCATCGCTGCGATTGCTAAATCTCTCGCGTAATTATATCCTTCTAAAGTTTCTGATAGTTCTCCAGTGATATAAGAGAGATTATTTCCAACATAATAAGACTCTGCTGCCTGGATAGTATTAATATTACCACCAAGACGAAGATCTTGTACTGTAGCATCAATCAGATATCCAATATCGCGACGACATTTCTCAATGCTGATGCCAGATTTAACTACAAGATTTGGATACTTTCCAGTGATAAATCCATATGCTTCAGCAGCAATGAAGCTCTTATTTTCTTCAATTCTATCTGCTGCATCAAGATCCTTATTATTAAGTACAAGATTGCTAGGATTAAGAATAGATGCAGTTGCAGTAAATTTCTTAAATCCATTTGGTGATAGAGTAGCATCAAAAATGTTACTAGAACCAGCACTTCTTGGAGTTAATTTTACATATAGTTTTTCATCACTTCTTGCACCAATTCTAAATCCATCAATTGATGCTGCAGGTCTCTTGGCAGGATCATATGCTTCATCATCACCAAAGAATATTTTACTGTGATTATTAGGATCATTGGATGCTTTTACATCAATAGTGTAGTAAGCATTCTTCTTGGTATTTCCTTGTGTTTCAGGGATAGTTTTTGGAGGAACAATATCCGTGATGTAACCACCCTTATCTTGATTAAAGGCAAATCCTTTAAAACCAATAGCATGAAGTGATGTGTTACCGAAGTTGGAGTTGGAGTTCGTGATGGACATATCTCCACCACTTTCCATCAGGAAGTGATCAGCAAAACCAACAGCGAAGATAGAAACGTTCTGAATAAATGCGTCATCTGATGCACGAACGTGGAAGTTTCTCCAGTCATCCTTCCAATATGCATCACCTTTAGTGTGATAT
>Ga0181412_1000319_pt1 | contig 20722 bp, 7 predicted proteins | sample 35SPOviralmetaG_FD_130113 | JGI IMG/M metagenome (GOLD analysis project Ga0181412, IMG submission 130113) | Marine viral communities from the oligotrophic San Pedro Time Series (SPOT) site, San Pedro Channel, CA, USA - 35 SPOT_SRF_2012-08-15 | ecosystem: Environmental > Aquatic > Marine > Strait... | reverse complement strand
GGTATACCCAGGTAGCGGTTGTTGGCATATTTTTCATATGTTAGTTTGTATCAAAATTGATTACGTAGGTAGTATCTGTTTGTAATGAAATTGGTATTGGTCTTGGAAATTTACCTACTGCTATTAAATCACTATTTTTATTGTATAAACCTACAGTTGTTACAAAAGGACTAAAATAAGACCCAGTAACAAAATCATGGTATATTTCTGATCCCCCTTCATTAATAACATCTATTTGTGTTAATGAAATTGATCCTGTTCCTAATCCTGCACCAGCAGCACCTAATTGGCTTGCTAATATTTCTAATCTATCTCCAGCATTATATCCTCTTCCTGAGAAAGATTGTGAAATTCCCATTGTTGATATTGATGAAGAAACATTTATAGCTGTTACAGCATTACTATTCACAGTAACATTTAATATTCCTCCTTTAGTAGATTCAAATGTATCTGTTCCATCTACTGGTTGTGGATTACCTGCAGGTTGAAGTGTATTTCCAAATCTTACTTGTCCTCTTGGAGGAATTGGAGCATTAACTCCTTCAGCTAATAATAAATTAAATGAATCAGTATATTTTATAAATGTGTTTCCTGTAGTACCAGCTTGGTCTTGTGTTAACCTTACTGTATCTAAACCTGATATTGTTGATTGTAATGAAGCTGATATTTGCCCATTAAATCCTTCTGAGGAATTAATAGCGTCACAAAATCCTTTTGCTATACCTACAGCACTACCTGTACTATTAAATTGTACTTGACCTAAACTATTTAAAGTACCATTTTCATTTCCATCATAACCTACAAATTGAAAAGTTTTTTCTCCTGCTGATTCTAATTCTACTATATATTGTTGGCCAATAGTAGTGGTTGTTGCTCTATCTCCAAATATATAAAATGTAGTAGCTTTTACATCACCAACTATATTACGGGGTTGCACTTCATAAACATCATCTGGTGATGTTGCTAAATTTAAAGTATTAGCATCAAATGATGAGAATAATTGATTAGTACTTTTATTTAATTCTCCAGCGGGTCCTAAAGCTGATGGGTTAGTTGTATTTAAAAACTCATTGTCTCTAACTACACATTTATATTGATTTTCATCTATTGATATTGATGATGAATATGATATTGAAGATGATACAATATTAGGATTCATACTGTTTTTTGTTCCTACATTATGAGCAAATTCTCTTAAACTACCACTATCAGGTCCTGTGAACACAGCTATACCTTGTGAATAAAATATTTGACCTACACTTCCTGAAAAGAATGGTGTTCCAGCTGCATTAGATTGTGTTACAATTAAATTTCCTTGCCCATCATCGTCAACTACACTACGTGTAAAATTTAATGAAGAGGTATATTCAAAGTGAAAAGATGATGGTTGAATCCTTTCACCAAATAGTTTAGATGGAATAGATATTACAGAAGGTCCTCTTGGTGCTAGTACATAATTTAAAGTAAAATTACCTGCTCCCCCAGCATTTACAAAACTTACTAAATTATTATTTCTTAACGTCAATCCTCTTTTATTAGTAGCAACATTAGGATTAACTCCATTAGGTACTAATAAACTACCATCTATAATATTAGTTCTAGGATCTAAATCCGATGCTTGAATTACAAATTTAGCAGGACCGCCTGAAAAAATATTTAAAGGTAATTGTGCTTGTAATTGAGCAACTGTAATTTCGATTTCTTCTCCAGCTTTATATCCAGTTCCCGCTGTGAATATTTCAATCTCACTAATAACACCACCTGCAGTAATTATTTGAATTTCTCCTCCAGTCCCATTACCTGTATAATTATAATTACTTATAGGAGTTGTAATGGTATTTGCAAGTAAATTAGAATTAAGAACATTACCTGTATTTGATATTTTAGCTCCTACAATAAAGGGAGCTTGTGCTACACCTGTATCTAAATCAAAAGGTGATGATGGAGTTCCTACCCAAGTTACATTGTCTAAAACATAAGTATCATTAATACCTGCAGCTACTAAATCTGGATTATTACCTGCTGGAAATGTTATATTTAAAGAATCAGGTGTTGAGTCCCAAGCAACTGTTACTGATTCAGATACTTTTGTATCTGTACCTGCAAATCCAATTGGAGCTACAGATGCTGAAAATTGTGCAAATTTTCTATCTTGTGGTAAGGATGATTGTAAAAAATTATCGAAATTAGGTCCTGTTACATTACCTACATAAGTATCAAAACCTAAATTTTGACCTTGTGGTCCTCTAGGTCCCGGTACTAAACTTCTTGTTGATAAAGGATCACCAAGTGATGAAGTTAAATAATTTGAATAATATAATTGTTTAATACTATGAAAAACATTTACACCATCTTGTATTGTAACAAATCCAGTGTCAAATGATCCTGATAAATAAGTACCTTGTTGTGATTGATAATATTCAATTTGAACATCAGAAGAAGAAACTTGACTACCCTCAAATCTAAAGCGTTTATTCGCTTTAAATGGGGAAATTACTACCTCATTCGTATTAAATTGTTTGTATACTGCCATCCATCCTAGAAATCTAATTTAACTCTTACAAGTAATTCTTTAGTAAAATTCTTTTCTAATGGTCTTGATAATTTAGCTACTGCTAATAATTCTCCAAATGGATTATACATTCCTACTGTTGTTATAAAAGTTGTTGGATTACTAACAAATTCAGGGAATAAAACTGCACCAGTAGATGCTGATATAAATGATGGATTTGCTGAGTAATTATATTCTGAGTTTTTAGCTCTACAAAATATGAAATCAGATGATAAATCTTCTTGTGAATTCATAGTAAATGGAACTAATGCTCCTCCTCTATCAAAAGCTTCTACTAATTTAAGTGTATTTCCTCCTTTTGAGTCAAATGATCTACTTGTTCCAAAGTTAATACCTCCTAATTCTGGAATAGCATCTAATGCTTCTCCATTTAGTATTAAAGTATTAATATCAGGTAACGCAAAACCATATGAACCTGAGTTAGAGGTATAACCATTTACATTTTTATTACCAGTAATAACTCCAGCAGAACCTGAAATTATTTGAAAAATTCTTCCAGCATCGCAAAATTGTGTTGTTGTAGTTACTTTACTATCATCAGTTAATTTTATATTTGACGTACTAGTCATAAAATTTTCATTTATTCTTAAATATAAATCCTGTGCTGGAGAAGTACCACCTACTGATGTTCCTAATACTTTAAATATCATTCCAGCTTGAATGTTTGTTGGTATAGCTGTACCAACACCACCACCATCATTAAATTTAAGTGAAGTAACTACTCCTGCTGTTACAATAATTTCTGTAGTACCTGTATAACTTGGGTCATTAGTTCCAGTTTCTACAGCTGATCCATCTGCATATAAAAATTCTACGTTACCATTTGCTATAGTACCATATGTAGCAGTTGTATTTGCAATAGAACCAGAAGCTACTACTAAATTTGTTGCAATTGCTGAGTTGTTTAAAGGATCACTACTAAACCCTTGTATACATAATGTCCATGTTCCAGGTAAAATAGATTGTTTATATCTTGCTCTTTCAATTGGCATTGCATACCAATAAGAAGATGTTACACCACCAAATATAAAAGAAGCATTTTCACTACCTAATACTAAATTTCTATATTGACCATAATTTGTTCTTGTTGGAGTAGATCCAGTTACTAAACTATTTAAAAACTGGCTACCACTACCTACTAAATCACCGTAAGCTATATCAAATTGTATTTCAGCAGACATTTCTGTTGAAGCTGTTTGATATACTGATGTGTAATACTCTTGTACATTACTAGATACTTGAGTTGATGAAGTATAAAAGAAAGTTAAGTTAGGATCATTATTACTCCACATTGGAGCAGCTACTGAATCATTACTAACTACTACATCTCCATCAGTTAAAATTATATAAGCTCCTCCTTGTGTTAAAGCAGGATCTCTTCGTAAAGATAATCCATCTCCTGATCCTGCTGAAGCTTGAGATGCTCCATTTGCTCCTGCTGTAGAAGCAAAATTGGAACGATTTGATGTTGGGTTATTTAAAGGTCCTCCGTATGCCATAATTTAATTTTTTTAAGATATTGATTTAGCTTGTGATGCGATTGATGAATTGTTTATTGTTACTGGCATTTGTGCTCTTGCTCCTGAATCTAATCCTATTATTGTTAATGTTGCAAATAATGAAGGATTATTTGTAAATAATGTTGGAACTGATGTTGCTAAACCAGAACATTGTGTACCAAGTACTGTTGCTGAAACTGCTGTTCCGTTAGTAATTACTGTTTGAGTATTACCTCCTGTTACTTCAGCTCCTCCTGTACCAGTAAAATTACCAAATACTCTAGAATCTGAAATTGTAAATTGATATCCTGAATTTTCTGGAGCATCTTGGTTATTATAATTAATAGTAACTGGAGAGACTGTAAATGGAGATCCATTTACAATAGTTAAATCACTTGGAACTTGAATTGTAGGCATTACAGCAGTACCTCTTGGTAAAGATACTAGTTTATATTTCATCATTTGAGTTTCATCTGGGAATGCTTCTAATAGAGGCATGTTTTCAATTGCTTCTCCGTAGTAAGCCGATCCTGAAGGATGGTTTGGATTATAAAGTGTGTAATCTACTTCATCATCAGATAAAGCAAATCTATCTATAACAAAAGATCCATCACCTTTTGCTAGTAATTCTCTTCCTTTCTTAGTTAAAATAGCATCAACTGTTACTATCTGATTATTTAAATATCCCATTGCTGTATTGTTTTAGTTATAAATATATAATTTTTTTTCTTTTATTCCAAGTTATCATTGAGGAAGATAAAGTCCTGTTAAATTACATTCATCAATTAATTCCATAGCTTCTTCTTGGGTAGGAAATATTTGTGAATATTCTACACCATCCTCAAAATACTTTACTTCCCACCCTTGAGGAATATCTTCCATTTGTATTAAATATTTCATTAGTTATATCTGTTTACGTAAGCGTTATAATTTTGACTTACTTCACTATCTGTAAGTGTTTTGTCATAAATTTGAAGCATTCCTATTTCCCCCACCATTGACCAACTTGAATCCCAATTTCCTATAAAAAATTGTCTTATATCACCACTTTGATAACTTGGGTTAGATATTGTACTTGTTTGTTGTATTTCACCATCTATATAAACTTTATGATTATTACTAGCTGAGTTGTTATTATGAACCATAATAACATTATACCATCTATCCATATCTATACTATAAGCACTTAAACCTGTCCCCGCAATATAATTTTGTCCTGTATGTGCTCCCGAAAAGTATAAATTATGATTCCAATAATAATTCCAAATACCATCATAATTAGTAGTACCTGAGGTCCAAGTACCAAATGCTGTTCTTTTAACCCAAACACAAATAGTATATCCATCCCATCCAGGAAGATCAAAAGGACCTGGATTGCCTCCTGCTTTAAGATAAGTGTTTCTAGCATTTTCACCACTACCAAAACTCCAACAACCATTATTACTACTATTAAAACTAACCCCATTTGCTAAAGTGCTATTAATTGATCCTGTTAGTGGATATGCTGTAGTTGCACCACTTTCATATGATACTAAATTACCAGCATCTACAGCATAATATAAATTACCTGTTTCAATTGATCCTTGATAATAATTTGCTGAAATTTCTTCAGCTGTAAGTTGTTTATTATACATTTTAACCGTAGCTATATTTACATCAGAGTATTTGCCCCATCTAGAATCATACCCAGCGTAAAAAGGGTTTGGAATTGCCCAACCATTAGAATCTCCTGATATAAATTCATCTCTATCTAAAACACCATTTATGTAATACATAAGTTTCCCCCTTTGATAACCTCCAGATTCATAAGGTATTCCTACATGAGTAAACTGAACCCACCTTCCTGCTTCTGTTTCAAAAACACTTTCATGGCCTGATTGATATCTTGAATCGTCATAACTTACTCCTAAATGACTTTTACTATTAACTTCAGGATAAGCAAGTATCATATAATCACTACCTATTCTTGCTCCTAATATAGGACTATTATCCCCATATTGAGCAGTTGGTAAAGTATTTAATTTAAATAATACCTGGATAGTCATATATTGATCTGTAGCTAACTGTGATGGTTTTGGGATATCTATTCTTTCCTCATTACTTCCCCCATCATTTAAATGAAAATTTGAATTTGAATCAAAAGTGGGGCTGTTAACTAAAGTACCATTATTTGCGTTACCACTTAAATCTTTCCAACTAGTACCTGTTCTTGGATATGATAGGATAGAACTAGCATTTAAAGCTAATACTAAACTGTCAGTTATTAAACCATTTATAGGATTATGCATTACCATCTTATCTGATTGGCCTACAAAATAAGTAAAACAAGCATTAACGTCAGCCATACTTTCTCCAGATAAATTCTCAGTAAATGTAATTAAATCTGCATCGTTAGCAGGACATACTATTGAAGGTCCTCCTGATGCTTTATTCATATATACAGTATAACCCCCACTTGGTGGGTTTATACCATTATAAAAACCAGTTGTTGAAGTAGGACCTTTATCTCCACCAGCACCTATATGCATATTACCTACTCCTAAAGCATTATCTACTGCTGTTTCACTATGTTTTACTGAATTTGGCATGTTTTAAGGTATATTAATTATAGTATCTGATCCTGATCCTTGTACTATTATATTTCTTCCACCATCTGTTATTCCTGGTTCTATTGGTTTGTTAAATGCATTTTTAGCTCTTAATTGATTAATTATATTTAATGCATTAGCTTTTTGTACTTCAGAAAAATCATTTGGTATTAAGAATCCTTGTCCTGATTGTGTTTGTACTCCTCTTGATCCTGATGGAGGATTAACATTATTAAGCATTACTTTATCATCAGCTTCTATTTGTCTTCTTATTGTAAATTTAGTTATTTCTCCATTATTTAACCCATTTAATGTAGTTTGTGGATCTGGAGATACTCTTATAAATGTAGGTGCAGTAAATCCAACTCCACCTTCTGGGTAAAGATTATAACCAACTATTGAACCTGACTCCTGTATAGTATTTGGTGCATTTACATCAACCCCAATTGTAAAGGGATTTTCTTCTTTTTGATCTAAAGTGTTTTCTAATAATCTTATTATAATACCAGTGGTTGGACCTGCTAGAGGACCTACTCCCGTCCAATTCGAAGCATCAGCTAATGCCGTAGTATTAATTGTAATTTCATCACCTACTTGATAACCATCACCACCACTAAATATTATACTAGACCACCCAGGTGATGATGCTCCTGCACCAATAAGTTCTAAAGTACCTCCACTACCATTAATAGAATTTGAAGTAACACCTGTAGTTGAATCAATTGTAGCAGAAAATACTTGAAAAAGCTCACAAGATACTGCAGTTGAAGTTACAGTTGCATTTGTATCAGAATTTAAAAATGTTGGTAAACCAGCTATACTCGCAATTCTACCTCCATTACCAAAACTAAGACAACTTATAACATCTCCAACTGATGCATTAGTTAATGTTCCTGCTGAATTAAATGCTAGAGTAGTATTACTTATAACAGTATTAATAGTACCAGCAATAGCAGCTTGACCAATACCATTACCTTCTTGTATTACATTTGCTGAACTTAATGTGGTTACTGTGCCTGTTAATGCTCCATTTCCTTGAAAAGCATTAGCGTATGAAGATGTGTAGAAATAATCTTGTATTTCTTCAACTGTAAAATCTTCAATTACATTTGTTGATTGTGATATGTTAGTATCTGTTATTGTATTTAAAACACCTTCAACTCTAATTATATCACCTCTTTCTATTAAGAAAGGTGTTTGTGAGTTTTGGTAAGCACTAGCATCAGAACCATCAGGATCAAAAATCATATAATTTTCAATATTACTTGGATTTGATCCTGAAGTTGTCCATAATAAAGTTTGTGGGCCTACATCTGGTGTTATATTTTGTTGTGGTGGGTTTATTTCAAATAATGATGATGAAACTACTGAATTGTAAGCATGATGTACTGCTAGTTGAGGACCACCTACTAATAATTGTTGATTTTGAGGTATAGTTGGAGGATTTGTAAAGCTTAATGCTTGTGAAGAAGATACTGGTGATGGTATAAAGTTTACAAAATATGGTAAATCTATAGCATTTAAATCTGTAGTACTTAACACATTTGAAGTTAAATCTCCATTTGTTTCTGTAAAACCAGCATTAGCTAATATTTGTTGTTCTACTGAAATTTGATCTCCTACTTTATACCTTTCTCCTTGAGCTACTACATTTATTTGAGTTACTGCAAATGGATTTCCATTCAGACCATTTAACGCTTGGCCTACTTGAATTCTACCAAAACCATCCCCACCATCTATCGATACAGAATCTCCATTTGAATAACCTGTTCCTGGTCGGCCTACTTTAATAAATGCATTACCCGTACCTGCTCCTTGTATAGCCCCACCTACGATATCAACTATTACAGTTAATCCTGATCCTCCTCCTGTTAGCGCTGTTGTTGTTTTTTCTACTCCTGTTGCATTTGCTGGTGTATAAGTAGAACCAGCACCACTAAAGTTTGCTATATTTACTGCACCACTTTCAACAACTACATTTACAGTTGCTCCGCTTCCTTGTCCATTAGTAGTTGTAACTAAAGGACCATATGTACCTACTGGAGAAGCTTGATATAAATTAGCACTATCAGCTGTACTTGAACCTGTATTAAGAATATTAACACCATTTAATAATCCACTGTTTACATCTGTAGTTAAACTACCACTTAATAAAAATCCATTAGATGTAACTGTTCCCGAACTAGCTACTATATTACCAGAGTCTATTGTAACGGTTAATGGACCTGTTGCTGTTATAGGAACTCCTTTTTCAGTTGATTGTATTGCAGTTGCTGGATTTGAGCCTGCATTTCTTAACAAATCAGTCATTTGTTTTGCCGTACATTGTAGAGTAGAACCTGCTAAATAACCTCTACCTCCATTTGTAATTGTTACTTGAGTAATTATACCTATACTACTAAATGTTACAGTACAAACAGCTCCTTTTCCTGGTCCTCCAATTGTAGTTAAAGGAACTTTTGCTAATGTAAATAGAGCACCACTTGTTCTGTTAATTTGAGGTGAAAGTGCTATTGTTGGTATTCCTGTTAATATACCTTCATTTTCAGGATTATTTCTAGTATTACTACCAGTAACCATTTGTACAGTAACTGGATTTTGTATTCTACTTCCTGTTGGAGGTGTTCCTCCTAATGTATATCTATACTCTAACGAAGCTGATACTCTATTTTTAGCATTTGTATTTAAAGTTAAAAATTCTGTAGATCCAGCTAAAATATCAAAATTACCTACAGTCATAGTAGAATAATCAATTGCTAAGGTTTTTGGATTTAAATAATTTATTTGAGCTTGTCTTTTTGGTTCAAATACACTTGATACTACTTTTTTATTTTCATTTGATCCATCTATAATTATTGAGTTTGGAGTTATTTCAGTTCCTGCAATAGGTTCTCTTGGTACTTCAATTAGCTGATCTATATTAAACTGGTAAGTATTATAAAAATTTAATTGTTCATATGAATTATCAAAACGAGCCATATAAATAGGATGTTTATCAATTGTAGAACTACCACTATATTGTTTACTATCACCTTCCCAATCTGTTGATCCTTGACCTAATAAAGACTGTGAAAATGAAGAAGTAACAGACCCATCTAAAAATTCAGTTGCTACTCTAAATCCAACTGGATTTTTATCTCTATTTACAGGCATAATTGGTAATTCAATTTCTGGTCCTACTGAACCTGAAGGTGTAAAGAAATTATATGTTAAACTTTTTAATTTAGTTCCTGTATATCTAGGACTAATACTACTTATTGCTGTATAATTACTATCAGGTACGTCAGCTCTTTCAGGAAATGTTCCTGATACTGATAATGGGAAATATGATTGTGTTACTACTAAATCAAAGTTATCAGGCACTGATTGTGTTGTACCATATGAAAGTACATATCTATAGCTACTACTTCTATTTGTATTTACATTATTACTTAATGGGTTATAATCTGAGTTGTCATATAATACACTTTGTGTATTTTCAACTAAGTAAATTTCAGAATTTATTTGTGTTATTTTAACTCTTGCTTTAATTGGAGCAGATATATTACCAATTTCTACTATGTCTCCTACACTGTAATCTTTAGCTGGGGTAGGTTGGGAATATGTAGTCGTACCTATTGTTATAGTTTGTACTGTTCCCACACCATCTGTTGTGAAATTTAATTCTAAACCTGTTCCCACTCCAGTTATAGCTTGTGTAGATTGATTTATACCTCCAAGTACACTATAACCTGTTCCTGCAGGGTCTAGCATTTCTATTTGAATAGGTACACCACCTATTATATTACCTTGAGCATCTTCAATGTCCATGTTTTGATAATCTCTCTGACCAATATATCCTGCATCTTGTTGTGAAAAGAAAATTGGTGCTTTAACATTTTCATATATTCCTCCTTCTCCAGTTACTACAATATTTCCAACACTACCTGCAATTCCTCCATCAACTTGGAATCCTAAAGTATAACGAGCACTAGGTGCTGTATCACCATCAAGGTTTGGAAGAAATCTAAATGAAAATTTAATATTTTTAGATGCTTCATCTGTTAGAGCACTTTCTGGTACTCCATTAGTGTGTATTGATGAATTTCTTGCAACATCAAATGTAGCATTTCCATCACCACCAGTTATTGTAACTGTTTCACCTAAAACATAATCCCCATTACCTGGGTTATCTATGATAAAGGATGTAATAGTACCAGCGGAGTCAACTTCAAGTATATCTACTGTTAATCCCGTACCAGTTGTAGCTGTTGTAGCCACATTTCCATTCATTGAATATCCTGTACCTGCAACAAAATTTGTAGTTTTAGATACTATTTGAGGTGTTAATAATGTATTAGTTACTGGGTCATAATTTTGTAAGAACATTCCTATTTTTTGTCCAGCACCAGGACCAACTCCTGCCCCACCAATTGTAACATCATATTCTACATTATAGACTTGGTAAGGTATAATATCTAAACTAGTAATACCTAAAAAATAATATTGATCTACTGTACTACCTGCTGTAGTATCAAAAGTAATAAACTGGCCTAAACCTGTTAATGTAATACCTGGGGTTACAATTGGAGTTGCAGCTCCTGTATTAACTGTAATTTCTTTAGGAGAAACTGAAGTTGAATTAGGTTTTACTTTTCTATATGGGTTATATTGACTATTATAATATTGACCAGCACTAAAATTACTACCACTATAAGCACCATCATAAAATTGTTCTTGTGTATCATCCCAAACATTATCAATACCTAAAGTTGTTATATTATAATTCCAACTACCTTGTTGTGATACTGGCTCTGTATCTACATCAGGAATAGCTGTTTCCGTAAATGTTATTTTAGAATTATCTGTTATTGTTTGGTTTTCGTTAAATGTTACTTGATTGGTTGTAGGATCAAAAGCACTAACTATAATAGTTAAGGAAGTAGCTGTTGTAATTTCAACTTTAGCATCATTATTACCTCCTACTATAGTAACTATGTTACCTGAAGTGTATCCTGTTCCTGGGTTACCTCCTACTAAAGATGCTGTTGTAACATTACCATTAGCATCTACTGTAACATCTAATGTTAGATTACCTCCTCCAGCTCCTGTTGTAGCTAAAACTGAAGTACCAGGAGTATATCCTGTCCCAGCAGCAGTTACTGCTCCTAAAACAGTTACTACTCCAGCTTTTATATCTCGTCCTGTTACTACAGAACCTACTGATGGTATTTCACCATTACTAAAAGTATCTAGTAATAAAGTTGGAGAAGCTGTTGTAGATTGAGCAGCTAAAGCTGTTGTAATTAATATGTTTTCTCCTAATATTACTTGATAATCATCAATTGTTATTGCTGGGTTTGAAGATATTAATAAATGCATATCTTCTTCTGGATGAATTGTAAAATATTGTTTTTCTCCTGCTGTGTCTCGTAAAATACTACCTGCAGGTTCTTGATTTATATATGTAGTTGTATTAGAATAAACTACTCCCCTTATACTTGAAGATGCTTCTATTGTTACTGCAACATTACCACCAGGTAATATTGAAGGATCTGTTTTAAAATCATATTCAACATAAATTGGGGTTCTTAATGATTTATCAACATTTAAAAATGTATTTGAAAATCTACTAGTACCACCTGTAAATGCTGCTGGGTATGAATTTAATAATGTTTCAATAAATGTTACCCTACCAAGTGCTACTGTTGTAATACCACCTGGACCTGTTGATAAATTATTAACTGAAAAAGTATCACCTACTTTATAATCTCTTCCAAAATCAGAACCTACACTACAAACACTCATTCCATTTGTATTTGGTGGTGCTGGGGTAATATTTGTGGTTTGAGCATTAACTCCTAAACCACTACCAATACCTATTTGAGATCCAGCATTTGTAGTTGGTGAATTAGATTGTACTTGACCTGCAGTATAATCTTGACCTGCTGTATTTACTGCCGTAACTTGAACTGATCCAATTGTTGAATCTACTTTTGATCCATAAGTAATTGTAGTATTACCATCTGTACCTCCATATAATTGGGTCAATATAACTTGAATTGTATTTGAAGGATCTATACTTGCTCTTATTGTTGGAATTGCAGCTCCACTACCCTGACCGTTTACTGAATTTATAGCTTCTACAAATCGTTGAGCATTTTGTGCAGCTGTAGTTGATGAAGGAGGAGCTGCTGTTTGAAATCTAATAAACTGATTAGTAGTACCATCTAAATTACCTGTGTCATTTGTATCAGAAGTAACATAATTTTTTGTTATTAATGAACCATCACTTGGATTAACTGTAATTATAGTTATTGAGTGGTCTTGAAGATCACTATCACTAGCACCAGGAGATGTTGTTTGAGAATTATTTGTAGAAAATGAAAATGTTGCTGTTCCTTGAGCTTGTGTAGGACCAGCATCTACTAAAGTTATATCTTGATTTACTTCTTCTAAAGGTACTGCTTCAAATAAAGATGATCCTAATGTTACCTTATTAATAGTTGCAGTAGCAGTTGTATTTGCACCTTCTACTACAGTTATGACATCACCAGCAATATAATTTTCTCCTGGGGCTGGGGTTGAATTGATTGAAGTTAATTCACCTTTAGAATTTGCCGTTACAGATAGTGTTAAAGTACCATCTCCTGATCCTCCTGTTGTAGTTAAAGTTTGTGTACCTGGTGTATATCCTGTTCCTGGGTATAAAATACTTGGATAAGGGAATACTACTACACCTTTTATATCTAAAGCTAAATCATCACTTTCTAATACAAATAATGAACCTCCTTCTTCTAATATATTATATTGATTAACACTTCCTCCAGGACCACCTTCAATATCATATACAAATGAAGATGAATAAAATGTTGTTTGTTTTATAGGATCCCATAATTGATGTGTATTAGCTGATCCTGTTAATTCTAAGTTTTTAGTTGTTAATGGTTGATTAAAGGGTGCGTAGGATTGTGTAGTAACTATATCAACTTGCGGCTCTCGGTATCTATTACGTTCAAGCATATGTTGTTTAATTACAATACCTGTAGACACACTTGTACGCGCAGGTACATAGTTCTTGATAGCCCTAAATAATGAATCATCAAAATATTTAATTAGTCTTAAATAATCAACTTGACTACGATTTTGGAATTTTTTAAAATAATCATCTGATATATTTCTTAAACCTGGATAATAATCATCTGATGATGATCTAAATCTAGGGTCTGCAATTATTTCTTGTATAGCACCATAACCTAAAGTTTGAATTATATCATCATTTATTTCCTCAGTAGGGGAAAATGCTACTTCTAATGAATTAATATTATCTGTGTAGCTTTGACTTATAGGTGGGTCTTGTTGTATACTAACCTTTGGTGATAATGTATTACCAAAATTTAGATTTGTTGAATATTTAATTTTATTACTTACTCTATTTCTAATTCCTATTGAAGGTTGATCTAAGAAATATGTTTCTACATTTGTATCACTGTAGGTTCTATTTGCTGTATTTACCTCATAACATACATCATAACTAGAAGTTATTATTGAAGGGGATGAAATTGGGTTACTAATAAAAGGATTATAAAATGAACCTGTTATTGTTAAAGGTGATGAGCCGGTAATTGCTGGGTGTACAGATTCTATTTGTTCAATATATTTAGTTAAATATTTAGATGAAGTAAATTTATTTTCTAACTCATTACCTAATGGTGCTCTAAAGTTTACTATATCAAATGATGATTCTGATCCTGTTATATGATTACCTTCAATAGATTCAGGATTCATTACGAAATCATTAAATACAGACTCACTTATGTCATGTGAATAATATCTAAATTCTTGAAGGGATCCCGAAAAGTTTTTACCTGCTCTTTGAATACCTTTAGCTCCTTGTGTAGAAGTTGTTCCAATACTACCTGTTGTTCCACTTGCTAATGTGCTACCCCACCCACCTAAATAAGCTCCTGCTCCATATTGAGCTAAATCAAGTGAAAAACTATTCCAAGATTCATTTATAGATTGTGAAAGTATTCCACCTTGGTTACTATTAATAGATACTGATCCTGTAAATCCTATTTGATTACCATCAGCTCCATCATAAATTTTATTACCAACATATAAAGTATAAGTAGTATTTTCATCATTTTTAGTTACAATAGGATGTTTATCTCTTTGAAGTTGAACTGACCACCAACCCTTATCAAAAAATGGTAAATAAATTGGATCTGACATTGCTGTACCCCCATCTCCAGGATCTCCTTTTATAAAAAATCTCATTTCACCATAATCTCTATAAGCACTTGAATTACTACCACTATAAGTTGGACCTATATTACCCGCTCCTGAACCTGATGCTGAACCTGTATAATATAATGCTATACCAAAATCTGCATCAGTAGCTGCGTTAGTTGATTTTTTAATAAACAATGATTGTGAATCAAAGTTACCAGCAAATGAAGACGATGGATAACCAGTTGTTTTAAACCTAAATCCTATACCATCAGGTACAATTTGTTCAGCTCCTAAATTAGAATTAGTTAAAGGAAATGTAGCTGTACCTGTTGCGGATGTACCTAATATTGGATCATTTAAAGCATTTATTTGATCTCCAGTTATTGTTATAACTGAATTTGTTGAGTATCCTGAACTATTATCTGTTTGGAATGTAAGATTTGTAGCAGCGGATCCAAACGTAACATCTTGATCAAGAGTTATTGTTGCCATCCCTGCTTGAGTTACTACTTTAGTGCCTTCAGGTATTATAGTATTAGCTGTAGTTGATGTAACTACTGTTCCTTTTGATAAGTTCTGTGCTGGGACTGCAAGTGCAATTGATATTGGACTTCCAGCTGTTATTACTCCAGTAGTAATACTTACTGCATATGCATCTGCTAGAGTTACTTTTGTAACTTGACCACCTGCAGCAGTTATAAATAATTTTCCCCCACTTCCTCCACCTGTTACTGTAAATTGAGTATCAACACCATATGCATCTGATGCTCCATTGTTAACACCACTTATAATACCAACAGCTGCAATTTCAGATCCTTGGAATACACCTTTTTTAAATTCATTATGTGAATGTATATAATTTCTTAGTAAAGGTTGCCACGGTATTCTTACAGATGCACTTGCATAATTAGTTCCTGCTGGTACAGGACTAAAGGCATAGCTATATCTTTGATACCATAAATCATAATCATTTTCTTCATCTTTATTTTTTCCTCCAAATTCATTTATTCTTAATATGGTATTAGGTATACCCCAAATATTAATTAATTGTCTTAACCCTGAAACTGTACCTTTTTTCTTAACAAGATAAGCCATATTATGATAAAGACGTTTAAATATTTCTTTACTTACTTTATCAATTGGATATGGAAAACCTGTACTTCTAAAGGATTCAACATAATCTTCCCATGAATACCCATCATCCCAATAATTTATAATACCACCAGGACCATTTATTGCTATGTAATGATTTATTAATTCACTACCTGTTGGAGGTACAAATAGCCCATCATCATTACCAATTAATCCTATAAAATTATCTTGATTATTATAATTATTTCCAAATCCTGTATAACCTAAAGATGTAATAACATCATCAGCTAATTGTAAAGGAATACCTTTATCTAAATTATTTGTAGTATTTAATTTTTCAGTTATAGCTTTAGTATATAACCATACTTCATCAAATGATTGACCCACCATATTTAAATAATCTAAATAGTTATTATTTGAAGTATTATTTTTAATAAAATCTGGGACAGTATAATATAACCAGTTTTGGTTATCATTATCAAAATTATCACCTACTTCCTTAGCTCCTGTTATCCATGATTGAGCTGTTACTGAGGAAGTTGCTAATAATTCTAATGGAAAACCTGTACCTGTTTTTGGGTAAGCATCTGATGATGTAGAATAATACTGATAATAATCAAACCCTGAAAAAGCTGTTATTTCATTTTCTATTTTTGTATATAAAGAAGCTATACTTTCAGATATAGGAATACTTCCTGGGTTTGATGATGTGGTGAATGATAAAGTATCTATATCAGCTTCGTAAGCATGTATTCTTGATACTTTTTCTACAAAATTACTTACTTGTTCTTTTGCAGATGAAAAATTAATAAATTCTTTAAAGGAACCTGTTGAATAATCAGGAGATAATTGTACACCAGTTTGTGCTAATCTGTTTAATAATTGATCTTTTGATCCTGATGATTTAGTTCCTAATAATTTATCTTTATTTTGATTAATTGAATTATTATTAACAAATTCATTTAATTTTAAATTTGAATTTGGACCCTTAATAGATACAATGTTATCAAAGCTAGTTAAATAGTCATTAATAAATTTTACTAAATAACCTTGTGATTCTGCTGTTTTAGTTGTAACATATAATTCATCTAATAAATCATATTTAGCCGGTAAGGGATCATATAATTTAATTAATATAGAAGATTGACCAACAGCATTACCTGATTTTACATTTGTTGCTGATAATGGAGTTGTAGATTGTTCAATTGAATCATCATATTTTACATTTACACCAATATGGTACTCATTATTACCAAATGAAATATAAACTTCGTCAAAAAAATCTGCGTTAGAAATTCTTAATTTTAATGAAACTGCTGTTTGTTTCATTGTTCTTGTTGAAATAAAATTTGATTTTAATCTTATTTCTGTTCTATCTGATGAAATTTCTGCTAAATAATAAGGTATATTTGGACTAGAACCTAATTCTAAATTAATAAAATTATATACAGCATATAAATCACCATTAGTAAATCCTTGAGAAGCTATATCATCTTCAGGAGTTAGATTTATTTGAGAAGTTTGAATTTGTAATTGCTGTGTTCTTTTATTTACTGATTGTGAAGGATTATAATTCTCATTAATTCTATAATTTGAAAAATTATAGTCTGAATATACTATAGTTTTATTAGCATCATATATATAAAATTCAATAATATTTTCATCTGGTGAAAATGAACCTATATAATCTTGGCTTTGAACAACAGTTTGATTAGATAATTCATACCCATCAGTAAATAATGTTTGTGGGTTAACAATTTCTAAAGAAGAAGAATATGTAATATTATTATCCATCTATGTTTCCTATTGAATTAGTTAATGCATTTATTGTATTAGTTAAATCTTGAACTAATTGAACATTTTGTTCTCTTAATTGATCTATTTCATCTTGTAATGCGCTTATTTCTTCTTGTTGTGCTTCATATTGAGTATAATTAGTACTTTCTTTAATTAAAAATACATGAGTATTAACTTCATTTTCTGCTCCTGTTCCTTTAGGTATTTGATAAAATAAGGTATTATATATGGTAAAAAAATCTTCTTTGGTAGCCAAGCTTGGATCAAAAAAACTTAAATCTTTTTCTATATTAGATTGTCCTAATTCTGTAAATTTTGTATTTATAGTATCATCAAACTGTTTTCTATTAAATGCTTCTCGTTTTAGATTTACAGTTTCACCAGTACCACTACCTCTTCCTCTTTTAACACTAATAGATGATTCACCTAATTTAAAATCTTTTTTAGCCATTATCCATTAATTACTTTAAACATTATATCTTCATCAAATACTTTTACTGTTCCACCTACTGTGGATTTAATCAATATAGTATAATATCTTTCAGGTTCCAATCCAGCCATATAAATATCAAAATAACTAGATATATCATCTGCACTTATTTTAGTATATGGGTCACTAAAAGGAACCACGTACATGTTTGTATCTGTATCTTTAATTGCATAGAATGAAGATGTATATGGTAAGTAATGGTTATTAGTATATAACGAAGCTGTTTGGAAAACTACATCTGGATATTTTGGTATTGCTGCTATTCTCATTCTGGCTACACTTTCAGAATAATATGTACTCGCATTGTTATAAACATTAACAAAAGATTCTTGTGTATTTAATACAGATTGATTAGTTGATCCTGTAGCAAAGCAATAATCATTCCATTTTAAATTTAATGCTGGAGGATATATTGTATTTGTGTCTACTGAAAAATATTTAAATGTTGATTGAAAATTTTTATTTTGAATAAATTCTCTTGAACTTGATTGTTTAACTAAAAACCCATCATTAGGAAATCCTAAATTTCCACCACCTAGTGAATAAGTATACCATGTTTGTACTGTATTAGTTACATCAACTTCTAAGTCAATACCTGATCCATAAGAAAATATTCTTTCTTGTACTACATCTAATCCATAATTTGATCCTGTGTACCAATTTCCTCCTCCTGCTACATCAGATCCAGAATAAGATGCTTCTGAAAAAGCTCCAAACCCATCAACTGCCGTAACTTTAAAAGTTAAATTAGTTGTTACTGTTCCTATTGCTCCACCTGTTAAATCTGCAGCTGCTATTGTTATTGTATCTCCAGGTATGTATCCTGTTCCAGCTGTAGTACAAGTTACTGTTGTAATGGTAAATGAACCTCCTGTTGTTGTAATTGTAAACTGTGCTCCTGTTCCTCCCTTACTTCCATTTCCAGTTATATTAGTTAATGAAGCATTAATAGTACCTACTGTTGTAGATATTATTTGTTGATCAGCTGCTGTAGTCATAGCTCCTGATTCAGCCCAATTTAAAGCTCCTTCAGCTGCTGAACCTGAGTAGTTTCTAAATTTCCAACTTACACCATTTGATGTCATTGGGTTATCAGCCATTTTACCTGTTCCCATATTCCAACTTCCTGAAACTGGGTATACTTTTAAATTTTGATCCATTCCTAAACCAGTAACTACAGCACCATAATTATCCATTGTAATTTTATGTTCTACTGGTTCAAAATTTTGTGTATTAGGACTAGCTCCTGAATTTACTTTATCTAATTCAAAATAATAATCATCTGAACCATGGAATGACTGTGAAGGGATATATAATCTATCTGAAAATTTATATCCTTTACCTCTTGATAATTTAGGATCATATCCTGCTATTAAAGAAACAATTGGAAATACACCCCAATCATCATCTAATTGTCCAAACCCATTATTAAAAGTAACATCATTATTTGCTATGTCTTTTGTTACATTACTTGCTCCTAAGGTTAATGTTAAGTCACCGACAGCATCTGTAAAGCCAGTTGTTATTAAAGCAGATTGTGGTATTGTTATTATATTACCTTCTACATATTGATTTCCAGAACCAAGACTTGGAATTGATGCTACTGTTAAAGTACTGTTATCTACTTGTGCAGCGGTTATATCAAATGTAGCTATACCTGACCTTTGTACAAAACCGGCTCCTAAAGTTACTACTGCATTTCCTGTACCGGCTGCATTTAATCCAGATGCCTGTAATATTGCTTCACCAACTGTAATTACAGAAGCTAAACCAGCTGCTGGGTCGACTCCATCTATATAATTTTGACTATCTCCTTGGTCTATTACACATGAAACAATTGCTCCAGCTGCATCTGTAGTAAAATCAATAGTACCACCTTCAGCATTAATTGAAGTAACCATTGCTGCTGTAATTGGAATTGGTCCTGATGAGGTTGGTACACCACCTACAGCGTAACCTGTTCCTGTACCTGTTGGTGTTGGACCTGCTCCTGTTACAAGACATCCTACTCCTAATGCACCATCCAAAATTCTAGTTTGTTGAATTCCTACATCATAATCTGTTCCTGCTAGTGTTACAACTACTGATGTTAATGTATTATTTACTACTGTAACAGTTGCTTCCCCTCCAGCACCAGCAACACCGGGTCTTAACTGAATATTATTATAAACTCCATTTCTGGCGTTTGTTGGGTTAGTACTTATTGTAGAAATTAAATCTGTTCCTATTATTAATGCTCCAACTCCAGCTTGTAATGTAACAGCTCCACCATTACCTGTTTGTTGTGTTCCACCTGTTACAATAACTCCAGCTGCACTTAAATCTTGTTCAAATGGTCCATGTTGTCCACCCATTGCTGTTTTTGCAGCTCCTCCTGTTATACTAAGTACATCTTGACCTGCAACTAATCCACCAGATTCAAATTGTATACCTGCAGCTATTAAATCTGCAGCTAAAACAGTCATTGTTG
>Ga0181412_1000317_pt1 | contig 20763 bp, 37 predicted proteins | sample 35SPOviralmetaG_FD_130113 | JGI IMG/M metagenome (GOLD analysis project Ga0181412, IMG submission 130113) | Marine viral communities from the oligotrophic San Pedro Time Series (SPOT) site, San Pedro Channel, CA, USA - 35 SPOT_SRF_2012-08-15 | ecosystem: Environmental > Aquatic > Marine > Strait... | reverse complement strand
GATTTAGATAAAGCAAGAGAAGAAATGAAAAAAGATTACCACCCAGGTAATTCAGCTAGACCAAAAGTTTGGACAGCTTTAAGATATCCTGTTAGAGATGGAGATTATTACTTTGCATTTATTGATAAAAATCAAAAGAAAAATATGAAGTATAATGAAAAGCTAAACGATGCACTTAAAGCAGCAAAAGTTGGTGGTGACAAAAAGTCTGAAGATGATTTGTGGTTAGTTGCATCAAATGAACTAAGAACATATCCTACTAGCTTAGGTTGGAACGATACTATGACTCGTGAAGAAGTTTACGGAGCTATTCAACATATGTTAGGAAAAATTAAAGAATCAAACGTGATTGAAAACTCTATAAAAACTAAAGCTGGTGTTATGGTAGGTAAAAGAATGAAAGCACCTAAGTATGAATCTGCGACAGTGAGTGAAGCTATGAAAATGAAAGACATAGCTCGTAAGCACAAAAAAGAACTTCAAAATGCAGCAAAGAAAGGTTCATTAGAGTTATCTAAGAAAGCAGAAGAAGATTTAATGCAATGGGCAATGGATAATGGTGAGGTTAATACTGATGATCCGGATGATTTTATTGAATGGTTAGATAACAACCTAGACGATATTATTAAAGGAAAAATAAAATGAAAAATCTAAATGAATTAAGAACTCTTACTGAAAAAGGAAAATACACTAATATTTGGAATAAAGTAAAAAATATTAAAGGTGTTACTAATCAAGAAAAAGATATGATTTCTAATATGGATCCATCATATTTAGGTCAAGTAATCAAAGCACTTGCACCCATGTTTGAAGAAGTTACAGAAGATTTATCTGAAGCTAGAATACCTATGTACAAACCAACTAAGTTTGATGGTAAAGAGTTTGACAAAAAGAAAGAAGTAAAAAACATCAAAAATATGATTAAAGCACTTCATAAAGTTGCAAAGATGCAAGACGACTTTCAGTATACTGCTGAAACAGGTTATACAAAAGGTGGTAATCCAAACGATATTTACAATAGTCTAGTTGAATGTGAACAAGCACTATATTCATATATGAATGGTGTGGAAAGAGGCCAATGGGACGGAACTATTGATATGGACAGAGATTAATATGAAAAATTTTAATAATTTAAGAGCAGAATCTACTGTCGAATATGGTAAATCTTTAAGAAAGATTGCTAATGATAAGAAGCTTAAAGCTATATCTAAGAAAGATAAAGAAACTCTTGCTAAAATTGCAGATCTATTAGCGAAAGCTAATGAAGAATTTCAAACGGAAGCATTATCGGATAAAGAGAAAAAGAAACGTCTTGATATGATCAAGAAAGCAGTTGAAAAAATCAACAAAAATAATGCTGATAAAGCAAAGAAAGATGCTCTTAGAATGATGAAAGATTCAGGTATGTTTGATGAATCATATAACCTTGATGAAGGTTCACCATTAGTAATGAGCGATATGGAAACAGTAAATGCTATCGTACAAAAAATTATGGATGATATGCATAAACTAAAAATTAAAGGACAATTTGAAAAAGCTTGGCCAAAAGTACAAGTATTAGCAAAAATGGCAGGATATGGAGTAACCAAATCTGGTCAAAATAAAGGAAATACATTTAGATACGATTTAAAAAGGTAGTATATGGATATTAAAGAAAGAAATAAGATAGTACGTTCATTCAATTCTAAATGGAAATATAGAAAAGATAAAGAACAATATGGTATGGCGGATGCATGGAAAATTATTAGATCCGTTGATGCAGAAGGAAAATATGTTGGTGATTGTGAAGATTACGCATTATCTATCTTATGGAGACTTTGTGGAGAAAACGATTTAAAAATGTGGTGGATGTTAATCACTCATCAAGCAGGAATTTGTTGTGTTGGACCAAGTAAATTAAAAATGTCACATGCAGTTTTAAGATATAAGGGAGAATATGTAGATAATTGGACTAAAAAGTTTGGTCCAAAATCAAAAATAGAAAAGAATCATACTTTCCATATTTTTTATGGTTATGGTTGGGCATATCAAACTGCTCTTAAAATGATTATAAGTAAAGTTGTGAGGACACTAAAGAAATGAAAACATTAACACAAATTAGAGAAGAATATCTCGCAGAGGGTAAGATAGGTATAACTAAGCTAAAAGCTGGTGATAAAGTACAGATTCTTGCAAAAGGCAGTTTAGCTAAAAGATCCGGATTTAAAAAAGGAGATAATCCTTACGGTATAGGAAGTAAAGTACAAATTTTAGGTTTCGGTGTAGTACCACATGGTGATAAAGCCAATAAGAAATATATCATAGCTAAAAGTATTGATGATTTTAAAAAGAAATATAAACCACAAATCAAAGATCTTAGAAGTGATTATGATTATGATAGAGGTCTTTCACAGTATAATGCAGCAGGTAAATTGCGTATACTCGCTAATGATATAGCAAATGGCCTAAAAATGAAATATGGCTTTGTTGGATTTATATATCAAGTAATCGATGGAGAGTATAAAGGCGATCTGCGATATATGTATGTATCAGATAGTATATGGGACAAATGGGCTATATACTGGTCAGATGATATGGAGTTCGATGTAATAACATAATGAAAACATTTTCTGAATATTTTTGTTGTGAAGATTGCAGTTACAATCATATAATTGAAGCTGCAGAATATGATGGAAGAAAAGTTAAGCTTAATGATCCTATTAGATCAGATGATGGTAAAGCTAAATTTCATGTATATGTAAAGAACGAAAAGGGTAATGTAATTAAATTAAGATTCGGAGATCCAAATATGGATATAAAAAGAGACGATCCCAAAAGATTAAGGTCTTTTAGAGCTAGATTTAATTGTGATAACCCTGGACCAAAATGGAAAGCTAGATATTGGTCTTGTTATCAATGGCGTGCAAACGCACCGGTGGACGGATAATGGCAACAAAAGGAACAAATCGTGGTATGACTGAAAAAGAAATAGCACAGGTAAAAAGGGATCATATGGAACAATCAGATAGACTGGATAGAATTGAAGAGAAGATTGATAAAATGTCCGAGGCGATAATATCGTTAGCTCGTGCAGAAGAAAAAATCACTACTCTTGCTAGTTTCAGTAAACAACAATCAGAAATGATTGGTGAACTAACACGCAGAATGGAAAGACTGGAAGGTACAGTAAATCAAAATGCAGTAGTAGTTAACGTAATAAACAAAGTATTTTGGATAGTAGTAGTTGCGGGTGCAACAGTTACATCTGGAATGTTATTAATGCAATAAAGGAGGAAACCATGAAATTGCAAGATAAAGAAACTCTAAGCATTGCTGACACAGTTAGTAACGTTCTGGAGGGAAAAACACCTTTGAAGGAAATGGATCCAAAAGATCATGTTTCTGAAAAGGGAGACAAATTTGTTGTCAAAAACGTAAAAGGCGATGTTGTCAAAGAATTTGAAACAAAAGAAGAAGCTGAAGAATTTGCTGCAGCAAATCATGATGATTTAATGGCAGAATCACCTGAAGAACCAAGAGCTAAAGGCGAAAAAGAATTCAAAGCTAAACATGTTATCAAAAAAACTGGTGAAAATGAAAATGGAGGTATTGTCAAAGAAGAAGCTGAAGAAATAGTAGAAGCATCTATTACAACTATGACTGATTTCGACGAATATCCTATCGAAAAACAAGCTAAAAAGTTTAGGTTAAAACTTAAAAAAATGCCTGGTAAAGGCGACAATATGTTCGGTCCTGATAAAATGACTCTTACTGGAAGCGAAAAAGATATCGTAGCGTATTTCGTTGCATATATGGGTGCTGATAAAAAAGATAAGCTTAAAGATTTAGAACAAGAATTTGGTGAGCAAAATGAGTGGGTTCAAGTTGCAAAAGATGCATTAGAACTTGCAGAAAAATCAGAACCAAAAGAGGAAGAATTATCTCCTAAGCAAAAGAAGTATCAAGATTTCTTTAATAAAGCGCTTAAGAAATTCGGAGTTGATTCACCAGCAGAACTTGAAGGTGATAAAAAGAAAGAATTCTTTGATTACGTAGATAAGAACTATGAAGCTGATGAAGAAGAAGATGAAATGGAACCAGTAAAAGAAGCTACTATTACTATTTCAACTGCTGAAATTAATAAGCTTACTTCAATGTCAGAAAGAAAAACAACAGTTGATGTTGATTGGATAGGTTCTCCAAAAGAAACTAAAGCTGCTGAGAAAAAGTTTAAAGTAAAAATTAAAGTTAACAATCGTCAAGGAACAGCTGATATAACTGGTGATCATAAGCTTATTGTAAGTTTATTAACAGATCCGGACACATATGGTTGGGACAAAGAGGACGTAATAGACGTTTGGCCACAGCTTAAAGCTTAACAGTTTTTCCTATTATAAGTAGTACTGTATACTATAATATAATAGGAAGATTATGAAGATATTTGAAAAACTAACAGCAAGGAACTTTGAGTTATACGCTGGACAACATTATAATAACCCTGAAGCTACCGATATTTTGGAGTTTAAGGAAGATTTAAGTCGATTTAAATATTTAAAAAGACTGTTAAAACGTTATGAAATGTCAGGTGATTTACAAGAACGCTTGATATTAAACCATCTCATTGTTATATACAATGTATTTGGTGTAGAAGCTGCTGATAGAATGGTTTGGTTTAAGATTAATGAAGAACATTATTCGTATATCAAACCTTTCTTAGTCTTTTTAAACTATTTAAAAGAAGAAGATAAAATTGATATCAGTTTGGATAAAGAAATAGTTAAGAGACTAAGAGAAATATGAGTTATCAAGTAAGACCTTTAGAAGAAGGATTTTTAAGTAGAGCTGGAGATACAGTATATGCTTTTAGATTCGTTCGCTTGCTTACACAAAAGTGGGAGAAAACTCAAGCCTTTAAATTAGGTCTTGTAGATAAAGTTGGTACAAAACTAAGAAGTCCAGAAACACCAGCAGAAAAAGCTTCTTATACTATTTTTCATAGATTGGTATTTAATCTAAAAAGATTAGTAGGTAAAATACCGTTCGGTAAATCTGTTTTAGCTTCATGGGCTACAGCATTATACCTTCTAAAAGAAAATGGAAATTTAACTGATGCTCAATTAAAATCTGCAGTTGAAGACTTAGTTGATTTTGATTGGGAAAGTTTAAAAGAATCCTCAGATACATGGATTCAAACACAAGGATCTTTAAATCCTGGAACATATATATTAACCGAAGATGTTCCATCACCTGTAACGGGTGAAATGTTAGGTTATAAAAATTCAAAGGTATTAGTAGAAGACTTTACTGAACCAAAAGGATATGTGTTTAATACTCCAATATATGAAGTATTACATGTATTAACAAAGCAAAAATTATATATATCTATTGGAGAGATAAAAAGATGAAGATAGAAAGATACAAAGAGTGGGAATTAGCAGCACATTGTCAAGAAGATGCTGCAGCAAACTCTGTTGCGAGTGGTGGTGTTTCAATGCCAGCAGATGCAGTTCATGATAAGAAAAAGAAGAAAAGAGCTGTTCCTCAATATGATGGTCGCACAAGAGCAGGAAGAAAGTTTGTAGAAAGAATGAACGCTCGAAGAGTAGCAAAGGAAGCTAAAGCAAAAGCAGCTAAGGCTGAATAATGAAGTACCTTCGTTATATTAAGGATCTATTGATTCGGTTCGGCCGATTGATAGGGAAGTTATTTATATGGTGTGTTTCATGGTTTGAAAATCATCAAACTCTTCGTGTAAGACAAAATCAATATAACTCAGAAGGAGAAGTTGTTGACGTAATTGTTCATACGTTCGAAGTAAGAAAATTTTATAAGTGCACTGCCAAACATATGAGATTTAAAACAATGGCAGGAAGTAAGGTTGAGCTTAAAACAGCTACACCTATGGATTACATGACGGAGACAATTGAATAATGCAACAATTTTTTATAGCAATTATATTAATATTAGGTTTAGGTTGCTGGTGGTTATACAGCGAAAATCAAACTCTTACATTTAATAATATGCAATTAGAAGTAGCTATAACTCAACAAGAGGAAGCTATGGACGCGATGAGAGAATCATACGAAAAACAAGGTGAAAGCCTTAATCAAATGATGAGTAAGAATGCTCAGATAGAAGCTGAAAAAGCTAGATATATGGATGTGTTTAAAAGACATAACTTAAATCAATTAGCTATAGCAAAACCAGGTTTATTAGAAACCAAAGTGAATAGAGGTACAAAAAATGTTTTTGACACAATCGAAAATGACAGCAGGGAATTGGATTCGCTCGACGATCCTTCCGGCGATATTAATCCTAACAATTAGTGGTTGCTCCGTATTCGGAGGCAAAGCACAACCGATAACAGTTTCATCAAAACCTGTTGAAATTAATATAATTCAACCAACAATGCCAAGAGGTATCGATTTAGAAGATATCAAATGGAATGTTGTATCAACTGCTCCAATAGCCAACTTATGCATTAAGAATAGTGACACAGATCCAGACAAACCTGGAGCTAGAGAAAAAGAAGATCATCCTGACGGTTTACTCAAAGAAGATGGAACTCCAGTTAGAGTGTGCAAAAATGGAAAAGAACATCCTGAATGGCCAGAAGGTTATTCATATTTAGATCAGTTCCTCGAAAGGAATAAAGAAGTAAATAATGGTGATATTGTATTTATGGCGATATCAGTTGGCGATTATGAAATCATGAGCGGCAATATGCAAGAACTACGAAGATATATTCGAGAAGTTCAAGAAGTGGTAGTTTACTATCGTAACGTAACAATAAAAACTCCAAAGGGCGATGTAGATGCTGTAGGAGCGCAAGTGAAGGTGAAACAATAATGGCAACAAGAATGAAAGAAGATCGAACTCAAATCGATAGAGCATTAGTAGCAGCAAAACTATCTGCTCATGCATATAAATCAGAAAAAGCAGCAGTAACAGCGTGCAAAAAAATGGGATTCCCATGGGCACATTTAATCTCCAAAGGTGGAGCAGAGGTTTTAATCGCTAAAGATCGTAATGATCTTTGGTTTGCATTTAGAGGAACAGAACCATCAAAATTAAATGATGTTATGGCTGATCTTAAACTTGCAAAACAAGCTGCAGTAGCTGGTGGAAAAGTACATTCAGGATTTCAAGAAGAAGTGAATGATCTTTGGATGGATATTTTAAAAGAATTAGAACATAATGCTCAGTTAAAAGTTAAGAAAGATGTGTATATGACAGGTCATTCTTTAGGTGCTGCAATGGCTACAATAGCTGCAACACGACATGAACCTGTAGAGTTGTTTACTTTTGGATCTCCAAGAGTTGGTGGACCAAAATTCATTAGAAACATTACTTGCCCTCATTTAAGATTTCAAAATAATAACGATATCGTATGTAGAATACCTCCAGCATGGTTAGGATTTACACATCACGGTGAAATGATTTATTTTGATGCAGATGGTAATCAACAACCAAAACCAACTTGGAAAGATTTATTTAAAGGTATACTAAATTCATGGAAAAGATGGAAATTCTTTGATGGTATAGTAGATCACGGTATGCCTAATTATGTAAAAGCAATTACTAAACTTTCGAAAGTGAAGTAAATGTATTTTCTGTTCATCCTAACACTCAAGTCAATATTTTCTTCAGTGATAGGGAGTCAGTTTTATAAATGGTATCAAACCACAAAAATAGGTATATACTTTCAAGCGAAAGTAGATCAATTTATGGAATATTTATCTGAAAAATATGAAATAGAATTGATGAAAAAACAATCTAAATTCGAAGCGGATTATCCAATACAAGAAGATAGATTAAAATACCTAGAAAGTATAGCGCATCCTAAATGTGGTATAGAAGAGTTCGATGGGTATAAAGATATTGATGATCGATTAAAGGAACTCGAGCGAAGATTAAAAGTTAAGAAAAAATAAAACATGTACTTTTCGCTTCGGTTATGGTATAATATAACCCTAGCGAAAACTATAATATGGAATAAATTATGCAAATAAATGTCACAAAGCGAGATGGCACATTAGAAGAATTTGATTTAGATAAGATCCACAAAGTCCTATTCTGGGCAACCGAAGGTATAACAGGAGTTTCAGTATCTGAAATTGAGATAAAAGCAAATATACAATTATATGATAATATTCCTGCTTATGATCTTCATGAATTACTTATTAAATCAGCATCAGAATTAATAAACGATCATACTCCAAATTATCAATTTGTTGCGGCCAGATTAATTAATTACAAATTACGTAAAGAAGTATATGGTGGATATGAACCATCAAACATTGTAGATTTAATCAAAACGAATGTTGAAAAGAAGATTTATGATGATGCAATATTGATAAGATATAATGAAAAAGAATTACAAGAAGCTAATGATTATATAAAACACGATCGTGATTTTACATTTACTTACGCAGGAATGGAACAATTTAGAGGTAAGTATTTAGTACAAGATAGATCTACTGGTGAAGTATACGAAACACCACAAATGTTGTATATGATGGTAGCTTTAACTTTATTCGAATCATCAGGTGATAGATCAACATCTTTACCAGATGATGAGATTGATCAAACCCGAATGAAATGGGTAAAGGAGTTCTACGATGCAATATCTCAATTCTATATTAGTTTACCTACACCAATTATGGCTGGGGTTCGTACTCCAACCAGACAATTTTCAAGCTGCGTACTTATTGAATCAGGCGATTCCCTTGATAGTATTAATAGTACTGCTACTTCCATAGTAAAATATATTTCAAAGAAAGCTGGTATCGGAATCGGTGCAGGTGGAATCAGAGCTCAAGGTGCAAGAATTGGAGATGGTTCAGTTGTTCATACTGGATTAATACCATTTTTAAAATATTTCCAAGCTGCAGTAAAATCATGTTCTCAAGGTGGAGTAAGAGGTGGAGCTGCAACAGTGTATCTACCAGTTTGGCATTATGAATTCGAAGATCTTATTGTTTTAAAGAATAATAAAGGTGTTGATGAAACACGAGTTAGGCATATGGATTATGCATTTCAATTTAATAAATTAATGTATCAACGTTTATTAGAAGGTGGTAATATAACATTCTTTGATCCAGGTGATGTTCCAGATTTATACGATGCATTCTATTCAGATCAAAAACTATTTCAACAATTATACGAAAAATATGAAAGAGCATATTCAATAAGAAAGAAAACTCTTCCAGCACTTGAAGTATTTCAATCATTTTTAACAGAAAGAAAAGATACTGGTAGAATATATTTAATGAATGTTGATCATGCAAATGAGCATGGTGCGTTTAATCCATATGAAGCACCAATTAGAATGTCTAATTTATGTTGTGAAATTGATTTACCAACAACTCCATTAGATCATGATGAAAAAGATGGAGAAATATCTTTATGCACATTAAGCGCTATCAATTGGGGAATGATTAATGATCCTAAAGATTTCGAAAAATATTGCACATTAGCTGTAAGAGCATTAGATAATTTACTTCAATATCAAAGTTATCCTGTAGAAGCTGCACGTAATGGAACTATGGGAAGAAGGCCTTTAGGTGTTGGTATTATTAATCTAGCTTATTTCCTTGCGAAACGAGGATTAAAATATGATGAATCAGCATTTGATATCGTTGATGAATATGCTGAAGCTTGGTCATATTATCTAATTAAAGCAAGCGCAGATCTTGCAAAAGAAAAAGCTCCATGTACGTGGAATAAACAAACAAAATATGCACGTGGGGTTCTTCCAATTGATACATATAAAGGTGCAGTAGATAATTTAACTAAGCATAAAGAACGTATGCCTTGGGACGATCTAAGAGATCAACTCAAAAAAACAGGTATTAGAAACTCTACGCTCATGGCATTAATGCCAGCTGAAACATCTGCACAAATTAGTAATAGTACAAATGGTATTGAACCTCCAAGGGCCTTGGTATCATATAAACAATCGAAAGATGGTGTCATGGCTCAAGTTGTGCCAGGCATTGTTCAACTGAAGAATAAATACGATCTACTTTGGGATCAAAAAACTCCAGATGGATATTTAAAAATCTGTGCTATTCTGCAAAAATATATTGACCAAGGAATAAGTGTCAATACATCATATAATCCTGAACATTTTGAAGATCAAAAAGTTCCGATGTCTCAGATGATAGCTGATACTATTACTGCATACAAGTTTGGATTAAAACAACTATACTATTTTAACACACATGATAGTGCAGGGGAAATGAAAGAAGATTTGCCCGAATTATCATCAACGATCGATGACGATGAGGATTGCGAAAGCTGCGTAATATGAAAATATTAAAAAAGAATAAAAAGTCACACTTATTAAAAAATATGTTTTTAGATGAAGGAGTGGACATTCAAAGATTTGATATTTTGAAATATCCTGCAATCGATAAAATAACAGAAAAACAATTAGGTTTCTTTTGGAGACCAGAAGAGGTTGATGTATCTAAAGATAAAAAAGATTTTGATCAACTTACTGATCATGAAAAACATATATTTACATCTAATTTAAAAAGACAAATTCTATTAGATTCAGTTCAAGGAAGAGCACCAAATATGGCATTTCTACCAATTGCTTCATTACCTGAAGTTGAGAATTGGATTGAAACATGGTCATTCTTTGAAACAATTCATTCAAGATCTTATACTCATATTATTCGTAATATATATCCAGATCCTTCAGTTGTATTCGATGGTATGTTGGAAACAAAAGAGATCTTAGAATGCGGAAACGATATCGCTAGATATTATGATGATTTAATAGATGCAAATGCTGGACCCACAAATAAAATGGATCATAAAAGAGCATTATGGATGTGTATGTTAAGTGCAAATGCATTAGAAGGTATACGTTTTTATGTATCATTCGCATGTTCATGGGCTTTTGCAGAACTTAAAAGAATGGAAGGAAATGCAAAAATAATTAAATTTATAGCAAGAGATGAAAATACTCACCTTGCAGCAACTACTACTATTCTTAAGAATATGTTAAAAGAAGATCCTGATTTTGTTAAAATCAAAAAAGAAATGGAACCTCAAGCAATTGAATTATTTACTCGAGTAATTGAACAAGAAAAAGAATGGGCACATTATTTATTTAAAGATGGTTCTATGATTGGTTTAAACGAACAATTATTAGGTGATTATATTGAATGGATAGGATGTAAAAGAATGAGAGCTTTAGGATATACATGTCCTTATACTGTTGGAAAATTAAATCCTCTTCCATGGACAGAGAAATGGATAGGTGGTGGAAACGTTCAAGTTGCACCTCAAGAAACAGAAATAACATCATATGTAACAGGTGGTGTTAAACAAGATGTAGATCAATCTACCTTAGATGGTTTGAGTTTGTGAAAAAAGAAACAGAGAAGAAGATTCTTCAAGCTGCTAATCTTGCCCCAAGCGAAGATTGGATAGAGAAAGTAGTAGAAGTACATCCCATGAGACAAATATTTATTATGTCAATAGTACAAGTAGTAGTACTAGCATTTATGGGTTTATCGATGCTAGCAATAGGAATGGTATTTAAATGATAGAAATATATGGAAAACCACAGTGTCCATACTGTGATAAAGCAAAAGCATTATGTTTAAGAGATGGTTTAGAATACGTTTATAAACAATTAGATGTAGATTTTACGAGAGAAGAATTGTTTGAACAGTTCCCAGGAGCTAGAACATTTCCACAAATCAAAGTTGATGGAGAAATAATTGGTGGTTATCAACAATTAGAAGAATGGTCAAAAACAGATTGGAATGAGAAGTGATAATAATTCCAAGAGAATGTACGTACTGTTTTAAAGAGTTTGAAATTCATTACGAAAGAGATGATGATGATACTTATACAATAGAACCTCCGTTCTGTCCATTTTGTGGAGCTCCAGATCCTGATATAGAATTACCAGAATACGATGAAGATGATGTATAAATACATATATGGATTGGAAATATCAAGGACTCAAATTTGCACCCGACGAACCTTTTACGTATGAAAGGTATGGTCAAGATTGGTATGGGTTTGTTTATCAGATAACAAATCGATTTACAGGTATGAAATATATCGGTAAGAAGTTCTTTTGGAGTAAAAAAACATTACCCATTACAAAAACACGAAAAAGAAGAAAAAAACTATTAGTAGAAAGTGATTGGAGAAAATATTACGGAAGCAGCAAAGCGCTTTTGGAGGATATTGAAACGATGGGAGCTGAAGCTTTCTGTCGCGAGATTCTTATTCTTTGTAAAACTAAGGGTGAATGTGCTTATTTGGAAGCAAAAGTTCAGTTCGAAAAAGATGTATTACTTCGTGAGGATTACTACAATGGGATTATCAACGTACGTATTGGTGGAAATTCTGTCAAATATTTAAAAGAAAAACATGTACAAAACTCTAAAACTATGGTATAATATACCCCTATGTCGAAGAAAAACAACGTAATACAATTTCCTACTCATAGGATCAAAAATCCAGTACCACCCGTATCAGAAGAATTGCTACATGAGTTGAATGTTCATGAGGAATGCATTGAGTTAGGTAGATTCTGTATTGATTTAATAGAAAATGGTTTGAAAGAATATTATGGTAGAGATGATATACTTATTAACCTAAAAGATAAAGATTCTGATGAATATAAAGACATGTTTGTAATGTTAAATTTATTTGTAGCAATGTTTATGCGAAAAGCTGGTTTAAAACATATATTACAAGATGATATAAATGATACATATATGAAATTAAAAGTTATAGAATATAGTCAAAAAGGTGAATTAGACATAGATGAACTAGACTTTGAGGATGATGAATGATTTTACTAGATTATAACCAAATTGCACTAAGTAATATAATTGTGCAAAAAATAGATGACGAGAATTTAATTCGTCATATGATATTAAATTCTATACGTATGTATAATAAAAAGTATAGAGATGAATACGGACAAATGGTGATTTGTGCAGATGGAATGAATACTTGGAGAAAAGAGTATTATCCACAATATAAAGCACATCGCAAAAAAGCAAGAGATGATTCTGGTATGGATTGGAATATTATCTTTAATTCACTTAATATGGTAAGAGAAGAGATCAAAGAAAATCTACCATATAAAGTAATGCATGAAGAAGGTTTTGAAGCTGATGATATGATAGGTGCATTAGCAATAGAAACACAAGAATTTGGTAAGAATGAACCTGTAATGATTATATCATCTGATAAAGATTTTGTACAATTACAAAAATATTCGAATGTGAAACAATTTTCTCCAATACAAAAGAAAGCTGTTTCAGATCCAAATCCTCGCAAGTTCTTATTTGAACATATATGTAGAGGTGATAAAAGCGATGGTATACCAAACGTTTTATCTGGTGATAATACCTTTGTTGATGAAATCAGACAAAGTCCAATGACTCAAAAGAAAATAGATCATTGGGCAGAAAATGCTGATAAACTTGCAGAAGTAATGTCAACAGAAGAATATCGTAATTATCAAAGAAATAAAAAATTAATAGATTTACACGAAATACCTGCGGATAGGTTTCAAACTGTTATAGATAATTATAACAACCAAAAACCTGCAATGCGTATGAAGGTTTTAAATTATTTAATAAAGAAAAGATGTAATAACTTGATTGAGTCAGTGGAGGAATTTTACAATGGCTAAGAAACTAATATCAGAAATCCTAGAATCAGCAGCAAAGCTTGATTCGCAAGAGGGACGAAGAGAATACTTAAAAGACAACTATTCAGTTGCACTAATAACAATTTTAAAGGGCGGATTTGATGAATCTGTAACATGGAATTTACCAAAAGGTGTTCCACCATACAGAAAAGATGATGCTCCAAAAGGTTTAGAACCAACTACGTTGTATAGACAACAAAAAATGTTCGGAAAATATTTTATGAAAGGTGGGAGAGGTGATTCACTTACTCCTGTTAAACGTGAGGGTATGTTCATCAATATGCTGGAAAGTTTACATCCAGATGAAGCTGAACTTGTCCTAGCAATGGTGAGCAAAGAAGGACTTACTGGAAGATATAAAGGAATAACGCTAAAGTTAGTACAAGATACGTTTCCAGCCCTAATCCCCGTGGTTGAAAAACCAAAAGCTAAAAAGGAAGAGAAGGTGGTAGCTAAGAAAAAAGTGAATAAAAAATCTAAAGCTACTAAAGTGAAAACTGACAAATAAGGAGGTGATTATTCTACCTATATGATGTTTTTTTAACATTAATTATAAGGAGGGATTGCCCAAGTAAAAACTTAGTCCACCGGTATTCTGCAGATACCGGTGTACTTTTACCTCAAAATGTGGTATAATATATATTATGAATATTTTTATTTTAGATAATGATCCTGTGATAGCTGCACAAATGCAGTGCGACAAACATGTCGTTAAAATGATCGTAGAATCCGCACAAATGTTATCAACCGTACATCGTATGGTAGATGGTACTATGGAACGTAGGCCTTCAAAAAGCGGATCTATGTTACAATATTGGAAATTACCAGATGAACGAGAAGATTTGCTATACAAAGCATGTCATTTCAATCATCCATCAACAGTATGGACAAGAGAATCAAGTCTTAATTATAGATGGCATTATGATCACTTTATGGCATTATGCAAAGAATATACATATAGATATGAAAAAATTCATGCAACTGAAACAAAATTATCATATGCATTAAGTAATTTACCAAATAAAATACAAGTTACAAATTTTAAAACACCATTCAAATTAGCAATGGCACAGTTTCCAGAATGTATCGTAGAAAATCCTGTAGAATCGTATAGGAATTTCTATCAAACAAAACAAGCACGATTCAAAATGGCGTGGACAAAACGCCCAATACCGGAGTGGTTTAATTATGCCAACGTATGATTTTAAAAATACAAAAACTGGTGAGATAGAAGAAAAAATAATGAAGATATCAGAGCTTGATGATTTCAAGAAAGATAATCCTCATATGAAACAACAAATAAGTGGTAATATAAAATTTATTTCAAATAAAGATGGAGCAGTTTTAAGTAAAGCTGGAGCAGGTTGGAAAGAAGTTCAAGATAGAATTAAATCTGGAATGCCTCCAAAAGATAGAGGATTGATTAATACTAAATGAAAATTTTGTTAGAATGGCCAAGATCATCAACGTATGATCGTGAATCTTTTGTAGGTGGTGTAGAAAAATGGGTTTCAAATATATATGATCTATTATTGGAATCTGAACACGATGTAACACTTTTAGTACCTAACGATACAATTACTACAGATCCTAATATTATTTTAGGACCGTTAAAATCTAGACCATACGATAACAAAAAAGAAGGTAATACACACAAATTTGATTTTAAAACATTTTATGAATTTGTTGAAGAAAGATATGATGATTATGATGTGATATTACTCTCATCGATGATGACTTCTGGTGTATTAAGAAAGAATTTCGAAGGTATATTAGATAAAATTTTATATATGCAACATTACTATGAATTAACAAAAGCAGCAATTCCAACGTTTACTGCAATATTTAATCAACTTGCGATTATTCAAGCTGGTGGAAAAGTATTATCTCCGAATGATTGGGTAGCTAATGAAACAATGAAAGCATACAGAACAAGAGAATGGGAACCAAGAATTAGAACGCAAAGAATAAGAGATTGGGAAAGAGAGAAATGGGGTGATACGTTAGAATCACAAGGATTTTATAATGGAAGATTCGATATCGTACATTATTTAGAAGATGCTCATGATTTAAAACCAGTTAAGAAAGATAAAATCGTATTCGTTGGAAGACCTGTTGTAGATAAAGGATTTATTCAAGCAATTAATGTAATGTTAAAATTAGATAAAAACGGATGGGATTGCCATGTTTACACTCGCGAAGAAAATTTAACTAAACAACAAACTATTAAAGCTATGGAAATGGTAAAAGAATCAGGTATAAATTTACATGTAAATACATTACATTCTGATATTATGGAATCTCTTTCAGATACACATATTATGTTATGGCCAACTTTAAAAGAAACATGCGGTTTAGTTGGATATGAAGGTGTTATTCATGGTTGTAAAGTTATATATGAAGTAGCTAATGCATCCTTTGATAGAGAAGAAACATCTCAATATTTTAAAAAAAAATATACAAGACAGAAAGATATGGAAAGACTTAATAAGGTATTAAATAATGTTTGAATTAGAATTAAATACAGAAGATTATAAATTAAATCAAGTTAATAATGGTCCAGGTGGTAGATTTTATCAAGATCCTGAAGAAAACAAATACTATAGTATAACAAATGTATTATCTATATTAAGTGCTGCAGGAATTGCAAAATGGAGAGCTAGAGTTGGTGAAGAAGAAGCTAACAGAGTTTCACGAAACGCAGCTGGAAGAGGTAATGAAGTTCATGATATGATTGAATCATATATTTTAAATGAACCTAAAGAAACAGATCATATGATAGCAATGTCTAATTTTAGAGATATTAAACCTATCATTGATGATAAATTGACAAAGGTATACGCTACAGAAAAAAGAATGTATTCAAAACATTTAGGCGTAGCTGGAACGGTAGATTGTGTTGGAGTTTGGGATGGTAAAATAAGTATCATCGATTGGAAAACATCAGCAAAATTTAAAAAGAAAGAATGGATTAGTTCATACTTTATGCAAGCATGTGCTTATGCGATTATGTGGGAAGAACGTACGGGTCAACCTATTACTCAATTAGTAGTTGCAATTGCAGGAGATGCTGGTCCACAGATATTCGTTGAACATCGAGATCATTGGGACGGCCAATTGATCAGTGTAATTAATGACTTTAAGTCGAGGAAAAACTCATGAGAGATTTAATATTAAACGCATTATTAGCACACTATGAAGGTCAAATTAAAATGGCAAAAGCCAATGTTGAAATCTTCTTAGAAAATGCTGTTGGTGTAGGAGAACATCATGATATTTTAGAAACTATGGATATAGAAATAGCTAAAATAGCAGATGCAGAAGATAAAATGGATGTTGTATTAAAACATCTAAAAATAGCTAATCCACGTATATAAATAGAAGTATGAAAAGAGAATTAATACAATACATAATCGAAGCAGCTGCTGGAAAGGGCCTAACGATTTTTGATATAGATGAAACTCTTTTTCATACTACTGCAAAAATACAAGTAAAAAAAGGTGGAAAGGTTATAAAAGATTTAACAAATATAGAATATAATTCTTATAAGTTAAAATCTGGAGAATCTTTTGATTACGGTCAGTTTAAATCAGCAAAGCTATTTAATCAAACCTCAACACCTGTTGGTAAAATGGTTGCGAAAGCAAAAATGATTATCAAAAATGCTACGAAAAAAGGTTCAAAAGTAATTGTTGTCACTGCCCGCGGAGATATGGATGACAAAAACTTATTTGTAGCTACATTCGAGGCCCACGGTATAGATATGAAGGATGTCTATATCGAAAGGGCTGGAAATATTGGTTTAGACAATTCCGCAAAAAACAAAGAGGTAGTATTTAGAAAATATTTAGATACTGGAAATTATAAAAGAATAAGATTATTTGATGATGCAATGGAAAACTTATTAGCGCTTACATCACTAAAGGAAGAATATCCTGATGTAACGTTTGAAGCATACCGAGTGAATAAGAATGGATCTATAACAACGGTGAAGTGATATGCCAATAAAATTTAAACCATCTCAAACAGTAAGAGATAGAAAAACTGGACAATTAACAACAACAAATTACTATATGAAAGGTATGCCAAAAGATGAGCTATTTGAATATATTAATAGCGCAAATGGAAGACCAAGAATTAAACAAAAATGTAGAAATGAACTCGTAAGACGAGGAATTAAAATAGTATACGTAGATAAGGAATAATTATGAATTTTGATAATGGATATAAACCATTGTGTGATGGTTTAAAAGTTGGACCTGGAGTGCACGGAAACGGAATAATAGCGACCGAAGATTTTAAAGCTGGAGTATTTTTAGGAGAAACTCATATATGGTGTTCTCAAAGAAGAGATTGGATTAGAACACCTTTAGGTGGATTTTTAAATCATTCTGAGGATCCAAATTGTTTCGTAAACAATAATATACATTATCATCACGGTGATCAAAGAGAATTATATACTACTCGACCTGTATACGAAGGTGAAGAGTTAACAATTTATTACACACTACAAGAGTATTATGAATGAAATATATATGGAAAGTTTGGGCAGAATCGCTCGGAGGAAAAGCAAAAAACGAGGATGATCGCTTCAGTGACCATGTCGCTGGAATGAGATCTATTGTGGTTTTAGTAAATTTTGCTACTTGTTTTTTTATCGTAGCAGGTATCATCCATCATTGGTAACATTATATTTACTATTTTATTGATTCTTCCCGATTTCATCATTTTATGAAATTTTTTAAATGCTTTCTTTATCGTCATATTCTATATCTATTTATAACGGAAAAAAAGTTAAATGAGTAAACAATGGCATGGAGGCAAAGGTTCCAAACGCAGAAATTCAGATGAAAGCAAATATGCAGATAATTGGGATTTGATTTGGGGAAAGAAAAAAAGTGGGGCTGTAGCTCAGTTGGGAGAGCGCGTCCCTTGCACGGATGAGGTCGCAGGTTCGACCCCTGTCAGCTCCACCACTGATGAAGAATTTGTTTCAGGTTACGATACTATGCCTGATATAGAGGATTTAGAAAAAATAGTAGATCGAGAATTAAAAAAACTAAAGGAATGGGAAAATGAAAGTAAGAAATGATTATGTCTTAGTGGCAGAAACTGAAAAAGAAGAAAAAACAGCAGGTGGAATTATACTATCTGCAGATACACAATTAGATAAAGCATCAAAACCTGGAGTTGTATTAGAATACGGTCCACATGTTGATGGATTATTTAGAGGTGATCGTGTTTGGCTTGATTGGTCAAAATCTATGCCTGTCAATGTTGAAGGTAAAGCTGCTGTTTTAGTACAACAAGAGTACATTAAAGCTTATATAAGATCCGAATAGGTATAAATAGGATTATGTTATATACTAAAAATTACATTCATGAGGCCGCAGAACCTTCTCAAAAGGTTCAAGTTGTAATATTAGCTAATTCATTAGATGATGGAACAGCAGCAAAAGTAATGTCCGATGTGTGTGATTTTAACGATATAAAATGTAATCTAATTGATATTGATAAAGCATATTTAGGTGAATCTGATGTTGAATTAAGATCTGTTGAGCTTAGAAATATTGATGGTGAAGGTAAAAAACTTGAGATGAATATTGACTCAACAATTGTTTTTGTTAGAGGTGGAGCAATTGCAACCAAAGCGGGTCAAGCAATTATTTCTTCATTACAAACTGTTGGATTTTTTATGGTAAATGATTTAGAAGCTATGATGATATGTGATAATAAAATGTCAACAACTATTGCTCTAAATAGGCAGAATGTTCAAACACCAAGAACGGTTCTTTTAAATAATGTTGAGAGTATAGAATTTGCACATAAATCCGTAGGTGGTAAGTTTCCAGTTATTATAAAAACAATGACAGGAACACAAGGTGTTGGAGTTAGTAAAGTAGAATCAATGGATTCTTTAGTTTCTGTTTGTCAATCTTTATGGAAATTTGATGCAGAATTAATATTACAAGAATTCTTAAAAATGGATGGAGATTATAGAACATTAGTAGTCGATGGTAATATATTAGCATGTGCTCATAGAAGGCAAAAGAAAGAAAATAAAGATTTTAGATCGAATGTGCATTTAGGTGCAGAAACAATACCACATACATTAACAGTAAAAGAAGCTAAAATTGTTATAGATGCTGCAAAAGCAGTAGGTGGATATTTTGTTGGTGTTGATCATGCTATTGTAAATGGAGAAGTATATATTTTAGAAGTAAATGGGTCACCAGGAGTGAAATCTCATTTTATGGGTTATGATTTATATACTCAAAAGAAAACAAAGAAAATGTCAGATGTTAAAACGTTTGATGCTTTTCTACAATATCTTTTAGATCCTGATAATCGAAGAAGTTTCTTTAGATTAGAAGCAGGATTTATTGAAAGTATTATAGTAGAAGGATTAGAACATGATCCAGTAAGAGCTAAACTTGACTCTGGAAATGGTACGAATGCATCGATGTTTAATGTTGAAAAAATGAAAGTAGATGAAAAAGCTAAAAAAGTTCATTGGGAAAAATCAGGTAAGAAATTTACATCTGATCTTTTAGGTATTTCAAAAGCTAGACATATGGATGCAGTTGATGAAAGACCAATGATTGAGCATAATATTACATTTAATAATAAAAAATATTTAGTAAAATTGGGTTTAACATTAAAAGATACTGCGAGTGAATTATTATTAAATAGAGATACAATTAAATTATTTAGAGTTGCAATTAACGTTAACAAACGTTTTGCATTAAGCGATTATACAAGTAGACAAGATAAATATGAAGTTTAACGGATTTACATTAAAAATTGAAAAGCCTAAACATAGGAAAATTACTCCTGTGCATGCGGTAACAAAAGTCGAAGAAGATAAAACAAAATATAATCGTAAAGAAAAGCACAAAATGTCAGGAGAAACTTATGGCAGATAATATAGATTTAGATTTTGATTTCGGTTTTACAGCAGTTGATGAAAATGAACTTGAAGCTGTACAATCAGTCAAATCAACCGCTACTACTGCAACAACAGAATTAGCTGCAGCGGAAGCAAAACTAGGGAAGTTATATAACGCAATATTACCATTGCT
>Ga0181412_1000311_pt1 | contig 20908 bp, 31 predicted proteins | sample 35SPOviralmetaG_FD_130113 | JGI IMG/M metagenome (GOLD analysis project Ga0181412, IMG submission 130113) | Marine viral communities from the oligotrophic San Pedro Time Series (SPOT) site, San Pedro Channel, CA, USA - 35 SPOT_SRF_2012-08-15 | ecosystem: Environmental > Aquatic > Marine > Strait... | reverse complement strand
TGTAGAAGATCCGTTTGTTCGAAACAGAGCCATGCGAGGTGTTATGCATGGCGACCATATTCACTTGAAGAGTCAAGGCGGTAACGACACAGAGGACAATATCAATACATTGTGTGTATTGTGTCATATGGCTAAAACTTATATTGAGGGTGATTTTAAGAGTGGAAAGAAGGGAGGCTGATTTCCTATTGTGGTTTTCAACCCATTGGTGTTAGATTACTTTCTGTTCCATATTGCATATAGAACCCAGATAGCAATCAAGCCCATTAGGCCTTCAGCGCCAAGTGTTGAGAGCATAGCACTCACGTTACTTACGACACTTACTTCTGGAAAGAATGGTATTGCACCTAGTCCTAGTACTTCTACTACGATCATAAGAGCCGCTATACTTACGCCTACTTCAGCTAAAGCACCAGCCCATCCTTTTACTTTGTTGATAATATCCATATATTATCTCCTTTTGTATACGGATGTAGTACACCCGTGTTATTATTTACAAAAAAGATGCAGAAAAAGGTTGACAGTATGACGTCTTGGTGTTATAGTGTATGTATAAAGTGAGAAACAAAGGAGTTAATTATGCAGAAACAAATAGACATTTTGATCCAAAAGTGTAAAGCAGACTACGTTAAATTTGCTACTGCTGGCGGACGTGGCACACCAGAACCAGGTAGCTACTTTGCTAATGAGCTTGCTAACTTTGAAGATAGCTTCGAAGTTAAAGAAGGTAAAAAGTATATCAAATTGATTCGTAAGAACAATGGTGTTTGGGGCTTTATTGTTAAAGAAGATGGTCCTAAGTTTAAAAAAGGTGATATCCTTAAAGCCGCTGGCTACAATGCTCCTGCTACTAACGCCGCTCGTGGTAACATTTTTGAAGAGTTTAGTGTTGCTTGGACCGGCCCACATTACTTGGTGTAATATGAAACAGGAAGTTTTGTGGAGAATGATACATTGTGCGATAATTGGTATGTTCTGTATTATACCAATTATTGCAGTGGTTTTAATATTCTAAAAAAAGGTTGACAATAAGACATCTTGGTGCTATACTGTATACATAATAAGAAAGAGGAGTTTTACATGGGAATGAGTAGTTGGATTTTAGACAGGGTTGATGAGTTTTATGACCTTGCACAAAAGAAAATAGGCGAGTGCGAATGCCTAGATGAATTTGTTTTTGCTATGAAACCACATGAACATATGTTGTTAGGTTCGAGTGAATTAGAATATGTTCAGGAAGATGGATATAGTGAAATGTGGAACGATTTTTGGAGTGCTAAGATATGATTAAATTTGGTTTAGGACTTATTTGTTTAATTCTTGCAGTAGGAGCAATTGATGGTCCTACAGGACATGAAGGAGATGCTTGGCATCTTACATTTATTTTTGGAGCATTGGGCTTGGGCTTGATGCTTTGGGCATTACCGAGTATCGCTGATGCCGACTGAAGACGAGGATAAAAAACCACTGCCAGAAGCACTGATTCTATTTGTTTTTATGGCAATAATATTTGGTGGTACGTTTATACTCAATTTTATCGTTTACTTGTTTATACCTAATCTAGGAGGATAATATGTCTAATTTAGAAAATGCAATCCAAGCACTAAGGCTAATTGATAACCAAGGTGACTTGAATGAACTTGCCAAACAGTGGAAATTGCAAATGAGCTACATTGGTTCTAAGAACAAACGTGGTCTTAAAAAAGGTGATACTGTTGAATGGGAATCACGTGGAATTGTCCGCACTGGTAAAATTGTAAAAATGAATCCAAAAACTGTTGAGCTTGTAGATGTTGGTGCAACTCCGTTTGGTAGGACAGTAACTAGGGTTCCAGCATCAATGATAATTGGTAAGGTTGCGGCTTGAAAACCTTAGACACACATCAACAATTGTTCGCCATCTCTGCTGAAGAGTGTGGCGAACTTGTACAAGTATGTATGAAAATACTTCGAAAAGCCAAAGTCAATGATGAATGGAATGCTAAACTGCTGGAAGAAGCAGGTGATGTTTTTTGTATGTTGGACTTAATGGTGACGCATGGTTACCTAACATGGGACGATATTCAAAAAAGATCTAACGTTAAAAAGCAAAAATTAACGAAATGGAGTAGTTTGATACCCAAAAAATAGTATATTATTTCATAAATATCTATGAGATGATGCACATTAAAAACGATCCAATAGTTTTTACATGGGACAATATCAACAGTTACTTAGATGATAATACAAGATGTAATTATATATTGGAAACAGAATACCAAGGCGTTCAGTATGCTATTTTTTACCACGGTTTTCCATTTAAACAATACCGTGTGGCACACTGGACAGAAGATCAATATAAATGGGCAGATGTACCCGCAGTTGCCGAAGCAGATTGGATAGAGGATTTAGAAATTGACGGTATCGTTGCAGACAATGGAGATGTTATCTACAGTAGGTACCCAACTGAACGCAGGTCTAGCGATGATGGTAGTGTTTGGATTCGCGGCAGTGATACAAATTGTACAGATCCTCAAAGACGGTGTACATTGACCATATTCAAAGGAAGACTGGAGTATTGGGAAAATGACAAATACAAAAACAATCGCATTTGAAGACGCATTAGACGAAGATGATTTTGGACTTATAATTGGTAAAGATGGTAGCCTTAAAGGTATGTTTGTACCAACTGAATATGAAGATGAAGATTATATTCCTGAAGAAATTGTACAAATACTAAACAAGGTGTATGGTGTTGATATTGCCACCGACTCCGCTACTATTCATTAATGAGACGAAATCGTAAACCAGACCCTAGAGAATATATCGAAGTTAGGATTAAGCAACTAATTGACGATAGACGCAAAGCACATGAACCAATGGATAAAGAATGGTACTTGCGAATAATCAGTGAACTAAGATATGTGTTAACTATTATGGATAAAAAGGTTGACAAATAAGACATCTTACTATATTATATAAACTTAATCTTAAACAACAGGAGTTGCATAATGGCTATGAACTTTTTTGAAATCACCCCTCAACAACAAAGAGCTACTGGTCTGGCTGAGTTTATGACAGACTTAACTTATAAAATTAAAGAAGATCACGACTTGGCTGTACAACTAATGCGTCTAGCTGAAAAGCTCAGTGATTTAGATGCACTGTTTGGTACTCGTTGGGAACGCGACTTTGATGCTGATGAGAAAAAATTAGTTAATAGTTGCTTTGCACTTATGGAGAAACAAAATGCATCAGCTTGAATTGTTGGAAAAACGTATCGATAATGTTATGACTGCCAGAGACTTTTGTGGTCCCGGCAGTTGGGGCGAAAATTATTGGAACGGAGTATTAGCTTCTTTACTAAGACAACTGAATGAATATACTAATCAGCCCGGTGTAAACACTTCAAAAGAAACTATTAATAATTTACATTAAGAGCTTGACAAGTAAGACATCTTATAGTATAGTATTAGTATAAGTTAAGAAAAGAAAGTTGAATATGAATAACGATGTAAAGATGAAATTGATACTAACAGATTGCGATGGAGTGCTTCTCGATTGGGAAAGCAAATTTATTGAGTGGATGGGTACAAAAGGTTTTAAACCTGAGCCCAATGAATTTGGTTACGAAATGTCTCAACGGTTTGGAATGAAAAAACCTAAAGTTAAAGAACTAATCAGAGAGTTTAACGAAAGTGCTTGGATTGGCTTTTTAGGTCCACACAAAGACGCAGTATGGGGTATGGAACAACTTAGTGCTAAAGGTTATACGTTTGGTGCAATTACTAGTTTAAGTGAAGATGTTTATGCTAAGAAAATGAGAGAAATGAATTTAGCAAACTTGTTTCCTACTAGTACTTTTAATTTTGTAGAGTGCATTGATACAGGTGCAGACAAGGATCAATCTTTGTTACCTTACAAAGATAGTGGCATGTACTGGATCGAGGACAAGCCTGAGAATGCAAAACTTGGTGTTGAGTTTGGACTCAACTCAATAATGTTGAGACATCAACATAATGCTAACTTTAGTTACGACGGTGTTAAAAGTGTAGACAACTGGGCTCAAATCGTTAATTATATTAACTAGTTTCGTCGTAAATCTGTAAAACGTCAGCAACTACAGGATGTCTTTCGACATCCTTTTTTGTGAACTGAACATGTGAAATCGTTGTGTATGCTTTTGCATTTAATTTATTTAAAAAGTCTTTCAAACCATTATTTGAATATCCTCTATCGTGTTGAGCAAGGTCACCTGTTACAACAATCTTACTACCTTCACCAATACGAGTCAATAACATTTTAGTCTGTTCTTGGGTTGCATTCTGCATTTCGTCTGCAATGATCCAAGAATTTTTAAATGTTCTACCACGCATGTATGCCAAAGGAGATATTTCAATGGTTTTATTTTCTACCATTTGCAATACCTGTTTGGGTTTGTAGTATTCTTCTAAGAAGTCAAAGATTGGTCTGGTCCAGGGTTCCATTTTTTGTTTTAAGTCGCCGGGTAAAAAACCGTGTTGTTCGTCAACACTAACGGCGGGCCGAGTAATCACTAAACGATCAACTTCTCCATCTTCTAACTTTCGTACTCCCATTTGCACAGCCAGCATGGTTTTGCCTGTTCCTGCTGGTCCAGTTGCAAATACTATGTGTTTGGATGTGTTATTAAGAGAATCAAGAAGATCTTCTTGATGTAAGTTTCGAGGTAGGATTTGTAGCTTCTTTCTGCGGTAATCTTGCAGTTCAATAACCATATCGTTAAACGATCCTCTCGGGTTTTGTTTTCTTGCTCTTTTAGCCATTTATGTAAACTCCATGTTTGTCTGCGAGCCCATGTTGTCTACATAAGTACTTATAATAAAGGACTAAATACTACTATGAAAGAGATCGAAGAATTAAAAAACACATTAGACAACCTTGTAGACTCAAGTTCGGACTTAAATATCCTCATTGAGTTTGAAGAAGTATTGGATAATCTCAACCTATATGCTTTTAAAAATTGGGAATACGGCGAAGTAATTGCTGGCCCAGAAGTCACAAAATATTGGATCAATGTAACACTGATGTATCCATACAAGCTGATGCCTGACCCTGACGCGGCTATGCGATTAACAAAACATGGTGCTAGGGTGTTTTATAGTAAAGACACGTTTATGGAACCTATGAAAGTAGTAACACCAGATGATTTACAACCTGTAGATCAAACAGGAAAACGCAGACCAAAACGTCTTAAAAAACCAGTCTGGTTGGTCCGTATTGAAATGCCTAGACAATTTGTAGACGATTTTGAATCTAATAAAATTACAATCAATGGTATGGATATTGACTTGGCAGATGTAGAAGGTGCTTATGACGATGACTATGATAATCAATTAAATCCAGAAAAAGCAGATTTAGGAATAGAACAATGACAGTAAAATATGGTGAAATGGTAAATTTGGTTAATAGTACAATTAGTATTGATCAGTACAAACCAAAAATTGGCGAAGCTAGTGAAACAGTAGTTGTTGCATTTGAAGTAGATCAAGAAGGTGCGGCAGGTGATTTAAGCAATCTAATTGAAACAGATATAGTTGAAAGTTTAGACTGTGATGTTTCACAAGGACCAAACAATAATGGCAAATATTTGGTGTTTGTAGAATTTGAAAGAGATAAAAATTTAAACAAAAACATTATGGAAATTATTAAAACAGTTAGTAATGTTACAGAAATAAATGAATGGAGTTACGAGTACTACAAAGGAGATAGTGCTATGGAACTCAATGAAGACAATTTATCACAAACAGTACTTGACAATCAGCAAGAATATGTGCTAAAGTATTCACAAGCTAACGAAACAAATGAAGACCTTGATAGAGTTAGACACTTAGCTGGTATATAAGCAAAAGTGAAATCCCAAGAAGTAAACTATAGGACAGATAATGGCGGCTAGGATTTATTTGGTAATAATTGTACTAGGAGTACTAGGCGGTGTAGGTTGGTTTGGATACCAATACTACGTTAGTACCCAAAATGCAATTAGAACACTTACAGCAAACAATGCAAAATTGGACACTGCTCTACAAACAACTACAACAAGTTTTGAAACATACAGAGCAAACATACAAAAAGAAATAGAAGAATTTAAAGCCGAGCTGGTAAGACAACAAAAACTAAATGATGATTTAGGTGCAAACCTAAAAGCAGTACAAGAAGCAAATAAAAAAATTGCTAGTCTACTAGCAAACACAGATATAATTAAAAACAGTCTTGCTAACCCTAAAGCAAGTGAGGAAGCAATAAATGAACAAGTTGACCTTTTCTTTGGCGCTATTGGTTGTGTTAGTGGGGGCAAGTGCTTGCTCCCGCCTATCACCCGTGAAGGAAATAGTAACAGTGCCGACAGTGGTGGAAACACCGGAGATTGATGCACCCACTATTCGTATAGTGTCAAGACCCGATCCAATCGAAATGCGTAATGCAGATATCGTTGTTGTGACTGAAGCAAACTTACAAGAAGTTATTGACCGTATAAAAACGGAACAAGGCGATTTTGTATTGTATGCTATGACTGCACAGAGTTTTGAAGCATTAGCATTAAGTTTTGAACAAATTAAAAAATTTATCGAAGAACAAAATGCGATTATACTTTACTACGAAGATGCAGTAACGCCTAAGGATGATTGATCCATATAACACCTTAGGTGTCAGTAAAAATGCAACTGATACTGAAATAAAATCTGCTTATAGACGTTTGGCTAAACAGTATCATCCTGATGCTGGAGGGAATGAAAGCAAGTTTTCTGACATCAGTAATGCATACAATTACATTAAAGATGCTAATAGCCGTCAAAATTTTGAAAACAAACAATTTGATCCGTCAAATTTCCAACAGTCGCAAAATGCATTTAGCCAAAACTTTGGAAACTTTAACGATATATTCAATCAAATGTTTACCCAGAATGTAAGACAAAGACCGCCTACCAGTATTGTCTACCATGTAGAAATCGAAGACGTATTTAATAGTGCAACTAAAAATTTAAATATAAGCCTACCAAATAGCTCAATTACTAAACCTGTTAAAATTACAATACCCAAGGGCATCCTGTCAGGACAAGAAGTAATTTATCAAGGTATGTCTCCCAATGGAGGAGATTTAATTGTAAAATTTATTATTAAACAAAAAGAAGGATATTATGTAGTAAAACATGATGTGATTCAAAAATTAGAAATTAGTTTAAAAGAAGCAATGATAGGAACAGAAAGGATTATACAAACACTTGACAAAAAACAAATTAAATTACAAATTAAAAGTGGAACTCAAAGCGGTACTAAACTAAGAATTCCACAATGTGGATTGCCTAGAAGTAATTTACCAAATGGAGATTTTATTATAGAAGTTTATGTCAAAATTCCAAAGTTAGTAAACAAGGATCTAGACAAAACATTCAATCAAGTGTTATAATAAGTAAAAGTAATAAGGTATTAAAAAATGTCATCACAAGATAGAATACAAGAACTAGTAGATAAAACATTTACACTGAGTAAAGAGTATAGACATCATTATGTGACTATAGAACACCTCTTGGCTATTATATTAGATACAGAAGAAATTGTTGATATATTTGCAGAACTGGGTGTTGACAGCAAAGAAGTAAGTCGTTCGCTATATGATCATTTAGAAACTCAGGTTGAAAAGTACGAAGAAGAAAACAAACAAGAACCTAAAAAAACAGTGATGCTAGAACGTGTATTTCATAGAGCATTTACACAAGCATTGTTCAACGGAAGAGGAACGTTAGATACTAGAGATCTGCTAATCAGTATTCTAAGTGAAACTAATACACCAGCAACATATTATCTAAATCAAAGAGGTATTAATAGAGATAACATTGCCATGTATCTGACAGACAATGATACCGGACAAGAAATTGATACTAAAAGAGCACAAAACAAACAAGAACGTACACTTAAAAAGTTTTGTGATAATTTAAACGAGCTAGCAGGTAAAGGAGAAATTGATGCAGTTATCGGTAGGGAAGACCAGTTAGAACTATTAGTTCAAACAATAGCAAGACGTAAGAAAAATAATGTTATACTTGTAGGAGAAAGTGGAGTAGGTAAAACTGCTATTGCTGAGGGATTAGCAGACTTAATTAATGAAGATCGTGTACCAGACATTATCAAAGGACACACAGTATACAGTTTAGATATTGGCGCACTGTTAGCAGGTACAAAATTTAGAGGAGATTTCGAAGAAAGGCTCAAAGAAGTTCTTGAAATATTAGAAAATAAAGAAAAGACTATCCTCTTTATTGATGAGATACACATGATTATGGGTGCAGGAAATGCTGGACAAGGTGCTATGGATGTAGCTAACTTACTTAAACCAGCACTGCAAAAAGGAAAACTCCATTGTGTTGGTTCAACAACATATGATGAATACAGAGAACATTTTGAAAAAGATAAGGCACTGAATAGAAGATTTTACAAAGTAGATGTGCCTGAGCCTTCTCCGGAAGATGCAAAACGTATTATTGTACAGAGTATTCCTGCATATGAACTGTATCATGGAATAGCATTTGATCAAGAAGCAATGCATGGTGCAGTGGATCTAACACATCAATACTGGCACAACAAGTTTTTGCCAGACAAAGCATTTGATGTACTAGATGCCGCCGCGGCAAGGCAAAAACTACTGCCCGTTGATGCCAGAAAGCCTGTGCTAGAACTAGATGATATACGTTATGAAGTAGCAAAAATGACACGTATACCAATTGACCAACTAGTGCTTACCAAAGACAGTGAGTATAAAAAAGAACAACAAATTGATATTGAAAATGCACTACAACTTAAAGTATTTGGTCAAGATGAAGCACTAGAAAGATTAGCTGACAGCATCTATATTGCAAAAGCAGGATTAAAAGATCCCAGCAAACCAATTGGCAACTATTTGTTTACAGGTCCAACAGGTGTAGGTAAAACTGAAACAGCAAAACAGCTCAGTGACATTATGCACATGGAACTGATACGTTTTGATATGAGTGAATATCAAGAACGTCATACTGTAGCAAAACTAATTGGTGCACCTCCCGGATATGTGGGATATGGAGAAGGTGGACAAGGCAGTGGATTACTAATTAACAAACTAGAAGAACACCCAAACTGCATATTACTATTAGATGAGATTGAAAAAGCACACCCTGACGTAAGTAACTTACTTTTACAAATTATGGATAACGGTATGGTTACATCAAGTGATGGTAAAAGTGTTAGTGCAAGAAATGCTATTGTTATCCTAACATCAAACTTGGGTGCAAGAGATGCTGAAAAACATGGCATTGGTTTTGGCAACGCAGATGCAAACAGTGATGCACAAGATCAAGCAGTAAAAAGTTTCTTTGCTCCAGAGTTTAGAAATAGACTTGATGCTGTAGTACAATTTAAAAAATTAGATAATAAATTGATGTCAAAAGTTACAGTAAAATTCTTAAAAGAATTAGACGAAATGCTTTCACCAAGAAATATTGTTATGGAATACGACGATGCAGTAATAGACTGGCTAACATCTAAGGGATTTACTGAAACAATGGGAGCCAGACCGATGGCTAGACTGATAAACACTGAAATTAAAAAACCATTAGCAAAGAAAATATTATTCGGAACAAACATAGACTTAGTAAAATTGAGTATAGTAGATGACAAAATTGACATCAGAACAGATAAGATCTAGGGCTGACTTTAAATTAAACACCAAAGTATATTATAAAAATCATACATGGCGTGTTACACTATATCAGCCTCAATACAAAGCTGACCCAGACGATCTTAAAAATGCATGGTATAGAAATAGATGTATTGAAACACATCTTAAAAATTATGAAACTTCAAGTTGGAAAACTAGAGCTGATAGAAGTTTCTTTATCTACTTAACTAGACCAGATACAATTAGTAAAATTATAGAAGATTGGGAAGAAGATATTCTTGAAATAAGTGGTCCTTTGAATAGTAAGCACCAAGATATCATGCTTGAAGATTTGCAAGTAGTTACTAGAAAAAAATTATGGTATAAAAAGTTTAGATACAAAATAATGAGTACACGTTATGGCGAACGTGACCAAGAAATATTTGAAGACATGCAGAATTTTTGTCTAGACAGTTTTGAACATGGTACATACAAGTTAAATGATACATTCAAAAAAAGTTCAAAAGGATTTCAAAGAAAAATAATTACACAAAGAATTAAATTAAACGTTAGATCAAACCTAGGAAGAATGCCACTGTTTAAAAATTATATGCCATTTACTGCCACAGGTAGTATCTATCTAATAAACCATGATGATGTAGTTACACTACATTTAATGTACAAAAAGTATATCACCAAATCACAGAAAGTAATCACCTTCGACGAACTGTAATAAATACAGTATAAGGAGTTTACTATGGCAAAATTAAACGAAGACATGGTTGTTATCAAAGTTAGCGAACTGCTGAAAGATAGTGACGAACAACGAAAAATTATGAATCCAGAAATAGTAAATACTATAGAACAAGCGGTGCAAGAATTAGTTGGACCGGGCAAATTAGTAGAGATTATTCAAGAAGCAAATCATGAGTGACACAGTAGCATTATTAACAACAAGTACACATACATCAGGTACACAAACACTAGTAGGTGAAAAAGTCAAAGGTGACGCATATTTTGGACAAACTGATGGATTGCATACCATAGCAGTAGACCTAAATGGTTTTATTGGAAAAGTTGTAATACAGGGTAGTTTAGAAGATAACCCAGGAGATAACGATTGGTTTGACATTCAGCTGTCCGACGGCGAATTTGCTGTTGATGTTTCAGGTAAAATTACAAGTATTTCTGTAGAGAGTTTAGTTTACACTGCTGGAGAAAACAGTAGAAAAGCATACAATGCAACTGGAAACTTTGTTTGGATTAGAGCTAACATCACAAACTGGACCGCAGGAACAATCACAAGCATAGAAATGAATCGTTAAGGAATAGAGATGGCAAAGCAAGTAATTAATGTAGGTACAGCAGATTTAGCAGGTGACGGAGATGCACTTAGGCAAGCATTTATTAAAGTTAATAGTAACTTTACTGAACTGTACGACGACGATGCACAAGACATTACACTTGCAAGTTTTAGTGTGGGTGCTGAAGGCACAGCTAGTGGCGATGGTGCCATTGCTTACAATAATACAACAGGTGTATTTTCATATACGCCAGCAGTTATTCCTGCAACACTTTTAAACTTAGGAATTTCAGATGGTACTAGTGGACAAATACTAAGCACAGACGGTAGTGGCAATTTTTCATTTATTGCACAAGGTTCAGGATCAGGTTTTAGTGAAATAGTACAAGACACTACACCACAACTAGGTGGAAACTTAGACGGAAACAGTAAAAATATTACAAATTTAGGAACAATTAATACACACACTATTCCTGCAGGTACAGGAACACTAGCACTCACAAGTGATATTACAACACAAGTAAACAGTGTAATAGATAGTGCACCAGGTGCAATGGATACACTCAATGAACTGGCGGCGGCAATGGGAGATGACGCAAATTTCTCAACTACTATTACAAATTCGATTGCAACAAAGTTTCCACTAGCAGGTGGTACAATGACCGGTGCTCTGAATATGGGCAGTAATAATATTACTACTACTGGTAAAATACTATTTTCTAATGTGTATTCCACAGAAGGTGACTTACCAAGTGCGTCAACATATCATGGTATGTTTGCACACGTTCATGCAACAGGTGCTGGTTATTTTGCTCACGGTGGTAACTGGATAAAACTATCAAATGCTTCAGACGGAATAGTGGCAGACACAACTCCTCAACTTGGTGGTAACTTAGATACACTAAACACAAGCATTACAAGTTCAACTGGCAACGTAAAATTTGCACAACAACTACAATTAATCAGAGGTGCTGAAGAAGCATTTGTTACACTCACTGGATCAACTGGTACTGTAGCACATGATACAAACCTTGCTAATGTTTTTTATCATACAGGCGCATCTGCAAACTTTACAGCCAACTTTACAAACTATTCTAATACACAAGAATTTTCAAAAAATATTGCTATCATAGTTAATCAAGGTGGCACAGGATATATTCCAAATGCAGTACAAATTGGTGGTGCCGCACAAACAATAGTGTGGCAAGGAAATAGTGCCCCAACAGCTACAGACAATGGTACAGATATATTTTCATTTACAATATTAAACGACGGCGGAACATACGTTGTGCTAGGACAGATGGTCTCATTTGGGGGAGTTTAATACATGCCTCTAAAAACACTTGTTAGCTGGTCATCTGGACCTATGGGAACCCCGGTAATACCTTCAGTTGGAGGTGGAGGCGGAGGCGGCGGTGGCGGCGGAGGTAGCAGTACAAATATCGACGGAGCATCAAGAGTAGGAGCGGCGCCGCAAGTACTTTATAGTGCTATTAATTCTAAACACACATCAGCTAAATGGACTACGTTTAATGGTGATGGAACAAAAGTTTATATCCCTGAAAACGGTACTGGTAACGATGAGATTTGGACTTACGATTTAAGTACGCCATACGATATAACAACTTACTCAAACGGATCTGGATATACAAATTCAAATATTATAATTAGCTCAGATGGTATGATTTTTAACCCTGATGGAACAAAAATGATTCTTTTTGAGGTAAGTAACAATCCAAGTATAAAACAATACGATTTAAATACACCTTATGATGTATCAAGTGTAGCTTCTAATACTCCTTCAGCAACTATTTCTAATGATCCTTCTTATATTAATTGGGATAGGGGAGTTTTTGCAAACAATGGATCTAAATTTTATGCAATGCAAACAGCCACAAACGGAATAATAAAAGAATTTACTTGCTCTACACCTGGTGATCTTGCAACTGCTAGTGCAGTAGGCAGTTCAAATGAACTGCAAATGGACACTGTTCAAGGCAACGGTGAATCTCGTGGCTTAGCAATGAACGCCGCTGGAACAAGACTTTACGTTGGTTTTGATGCAAGTGGTGATGCAAACGAACAAATTTTTCAATACGAACTTGCAACTCAATTTGATCTAAGCACTGCATCTTACAACAGTAATGTGTTAAGCGGATTAAGATCTGATAACTTTGCGGAAATTAGACACATGACGCTTATAAATGATACAGATTTGTATGTGCAAGGTCTAACCAATCCAAGTGGCGGACAAGGAGCTTGGCAATATTCACTACCAGCACAATACAGTAGCTCTAATGCTACCGACAATGGATTTTTTGTAAGAAATCTTGCAACTCTAAACACACTAGCAGGTAGTCCTGACAGAGATGAATCGAACCCTTCTGCTATACATGGTGCCAGTGATGGTAGTATTTACATAACAGGCGTCGAAGAAAGAAAAGATATTGGTTTTATTCAAAAGCATGACGCAACCGGTGCTTTGGTATGGGCGAAACAGCTCAATGGTACTGCAAATTTTGCAAAATTACAAAATGTTAAAACAGATAGTACAGGTGCAGTTTATGCAGGCGGATATGATTGGGGATATGCTGACAATCTAGGTATATCGAGTTACGTTGGATTACTTGCTAAATTTGATAAAGCAAATGGAAATATTGATTGGGTAAAAATAATAAAACCTCACACAATAGTTGGAGGTTCTGCACAAGATTACGGAGATGTAGTAGATCAGACAATTGATGATAATGATAATATTTGGACTATACATTCAACAGCATATGGAACAGCATCAGCACCAGCTGGATATCAAAAATACAATATCAATGTAGTAAAACTTAACACTAGTGGCATTGTGCAAGGTAGTTGGGTTATACGTTCAAATCCTGAGTTTACTGGTAATAACGCAAATTTTCAATTTGCGGCGGCAATTACTCATGATGCTAGTGGAAACATTTATATCATGGCAACAACTAGTCAAACTGGAGGTCAACATGGTCAACCTCATACATTGGTTATTAAATTTAACAGTACAATGCAAATTCAATGGCAGAAAATATTTGGTGCAGGAACAGGAACTTATCATGGCACTAGAGGAAAAAACATTGCTTTAGATAGTAGTAATGATGTTTACATTGCAGGATATGATACACCATACTCGGGTTCAACTGCTCAGCCAAATGTACCATTCTTGGTTAAACTTTCTGGGGCAACAGGTATAGTGCAGTGGGGTAGGTTTGCTACATCTACTAATAATAGTGGAGATCAAATTGATGGATATGGACTAAACATAGATGATCGTGATGTTATTCACATCACTGGTAGAAATCCTGAAACCAATAGAGAAGGTGTAGTTCTACAAAAGTTTGATATACACGGAAATATACAAGATGCTTGGTATATTTCAAGAACAGGAAATACTAGAAGATTTAATTATAGTAGATTTGGATTAGATGAAGACAAAAACGGTAACTTACTTATGGTGCTTACTGACTTGCCTCGCACAGGAAATGATTCTTATAAACCTGCAATAATAAAACTTCCAAAGATTATTAATGCAGGCACAGAAGGTGATCTTAAAATAGATGACTTAACTCATACTAGTAGTGTTTGGAGTGTAAACAGTTATACTCACTCTACATATAGTATCATTGCATTAGCTGGCAATAATATATGGGTGTCAGTAGCATATAGCAGTGGAGCCGATCAAGTTCTTCCTCTTGTTACACCTACAGTAACAGCAGACGTAGATGCAGTGACCGGTGTTGATAGTACTCCGCCAACTACTAACGGATTTATCCAGCAAACTACCAATTGGAATACAAAAAACGGCACAAACGTATCTATATTCGGCAATGCAGTTACTCAAGCGGCAGACGGATCTTATTATTTTACTGGTGAGGTTAATAGTAAAAGTGGCTGGTTAACTAAATTTAATGAGTCGGGAGCCTTCCAATGGGCAAGAGAATTCGGAACTTACTATCTAAGATCAGAGACTGTTATAACCGATTCTTCTAATAATGTTTACATAGCAGGTTCTGATTATGGATATGGAGAAAACTTACAAGAAGGCGGAGCAACATACGATCCGCAGGTTTTATATGTTGCAAAATTTAACTCTTCTGGAACAAGACAGTGGTCCAAACTTCTAAGGTATAATACTTTAACTAATAATAATTATGCGACAATGACTGATGAAATGAAAATAGATTCTCATGGCAATATTTGGATGACTGGATACACGCATAAAAACACTAGTCACGTGACTTCACATACAGTAACATTATACAAAATAGATTCAGCAGGAGCATTGAGTGGAGTATGGAGATTACCGTCCAGCATAGTCTCTGATAATTCACCTACTTCTCTTGTGATTGACGAAAATGATAATATGTATATAAGTTGGACTCAGGATGATCCAGGATACTCTGCACAAGGTCCGCATGGTGTTGTAGCAAAAATGAGTATACCGGGCGCCGTAGGTTCGCCTACCTTTGTATGGGTTAAAGAGTATGGAATGAATGTAGGCGGAACACATTATGATGTACCATATGGTATATTAAAATCATCTGATGGCAATGTAATAGTATACGGATACACTGATAATGGTGGATCAGGAACTAACTATCCTTCATTTATGAAACTAAATGATACCAATGGTGATTTTATATGGAAGAAGAGATACGATAATTCATTTGGAGATATTATGAATGCAAGTATTGATGATAATGATAAAATATACTTCACCAGTGAATCGCACAACGCAGGTTACACACATTATTACTTTTGGGTTAGACAGATAGATGCAACTGATGGATCACATGAAAATTTATGGGAAGTAGATTTTACTGGTACTGCTAGTAACGGCCAGGTCTGGAGATTCGAAAGTCAAAATGGTAATCAAGGTATGATTAAAAATAAAGATGGCAACATTGTGTTAGAATTAAGTCCAAATGGAAATGCGTCAGGAAGTTATGAACAAGCTATATGGAAATTCCCTTCCACTATGATTACTGGCACACATGGTAAACTAGAAATAACTAGCGATAGTACCACACCAACTGACGCCACTTACAATGCTGTAGACCAAACTTATGCTAGTTATAGTACTGTTACTTCAATAGGTGGACAATACCAAACAGCTGATTATGTTAGTGGCACTCACAATGACACTGTAACTACACCTACACTAACTGAGTCACTTACTGCAATAGCCCCAGCTAGTTCGCAAGGTTGGATTAGTACGATATCAGATGAATTACAAGGATATGGTTATACTGATTTAAGCATTAGAAGTTTGGCTGTGGACGGTAGTGATAATATTATTGCCGCAGGTGATTCTAACGCAAACTATCAAGCGGTAGTAAAAATTAAACCAGACGGTACTGTTGATAGTGCCGCATCATTTGGCGCATCTGGAAATTCCTTAAAGAATAGAGCAGTTGCAGTTGATAGTTACGCTAATATCTTTACCGCAGGTGAAGGTCCAAGCATTTGGAATAGCAGTGATGGTCATGTTATGAGACTAACTAGTTCTCTAAGCAAATCATATGATGACTTCTTTGGAGAAGGTAGCAACGACGAACATTTTGACATAGCAACAGCAGGAACTAATGCATTTGTTGTAGGTGAAGCTAATAGTTTTGCTTTAAATTGGTCTAGTGATCCTAAAGGTTATCTTATAAAATACGATGCTAGTGCCGGTCAAGCAAAACAGTTAATTGGTATTTCAACATTTAGAAGTTACCCAAGAGGAGTTAGCAGTGATGGTACAAATGCATATGTGATAGGAAAAGATCATAATCAGCCAATGTGGATAGCAAAAGTAAACAGTGCATTAAACTCAGTTACATGGAGTGCTAATTGGGGTACAAGTAGTGCCCAAACAAGACTGATGGACATTGACACTAACTCGTCGGGAGAAAGTGCCGCACTTATGTTTGATGGTGATTCATTACATGTTGTAAAGATAGACAGTAATGGATTTGCAAACATGGCGGCAGGTGGTAATGCAAATTCAGCCAACTATTGGAAACGAAAATGGTCCAAAGCTCAAACCGGTCACGGCGATGAAAACACAGGATATGACTGGGCTGGCGGTGTTGCAGTAAAACTATTATCCAATGGCGGTGTTGCAGTGTTAGTACAAGGATTTATGCCATATACTGGTGCTTCTTATAAAAAATCTTTTTACATTGTAATATCAGATAGCACAGGTAATGTTACTGTTCAAAAAGAGTTCAAAGTACCTGCTTCGGGTTATTACTTAGGTGATACGCAAAAAGCCTTGGTGCAACTGTCCGACGGTAAACTGGTTACAGCCTTTACATATTATACAGGAAGTGCTTGGAAAAACGGAATATTCAAGTTTGATCCCACTGACACATCAAATGCTATAAACGGAACATATGGGGATTGGACAATTAGTGATATAACAGATGGAACTAGTGCAAATGATACTACTCAATACAGTCACTATTCAGAAGTTTCTGGTAGTGTGAACTTAGACTCGAGTATGTCCATGTACTTTAAGAGTGGTTATACAGGTGCGTCGAATGGATATGGTGTATCTAGTGCTACAGTTATTGAAGGCACCCAAAATACCTTATAAATACTATAAATACAATTAAGGACGAGATATGAAAGCTAGAGAATTCACAATTAACGTACCAATCAACATTAAGATCAACGGCGACGGTGATCCTGAGATTGATATGCCTAGTGCTGAACCAGAAGAACAACCTGGCACAGACGTACTTGATCCGAACCCAGTAATGGTTCCTCCACTACAACAAAATATCGAACTTAAAAAAGCCGCACTTGGTAAAGAAGGAGACGTTGTTGACAAGATCACACAAGACCAAGATCAAAGTGATCCGATTGAAGATGTCGACGACGGTAAAAACAAACTGGTAGGAGTAGTGTTCGCTGGGGACGATAGCCATTTAGAGGACTAACCCGTGACTATTCAACAGTTTGTTACAAGTGAAAAAAACAACATAGCAGTTGCAAATTTTGTAGGATCAAAGGATCGTCTTTTCTTTGACGTAGACACACGAACATTTAGACTTAGTGATGGTGTTACACCTGGCGGATTAGTAATTAATACCGGCGGTGGAGGTGGTGGTGGCTTAACTGGCATCAACGATTATACCACAGGTCCAGTTATTGAACTTACAGATGTAAATGTAAGTGTAGAAAACAGCTTAACAATAGAAACAGATCAAGGATTACAACCTGCTAAAAGCACAAGTTTTATATTATTTGGACAAACAACCAATTCACAGCTTACTGAGCTTTTTAGAGATGCAAGTAATAGTAGGTTAACACTATCCAATCAAACAGCTTATTTTTATGAAGCACAAGTAATCGGAAGAGGCAATGCAAACAATAGGTATGTTGCATGGACATTTAAAGGTGCAATGGATTACAATCAAGCAGGTAATGTTGTAAGTCTAATAGAACAAGAAGAAGTATTTGAATCAGGCAGTAATAATCAATACCAAGTGCAACTTACAGCAGATAACACAAATAAAGCTATAGCAATCAAAGTAATTGGCGATAATAGTGAAACGATGCGTTGGAGTGCCCTTGTAAAAGTCACAGAAGCGACCCATACGTGATAAATAAAAGCATAGTGCTCATACTAATATATGGTGTGAGTGAGAGAAAAATGGAGAAATAACATGGCATTAACAACAGCCGCAGTAAACTTAGAAGCCGTTAACGGCTTAGGTGCAAGAACAGAAATCTGCACATTTGGTAAATCAAGCATTTCTGAAGCAGAAATTGCCGCCGCACTTAGATTCGCAGAAGACGAAGGCAACGTAGTAGCCGCAGTAGAAATTACTAGTGCTAACAGCGTAGCATGTGCTATCCAAGGTAAAGGTATTACAGCTGGATCAAACTATGGTATTGGTTCAACAGGTGTAACAGCCGCAATTGCACACACATTTGCAGACAAGTAATATTAGTTTACTTAATTAATTACAAAGAAGCCTCGTTTTTACAACGGGGCTTTTTTATATAAATACACATAGAAAAAGGAGACACAACTATGGTAGCTCGTAACGCAAATAATTTAGTAGCATTTGGACATACTCATGGTATTGGCCAAGATATAGAAATGTTTACAATCGATGGTGGTGCAACTCTTGCAAATGAAACAAACCCAGGCGAGGCAATGGATCATATTGTAAGATGTATCGAAGAGAAATGCACAATTATCGCTGTTGGTGCAGAAGATGGTAATGGCGGATTTAGAATCATGGTACAAGGTAGTCTGTGGACACCTGGTGATTTACAAACAGCAATTAGAGCCCTTGGTGCAACTGTAGGCACAAACAACTATAATGCATCCGGTGCAACTGCACAAGCATTTACATTTTAATTAAATTTTACCCCCAGTGAGAAAAGAGTGTACTTCGGTATACTCTTTTTTTTGGCTAAGTAGTAGTATGAAATTATTTGATGAAGATCAACTCGTCACTATTAAAGTAGTTTATCATATGCCAGATTATATTCATGTACTAAATGAATTTGTTTGGCAATTACATGATGTTACTCCAAAGTTTCCACGTACACATAGATTTATAGATTTTTGGAATAGAGAAATTGACGGTCCGATTAATCATGCTGAAGTAGTGTATGTAAACTGGTGGGGAGGTAGAGAGTACAGAAAGATAGATCACATTTCTTCAATACAATAAATACTATTAGATAGGAGTTGGAGAGATGAAAACAGATAGCATATGGTGGATAGCGCCAGAATATTTTAGTAGGTGGCGGCTATTTCCGAGAGCTTTTATTAGCATGTACATTTACTTGCTATTCGAAACAACAACTTGGTTTATGGCATTAGAAGATCCAAATAATGCACAAGCAGGTTTAATAAGTGTTATAGTTGGTGCTGGAGCGGCATGGTTCGGACTTTATGTAAACAGTACCAGTAGTAAACATACACCACCAGTAGTAGTACCACAGCAAACAGGTGGTATGCCAACTAGTGAAACAACAACAAGGGTAAATATTGATAGAACAGAAGTAGACGTTATAGACGAAACCGATGATCTACCACCACCAAGAAGAAGATTGTAATGCAAGATTTTTATATACAACAACGCACAAATAATCCTTTAACCGCTGAAGAAATTCAGCGTTGGTATCTTACAGTAGAAATGTTATCACCTGAGAATACTATTATGGGCGACGATGAAACTAATAGTTTTGTATTAGCCGCACAGGATCAAGATATAATATACAGAATTCCTTTAGTAAGACATCTTACACCAGAGGAAGCAGAAGCTATTGTAGAAGGTTATATGCGTATTACTAAACATGATTTTCAAATTGAAACTAGTAATGTATATAGAGCTAACTCAGACTTAGGTCATCCATTTGAAGATGATTTACAAATTGAAGAAGGTGCTAAAAGTGTATTACAAGATTCGTATGCAAGACAAGCTCATAACGAATGGATACAAGAGATGACCAACAAAGGTTTTAGATATGGGCTTGGTCTAAGCATTAAAGAAAAAACACACCCTGCATTGAGACCATACGATGATTTACCTGAATCATATAGAAAAATGCCTCAAATGACTAGTCGCAAATTATTAGACTACTATAGTCAAAATATTACAAAATTTAATTGACAAGCAAGACTTCTTATGTTATATTAACGATATAACTTGTTTAGGAGTCTACTATGACTAGACGTATTGGTTTTGCATGTAAGTACATGCACCCGGATCAAACACAAAAGAAAAAAATTCTAGAAGAACTACAACGTCCTCTAAACGAAAAAGCCACAACAATTACATGGCTTAACAATCAGACTAGAGATGTAGCTGAACAAAGACTGTGGGACATTATGGAACACAACGGTGTAGCGGCAAAACGTCTCGTAGAATATGTAGGAGGTTTACCCGATGAACTTAGAATGGTCCGTCTTGGATCTA
>Ga0181412_1000309_pt1 | contig 20975 bp, 27 predicted proteins | sample 35SPOviralmetaG_FD_130113 | JGI IMG/M metagenome (GOLD analysis project Ga0181412, IMG submission 130113) | Marine viral communities from the oligotrophic San Pedro Time Series (SPOT) site, San Pedro Channel, CA, USA - 35 SPOT_SRF_2012-08-15 | ecosystem: Environmental > Aquatic > Marine > Strait... | reverse complement strand
CTAGAAACATTTAAGTTTACAGATGATACAGTTATAGCGCCTATATTTGTTTGTAAAGGATCACTAGCATCAGACATTGTAGAAGGTTTTGTTGATGCTGTAGATCTTAAATCTATAAACTCAGCTGCTAAATATGGTGCAAACTTAGCTACAGATACTTGATCTTCATTAATGTAGTATCCAATACTTTTAGTTATATTTATTTTTCTAGGTTGATTTCTATTATCACTAAAAAATAATAAATCTTCTATTAAACTGATACCATTAACTAAAGATATAGAAGAAAAATTAAGCCAACTACCTTCAACTAATACAGTACTAGTGTTACTATTAATATTAAACACAGCTATAAAGCAATTAGCACTAAGAGGAGCTGTTCCTGATCCTGAATAATCAGTTGAAAAATAATAAGCTAAACCTCTAGTTTGATCTACATAGACACCTATAATTTCTTGGTTAATATTAGAATTGTTAATTCTTAATTCATTACCTAATATAGACTCTAAAGCACCAACATCACTAGCCTCAGACCTAGAAACTGCTACGTTTAAAGCATCTCTGTATTCGTTGTTTGGTATTAGTCTCTCATCTAGATCTTTATTCATCTTAGACTTAATGAAACTATTTTTAGCTTCTGCCATGTATTATGATTTTATCCATTTAGATTTACCTCTCATAACTTGAACTATTTCATCAAGCTTAATATTAGATAATCTTATTTTAGCGTTTCTTAATTTAGAACTTTTTTCTTTTCTAAGTCTTTGTACTATATATTCTGGCTGACCTATTCTAGTAGATATTATAGCATGTAATATATAAGCATACATTGCTTCTTCCGCTAACTTAGGAACTCTACTGTCTAAATCATATGCTAATCCATCTGATATGTATTCTAGTATAATTAGTCTACCAACTAAATTGCTAGAGAAAGATAATTTACCTTCTCTTTCATTTAAATTAAACCAACCGTTTACTTGAGAGTATTGAGGATCTAAGCCATACATTTCACCGTAGCCAGAACCTATAACATTACCCATATCGTCCCAATTGTAAGCCCACATATCATTAGTAAAGTCATTTGTAAAATCTCCATTTATAAATTGTTGATTTGCATTATGCCATCTATCTTGTGTTATAGACGTACCCTCTGTGTCATTACCAAAATTATCTTGTGTTGGTATACCAGCAGAATCTTGTGTTTGTGTATAGTAAGGACTTGTTGTTAAGTTATTTGTAGGATATATAGGGTGTTTAACACCTAGTTGATCTATATAAGACATTTTAACATAGTTAACAAAGTCTTGTGGTAAAACTAATGTTAAACTAGCTGGCACTGTTAATTCAGCTGATTTAATACTTTTTAAAGTATCGTAGCTAAATTCTTGCATAGCTCTTTTAGCGTGAAATATAACATCAGTTCTATTTACATTAGGTATTAATTTATTTTGCCCAACATATGCAACTAAAAAGTTATTTATAACATCATTAACTTTAGTGTATTGGTAACTACCATAGTTATCTTCCACTGTTTCACCATATGCTTTTTCAGCCTCAGTGTTACCGTATTTACCACCTGTTAATATAGTTAGTTGAACAACGACATAAGCATTAGCGCTAGGCGCAGCGTCAAGATTTATTGTTCTACCGTCACTACCTACAGACATACTTGTAATCCATTCAGACCAAGACCCAGATATACCTGAAGGGCTTGTGTAAACTTTAAAGTTATTTAAACCATAATTTGGATTAGCTGGATTCCAGTCACCTAATATAAGTTCAGTATTAAAATCTGTTACAAACTTCTGGTTAACACCTGACGCAGCTGCTCTAAATCCTTGTGATCCTTGATAATACTGTTGAGCATTTTCAGTTATTAATCCGTTACTTTTAGGTTGTATAGCCATCGTTTATTAATTTCTTTCGTTTTGAGCTTCTTGTGCTATTTCACTAGCTGCAGCTTGTACTATTGTTGGATCTTTTATCACTATACCAGCGTATAATAATATTTGTATTATTACATTAACTTGCTCTGTTGCATCTAATTCAAAATTAACAGAAGTTGCTGGATCCCAAACATAATACCCTGAAGAAGAATCAAAGTTCCAACTAGGATTTGCTGGTTTTTTAATATAACTAGCTTTAACGCTGTCACTTATTGTTTGAGGGTGTATAATTACTTTGTTTTGTTCAAATAAATAAACTGGGAAATATTCAACAGGTTTACTTATTGGTGACATATTTAATAACGCTAACTCGTTTCTTTGTATAGGCTGTACAACTCTATCATCTTTATATAAAACAGTTCCTAGTTTATAAAAATCTTGAGGGTATAAAGTTATAACTATATTATTAGCCGTTCCAGTAGGTAAAGAGCCTGCTGTTAGACTAAACACACCTCCTGATATAGTGAAGTTTGTGTAAGCTAAACCTTGGTAAGTAACAACAACAGTGCTGTCTTCTACTTGACTTTGAGTTATAGATGTTAAGGGATATGTTATTTGATTTGTTACAGTTGATATTAACTGTGTTCCGCTTGCCGCACCTGAAGAAGTTGGTAGCGTAAAAAAAGCTGGATTTGTTCCAGCTGGTGCATTATAAGTACAATCACCTATTTTTTTAAAAGCGTCTAACTTTTCTTGTACTGTTTTGTAGCGATTTCCATATTCGCTTTCATTTTGTGGCACTCTAATCTGTTGATTTAAGGTCTCAAAATAATTATCTAGCACATCAAGTTGAACCTGAGTAGCTAGCTTATTAAACTCATTAGGTGTTAAATAACCTCTTTGTTCCTTATTTATTATCAACAAGACTGTTTTATAAACTTGATCTACGTTTATTGCCATTTTAATTTGTTTATTATAATATGGGCCCGAGTGAACGAGCCCTATATTAGTATTACATGTTATTTAAGTTTTTTCTCGATAGACTTAAATATTTCAACACCTTCGTCTGTTTTCAAGAAAGCGGCAAATGCTGAATAAGGATTCTCTTCAAAAGGAACCGTCATTAGTTTTTTACCGTTTGATGCCCAAGTAAACGAGCGTTGATCTGGAGATAGCCTAATAATGTTAGCTTCAGTTGCTTTTATTCCTAAGTTTCTAAGCTGTACATTGTCATCTTTAGCTAATTCTACAAATAAAACTGGATTTCTTTTAGCAAACATTAGTAAGTCTCTTTTTACTTCTTTAGAGCTTAGCTCGTTTACTTTAGATCCAACTTCAACTCTTAGTATTGCTTCACATTGATCAATATCTAAAGATAAAGCCATATTCATAGCTTCTATCTCGTATTCTAAATCATATAGTTCTTCTTTAGCAATCTGCTGAGGTTTTAATTCTTTATATAAGTGATTTCTTGATGGGTGATATAAAGATAGCATTTTTTGCAACGCTTGATATCTTTTTTCTACTCTTAACACACCGTTTTTAAACGTGATGTGACCCATTGTTGATTCACCTTTTTGTTCATCTACAAATGATGAAGCTTGATTGGTAGCATATTTCAACTCTCTTTGAGAACCTAGCTCTTCATCAAACCACAATAAAGGATGCTTCGTCGTGTGCTTGCTTGGTAACGTAAGTGTTAATGGAGTTTTACTACCTGTTAGATAATAGTTTCTATCTTTTATTTCCCAACCATCTGGTTGAGTTGTTTTTTGTTTTGCCATGATATAATATAATTAAATAATTTATAAGAGTAATAATTACCCCCGTAGTTACAACGAGGGTAAGAATTACATTTGTTGAATCAATTAGATTCCTTTGAATAATACAAAGTTATTCGCAGCTTGAGTTACTAAACATCTTTCTGATAAGAAGTTTACTTCCATTGCATCTAAAGATGAAGTGAAAGCACCACCTACAGAACCAGTTAACCAAGACTTCATTCGTCTGTCATCAGCTTGTGAAGCTCTATAACGTACGTGTAAGAATGGTCTTCTAATGTTTGTTCCTAAGATTTGATCGTATACTGTAGAAGTTCCAGCTGGTACTAATACACCTTCAATAGATGCAGGTCCAACTAATCCTCCACGAGTAGAAGCATCGTTTAAGTATTTCCAGTCAGTTTTGTAGAAGTCATAAGAACCTCTTCTGAAACCAGAGAAACCTAAATTTAAAGCCATTTCCTCAGAATTTTCAAATAATCCAAAAGCAGTACCTCCAGCGAATCCACCAGAAATAGAAGCTAACATATCGTCAAAATCAAGAGCAGTAGATCTGTTCAAGAATAACATGTTTTCTTCAATAGCTCCTTGAGTATCTAAATTCTTTAGTATAGCATCAAAAGCGTCTAACCCAGCAGCAGCAGTAAAGCCTACTTCTACGTTACCTCTATCTTGGATAGCAGCAAATAAACCTTGAGTACCACCTTGAATAGCAGGTACAACACCAGCTGAATTAAGCTCGCCTTCAACCATTGCCATTTCTAAGTAATCTTCAAATCTAAGTCTTGTTTCAGACTCAGCTTTTAAATACCATAAGTATCCACCAGTTCCATCTTCAGTAGCAACTTCTACCCAACCGATCTGAGCAGTGTCAGAACCGTTAACAGTGTATTGGCTTCTAATGATTATTGGAGAATTTACAAACGTACTGAATGCAGGGTCCACAGTCACCATAGGATTAGCATTTTGATCAATAACGTTTGCTCCAGCTACAGCGTTAACAGTAGAGCTTCCTTTTTGGAAATCAGAACCATAAACAAATATCTTTACTGTTCCAGTTAAACCATTTAAGTTAGCTACAGTGTAAGGTTGAATTGTTAATTGCCCTGGGTTACCACCTTGACCAGCTGCACGTGTGTCAGAAGCAGTTACTAAACATTTTGCTTCACCACCGAAATCATCCATTACAACGATCGTTGCGCCTGGAGAGATTACGTTTAATATTGGCACAGCAGCACCAGCAGCTGTAACAGGTATTGTTAGTACTAGACCACCACCACTTATTACTACGTTTTCGTAAGAGATGTGTAATCTGTTTTGTTCAGACCAAATTACTTGATCAGATGTCATTGGCATTTCTGCGCCAACCATTCTTAAGAAACCAGATAAAGTTCTGTTTCCATATCTTTCTACTTCTGCTTCGTAAAGCTCTGGTAAATATTGTTGTGAAAAATTCACACCATTTGCTCCAGCGAAGTTTAAGTAGTTACTAGCCAACGTTTGTTGACTTTGACTTGGTGTAATATCACCAAATTGAGGACTTAAAGCCATAATTTAAAATTTTTTTTTAGTTAAACTTTTTTCTTTTAATTTTTAATTTTGTTGAGTCTAATCCACTAATAGCTTTTACTTTTAATCCGTTTATAAAAACGTTTCCATCGGCAACTTGCCTAGGTCCGTCTTGTGATGGGTTCTTGGAAGTTTGAATAATGTCTTTAACACCATCCGCTTTTCCTTGCTCGTAAAAATGATGAGCGATTTTATCAGCATTCATAGCAGCATACATAGCTTTATGGTAACCCGCTGGATCGGTTAAACTACCTTGTTCATTAGTATATTTACTAACAAAGTTTTGTACGTCAACCTGCGTTTCACCCACTTTACTAGGATCTTTAATACCGTATCTAAATTTCTTATCACCAACATTGAAGTCAAAACCTTTGAATTCGTTGCTGAAAAGCTTTTTTGTACGATCTCTAAAATCACCGTGTAATCGTGTTGCAGTTTCTTGTTGCTGCTTGTATTGGTCGTAAAAACTAATTGCTTCTTGTTGTTCTTGAGTAACGCCCGGTCTCAACTTGATCTCGTCGTAATATTTACTTTTTGAACTTTCAAGAAATTGTTTAGCATTTGCAACCTCTTCCTTAAACGCAAGTTTTTTCTTGCGTATATCTCTAGGCTCGTCTACATCTTCATCAAACTCAAAATTATCTTCCATTAAGAAGCTAATCTCTTCTTGATCTAAATGAGGTTTTGCCTTTGTATAGTATTCTCTTAAAACATCTTTAGGACTGTAATCACTGTAGTCTTTGTTTAAAGCTACATAATCCTGCACAGTTCCACCGGTTTCTTCCATAAATGAAACTAGCTTTTCTATGTTTTCTGGTAAAGGTTTACCTAAGACTTTTTCATCTCTCTTAGCTTCTTTAACATCTTGTGTTATCTCCTTTACCTCTTCTTCTGTTATTTCTTGGATTGGTGTAATTTCTTCAATAACCTCGCTGGACTCTGGTATTTGTTTGTCCACTTTAGTGCTATCTCCGGTTTGTTCGCCCACATCCACTGTCTCTGTTTCTCCGATTTGAATGGCATTGTCTTCTTCTTTTAATGCATCTTTAGGAATTGTGACTTTTGTAACCTCAGGCGTAACTTCACCCTGAGCTTCTGGTTTAGTAAGATCTACTTTTATTAAGTTATCTTTACCTTGATTTCCTAAATTTTTAGGTTTCTTTTTTTTGATTTTAAACTCACCTTCTTGTTTGACAGGTTCGTTTACTTTTGTTTCTTCTGACATGATAAAATATTATATAATTATTAAATGTTAACTAGGCGGCATCATATTTTGTAAACCAAACGTGCCTAGTTGCGATGAGTCTGTTCCTTCGAAATCTACAGGAGCAGAATCATTTTGTCGTTGATTTATTAATTGACTTTGTTGAGTTCCTTGTAGTTTAACTCTTTTGTCTTTTCTATCTTCTATTTCTTTTTCTTTTTCACTTTCAACACCTAGTTTTATTTGAGCTAGTTGTTTTTGGTATTCAAACTCTTGAGCCATTAATTGTTGCTTAACGGTTAACTCTGTTTGCATACGTTGTATTTCAAACTGAGACTTAGCTTGTTCAACTTGAACTTTAGACTCTGTCATAGCTTGATTCTTTTGAACCTCAGCCATAGCAGCAGCTTCAGAGGCTTTAGCATTTGCCTGCGCTTGTGCATCAATCATTTGCTTTTGTTGAGCTTGATCTCTTTTTATTTTCTTTTTTCTTTTTTGTTTCAGTAGTTGATTAGCTAGCTTTAGATTTTTTATCTGTCTAATATCTATAGCATCTTCAAGATCAATACCGTTATTTTTTAAAGCTATTTGTATATTTTGCTCTAACTGAGCTCTTTCTTCTTCATCAGGTTCTAACTCTAAATATATACCGAAGTCATGTAAATTTAAGTTAGATATTTCACCTAATGTTTGAGCATTATAAAGAGATATGCTTTCAATTAAAGCGTTTTTTGTTAAAGGGAAAGATAATACGTCTGCTATTTTTAAAGATATGTTTTCACATATTCTAAGAGCTAAATATAAGCTAGCTTGATTAATATGTTTAGTTGCTATATTCGATTGATTAGCGGCCATTTTAGCTATACCTACTAACGAATCTTTATCTTGTATACTACCATCTCTAGCTTCATTTAATCCCGTGACATCACGTATCATCTGTAAATAATAGTTATAAGTCTGTATAAGACTTTGTAATTTAGCACCGCTAGCTGATGATGTTAATTCTTGAATAGGTACTTTACCTCTATTTAATTCACCATCTTGCGTTAATGATCTACCAACAATACTACCAGTTTGAAAATACATATTTAATGCTTCTGCTGGATTATAGTTTGTACCGTTGCCTAAATCAACTTCTGCTAAACCGTCCATATCTAAAAACACACCATCTGGTACCATCCTAGACAATACTTGTTGCATTTTTAAATGAGTTATTTGAATCATATCAGCAAAACCAGTTATTTTACTAACTAAAGATTCTATTCTACCCTTATACATTCTAGGTGCACATAAAGCATAATTCATTTCAACTTTAGTACTATCTGAAGCTGGTCTTGTCATGTTTTCAGCTAATTCCCATTTTAACATAGTATTAGTGCCTAAGACTTTAGCGCCGCTGTATAGTACTTCAATACTTCTTGAAACTCTATCATAAGTATCTGCTGGCGGTGGATTAAATTCATCCGTTTTTTGAATAACTTTTTCTAAACCATTATCTGTTTGTTTTAATTTAAAAACCTGGTTCATGTAAGTTTTATATTCAAAATATAATATCTGAACAGTGTTAGCATCATAATTACCCCAACCTGTTATATACTGCCTGTTTCCAGGCATTTTTTGTATTTTCTCTAGCTCTTCTTCACTAATTTGCGGAAATTGTTTTTTAAGTTCCGGTATAGTTATAGACTTAACTTCACCAACATAGTATATGTCTTCAAAGTTAGGATCTTCTGTATAAGAGTATATAACATGAGCTGGATCAACGTAGTCTATCGTTACTCCATTAGATTTATTAAAGTTTGTTTTAGCGCAAGCTATTCCACATACCACTAAATCTTCATTAATTCTACGTTTAGTTAACTCCCATCTATTTTTAGCTAGTGTTGTTGATATAGCTTCTTCTTCTGCTATTTCAATTGACTGTTTATAGCTTAGCTGCATGTGCAACTCTAATTCTTCTTTTGTTTCAGGTAGTAATGGTGGTGGTATATTAGACTGAGAAGCATCAATACCCAATGTTTGTTGGGCTAAAGCTATTTGCTCTCTAGCAAACATGTCTTCAGCAATAGCTGTTGCGTAGTTGGTTCTTTTTTTAACCGACTCAGGATCTTGTGAAAAAGCTTTTATATCAAACTCTTTTTGTGATATACCATTTACAACTATATTTACAAACTTAGATATAACTGGTACTGGTTTCCAGTCTAAATTTAAATAAGACAAATCACCGTTTATTGACAATTCATCTTTATATTTTTGTGTAGGCTGCTCGCCTCTAGCATATAGTCTTAGACTGTGAAAGTTATTCCAACTCGTTAAGTATCTATTACCGTTAGTTCTTCCTTGGTCAAACCATTCAGTTTCAATAGCGGAAGCTACTTGAGATCCATACTCCCATGAAGCTTTTTCCGCGTCCGGTACTACCTGACTTGGAAAAGCGCTATTTGAATTAGTATATATTTTCATCTATTCGATTATTTTTGACAATGTACCTTTGTTGTTATATTTTTTAAAACCTAAATCATAAACTTTTCTTTGAATAACGGGATTTGGTCTATATTTATTTTTATTGCAAGCCATTATAGCTAAACCTGAGCTTATAGAGGCATCATGAGATGTTCTATTATTTATATTAAACTTAGCCCAATCTTCTAATGTTCTTTGAAAATAAACATCACCGTAATCGCCATTTTCTTTTAAACCTACATATTCTTCTATATATGACTCTATAGCCGCAGCGTGTGCTTGTTTAATATCTTCACTTGAATTAGGTATTCCGCCTATCTCCCTTTCTGTTGTAGAAAGCTTATTATATTTTTTATCTGGCCTGTTCATTGAATAACCTCTATAACCTCTTCTTTTAAAATAATATAAAAGTCTTGGTTTGTTATTCTCTGCTAGTATTGGCATACCATAAAAAACGCAAGCCATTAACACATCTTCAAAAAATATCTCAGCTGTCTGCGGACGAGCGATGTATTCTAAGAAAAAATGATTAGGTGGAACGTTCTCCATACTAAACTTAGTTAAACCTGTTAAAGCACCATTAGAACCTCTTCTGTCAACAGTACCTGATATGTCATAACTATCACAACCAAAAGCTCCAGTATGTTCGTTACCTGGCCATTTTAATCCATTCTTAATTACAACTCTGTTTTGCATTTCAATAGGTGGTGTCCAAGATAAAAAAAACCTACCTTGTTTGCTTGGCATAAATAATACCTTAGTATCTTTTACACCATTTACCCATTGAAAATTTCCTTGAGTTATTATTCCGCTGTTTTTTAAATCAGCATTCCAATCTATTTGTTGGTATATCTTAGTTAGATTAAATAAAGATGATTTAGCTTCATCTCTAAAAGCATGTTCTTCAGTTCTTGGAAATTGACGGTAAAATTCATTTAAACCATCTTGATCTTCCTTTAAACCGTTTACTTCATTTTGCCAGTATTCTATTACACCTATTTTTATTTTAGTCCCGTGAGGATCTTCAACTGGTTTTTTTGGTGTGTCGAAGACAGGTATGCCATAAGAATCAATGTATCCTTCGTAATTCCATTCCATAGGTATGAACAAAGAATAGAGTCCCGAGCTAGTCTGTCCGTTGGCGTTTCTTTTTGTAACATCTGAATCGTTATATAATTTTTTAAAATTATCACCACCTTTATCTAAAGAGTTTGATGTACTTCCCATCATACACTTACCTATAACCTTACTACCTAGTCTAAGTGTTGTTTTTGTAACACGCCAATTATTTAATATGTTGTTTGGTCTTTCCCACTTACCTGATTCATCATGAACTAATAACTTTAGTTTTTCACCATCATAAGAGTTGTCTCCTGTATTTTTCCAATCGATAGTGGTGTCCAGACCTGTGATTTCTTGTAACTTAGTGTTATCATCAAGTTTTCTACGTGTGAATTTAGAGGCTGGCACCCTGTACGCAAGTTCGGTTTTTGGTCTATCCATACCGTCTTGTATTGGTTTAAAAAAGAACGGGTAGTTGACTGATATTGGTACAACTTTATCGGTAAACATTTTCTTTGCGTCAGGACCAGATTTTGACAGTATGCCAAATCTTGAATCTGTGGATATTGTAGCAAGGTTAACTGACTCGGCTGATGACATAAAAGAGAATCCAGATCTACGGTTTTTAAGATAACACATTCCGTAAGATCTTTTGTCTGCTTTGCAAGCTTCCCAGAATATATAAAATAATCTGTTTGACTCCCTAAAGTCTGGTTGCCCAACATCAATTTTACTCCACTGCAAGTACATATAGTGAGTGCCAGTAATATAAGTAGGAACATTTTTATTAATGAACCAAAAACCCTCTTCACGCCTTGTAAACTCTTTGTCGATATAATCATACCATTTTTCTTTAAAATCTAAAGGGTATTCTTCCCAGTCAAATACTGATTTTATTTTTTTTAATTCCTTAGGATACCCTGAGTAACTCCATTTGTTATTATCAAATTCAACTACATCATGTTTTTTAGGTAATGCAATTTTTAAGTTTTGTATCTCATAAACCTCACCTATCTCTCCAGTCTTACTTATAACAACAACATCATATTCTTCATTATAACCGTAATCCCATTTCTTATATTTATTCTTATGATTTAAAGTTTTAGAATCTATATAGTTATTTAATACTTTATATAACTGCTGCTCGTACATTATTTAGATCTACCTTCAGCAAAACCTTTAAAAGCTTTTTCTTGCTTAATTTCTTTAGGTTTTTCGTTTAATAATTCTTCTTCTTGTTGTATTCTGCTTAATATTTCAAAAGCATCAAATATAGCTAGCTTTTTTGTAGCCGCTGCGTTTTTAAGTCTGTCAGCTGATATGTCATCGTCTGAATCTACTATAGGTTCTTTAGCTACCTTTATTAACTCCTCAACTGCTACCTGCCCAGCGTGGATTATATTCAACTTCGTTTCCTTCGTTTTCATACTTTATAACAATATCATTTGATTTCATACAATATAAACGCTCTTCGTCAACAATAAAATCATATTCACCGTATGGAGTATAACCAACAGTATCACCCTCGTTTATTCCTAGCGCTTCTAACGAGCTATTACCTATTTTTAATATACCAATAAGCTTTTTCTCTTTAGCTACTTCTAATCCGTCTTTTATCTTTAACGGTTTTATGAAACATCTACTGTTTATAGACTTCCATTTTATATCTTTTTTATAAAGATACACTTGATCTAAAGCACAAAAATATAAACCATCTATAAAAGATGATCTACTTTTCTTTTTAACGCCTTTCATATCGTAAAACGTACGAAAAACATTGTGATGTATTATTATTAAATCACCTTTTTCAATAGGAGTTTCATATGCTTTAGGTGTTTCTACAACCTCAGCTAAATTATTTACAAATTTAAAACTCTCTATTTTAGTATTTAATATAATTTTTTTATCACCTATAGATTTTTCATTGTCATATTCTTCTCCTACAGGTTTAACTATAAAGTCATATAAACTTCTCATTAATACTCTAAATCATATTCAACTGATATTGCCATGTTAGAATTAAATTTTTTCCATGGCAATACGTCGTTGTTTTTTTTAATATGTATATTATAAGATTTATCAGAATCATCTAGCAATATATGTGATATTTCATGTCCACCATATACTTGTTGCCCTACTGAATAATGCATAGCATCATTTTTATAGTCAGATCCGATGCTGATCTTTCTAATATTATTTGTCATCTTCTTTTTCGATTTCAGTATAACTACCGTCTTCTAAATTTACGTTGACTTGACCATATTCATCTTCTAGCTCTTTTTTAACAGTCTCTAGAGATTTATTGTTATCTGCTAATTGAACTAAAACACCTTGTTTTTGTGCTTCTAAAACACCAATTGTTCTCAGCATTTCATTTTGCTGTTTAGTGATCTCTACAATTTTCTTTAACTCTTCGTCTTTGATTTTCTTTACTTTGCTCATAATTTTATTTAATTTAATTATTTTTTTACTTTAGTGTAAAATATTGTCATATTTGAATCTCCTCTAAACCTTCTATGTAAAGTGTTTGGGCCATTTAAAACATACGTTGATTCAACCGTATGTCCGTTTACTTTATTTGTGTGAGTTGTTATAACTTTGTACCTATCTTGAAACTTTATTTTCTCTACTAAAACCATGTTTTCTTTATAACTAACATTATGAATAGTTTTAACTCTATCAAGTTCATTATGATCACCAACCGTTATAATACAATTGTAAGAAGTGTCACTTGATTCCCATTCACCCTCTAGTAATAATGTTTCAGTCTGCGCACTTAAAAAGCTACTAAATAACACAAACAATATTAATATTGTTTTTTTCATTTAATTTGATTTAATTTAATTAATACTCTTACTATTTATTATTACTTATAGATTTGAATTTTTCCACGCCTCGTGATCCAAAATAAGCTATATAAACAGTTGTAAGTAACTGTTTTAATAATGCAATCCACTCTTGCTCTACTGTAAAAGATATTTCATGATGACTATCAACCCATATAAGAGCTATAGCCATAAACGATAAAAATATTAAAGCCATAGGTCGTGTGTTTTTAGAAAGCCATGAATCTGATTTCATGTCACTTTCCCAACGCCTTGTTATTTGACTCTCTGCCTCTGAATTAGCTTTATCCATTATTTCTTGGATTTGCTTTTTAATTAGCAGTTTTTCTTCTTCTGTAGTAGTGAGCTTATCGATGACGTTACCAACTTCTTTGATAACGCCACCCGTAAGCCATTGAATTATTTTTTTCAACTTTTTTAAGTATTATTTTGGAATTGGAATATATAACGGTGCTTTTCTTTTAAATGTCGATCTCTCATTAGGTAGCATCACTGTCCTTGAATCGTCTACCTTTCCACCAATCGTCCAATATTTATTTACTGGAACATCGCTATCTCCACGCTGTATAGATCCTCCACGTTGATCATGAGTCCCGGCAGTCCTTGTTACTGTAGGTATACCTGACGAAGTTCTAGTTTGGTTTGCAGCTAGATTTCCCTGGTTAGCAGAGTGACGTTCAATACTCTCTAATGTTTGTGGCGTTAGATTACTAGAGTTAGCACTCAGCAACTTGCTAAAAGTTTTATTATTCACTGCAGAAGAATCTTTTACCGCTTGCATTTCAGACGCATACCTTTGCATGTTCAATTGACCAACAAGACTTTGCTTTTGAGATAAACCATCTCTTTTTATTTGATTTTTTGAAGTTTGATTTTCATCTAAAGTATTAGTTGTATTCGTAATAGCCGGCGGTGTTACTTGTGATTTTTTGTCCGATGCTAAGTTTGTATTGTAAGACTTACCATTGAAATTAAACGTACTAACTCCACTTTTTCTTGCTTCTCCAAATGCTTTGCTAAACTCTGGTGATCCACTTTTTCTTTCATCTTGTGGTTTTGGAGTAGGAACATTTGATTTTGTTGTTACTGATTGCGTTAGTTTAGCTCCAGTTTCGTCATCAGCTGAAAAATTAGCGCTAGAACCACTTACTGGATCATGCTTATGCCCTGCTGATCCACCGTGGCCTGCGTCAGCTGCGCCGTGGGTCATATATTTAGAAGCTCCAAATGTCATTATTTCCGCTACCTTAGCAGCGCCTTTTGCATAGCAATTTACTTTACCTGCTCCAAATGACTGATTGTACCCCATTTTAGGTGCTCCGTGTGGGTGATCGTGTGATCCTTTTTTCACGCTATAATCAGCTGCTCCTTTATGGTGAGCATATTTAGCCGCACCTTCTTGATTGTTTCTTAGTTCACCAGCTGCTGCAGTTGAGCTTTCGCCACCGCCATCTTGGTTTGTTTTCATTTTTTTTGCCATTATATAATTTTTTTACTTATTTTTTTTTCTGCGGCGTAAGCGGGTTTTTCCCACGGGCCTTTACCTTTTTGCATTACTGAATAATCGAATCTTTTTCCTTTAAAATCAACATAACCTTTGCCAGCGCCGTTAACTTCGTAATCTAGTTCACCACTTTTGTATTGACCTATGTGAACTTTTTCGTGAGCAATAGTTTTAGCTTTTTCAATAGGATCTTTTAAATCTTTATTTAAAACTATAACACCATTTTTAGGAGTTCTAGCATAAACAGGATCTTCACCCATATCTCTTTCGAATATAGAGGTGCTCATATCTGTTAAGTCGAACGGTGGTGTTATTTTAAATGCCATGTTATTTGTTGTAAGGAAACTTTTCATTAAACCACGATTGCCTTTGTTCACAACCACAAGGAAAATTAAGACCATCAGACATTTTATCTACAATGGTCTTAATACCTGTTTTTTTAGTGAACTTAGCAATACTGTCGCCTAATCCTCTAGATTGCATGGTTATGCTATAACTAAGTCAGTTACTTTTACACCTGTACTGTTTTGTACAATTGACATAATACCACCTGGGTTAGCAGTAACAGCTGAAATAAATTGATCAGCCCAATCTTTACCTTTTGCAGTAACTGTAAATAAATAACTTTTACCGTCAGCGTAAACTGTAAATTTGTCAGCAGAAGCGTCTCCGTTTGCTAATCCTTGGTAAACAGAATCAACGTTTCCAATTAGTACGTCTGAAAGTTGATCAGCAATACTAATGTCTGCTGCTTTAATTTTAATGTAATTTGCCATAATCTTTTTTTGTTAAATGTTAAATGTTAAATGTTAAATGTTTGTTTTGATTTGTCAGTTTACTCTGTTTATTTTAATGATGTTTTTCGTCGTACTTTAAATCGCCTGCTAGTTTTGATATATGTTTTTCATCTGCAGTCATATCTATGTCACTGTGACCATGTTTATTATCATAGTCTACATCTTCTTTTAAATATTTCATATGAGCTTCGTCGTCTCTTCTAGTAGCATCTAAGTTACTTTTAGTAACTTTAGAATGTTTAGGGTGATTACCCGAGTAATGTCCTGTGTATCCTTTTTTTGATTCCATATCTTATTTTCCTATTATAAAGTCACTTACTGTTACACCGGTACCTGCTACAGCTGTGACATAATCAACAGCTACTGGAAGTATTGACCCAGATTGTAAACCTTCAAAAGTTATTGCTTGTCCAACAGTTGGTTTTCCACCACCTGGGTTAGCCGCTACCACACCTGGTAGTATTACACTTATTGATGCATCTGCTGGCATTACACCACAATATATTACAGATGAATTTAGGTTAGTACCTAATGTCCCGCTTTGGTTTTCAAATTCCCAAGCTGGTCTAACGTCAATACTAGCTATCATAGCTGCCGTTAAAGGCATAGCTTGACTTATAGTAGAGTCTTGTGTTTTAAATAATCCCATTTTTTTGTCTTTTAATATTTTTTACCTTGAGCACACATTACTGCATTTATACCTTTGTAAGGTAAATCTGCTTTTAGTATTTGCATCCCTGTTATTCCTGAGCTACTACCTTTTCCGTGAGCTCTACCTGTTTGATCTAATGGCCCATCCCATATAGCGCTTTCACCTACAACACCATGAGCGTTTTTAGATGCCATTACTTCGTTGTAATTTGGATCTGTTTTATGCATAATTTTTATATTATTTGTTTAGTTGGATTATATGTTGAATCTTCTTGTCTTTGAGGATTGAATCCATTTGTTATTTCTTCTTCTGGTCTTGAAAAACCTTTTGGATTAATAGGGCTTGAAAGCATTTGTGATTGGCCCATCATGTTACTTGTTGCTTGTGCTCTAACTTCATCAGCTGGTTGAGCATCCACACCCATAGGATCTGAAAAATAAGATAAGTCGCTTACGTTAGTTCCAGTACCAACTACGTTGCCACCATTACTAGGTACATTGCTAGCTGGTGGTAAATTTGCAGAACTCAAACCTCCTTGGGCTTGGGCTATTATTTGTGCTAAATTTGGTATCATATTATATCTTTATTTACATCTTTTATAGACTTTATTAAAACTTTGTCTATATAAGATTTACCTTCCATTATTTTATTTCTTCTAAGACTAGTAGGTATTTTTTCTTTACCTAACATTATTTTATATATTCTATTTATTAATTGCTTACCTTTAAAAGAAACCTTATATATATTATAAGTTTGTGTAGTTCTATTTCTTTTTCTCCAAACAACTATCCAGTCTTCTTTTATTAACCTAGACCACCTTCTGTTATCCCAACTATAAGAGTATACACCTGCTTCAAAGTCTTTCTTTGTAAACAAGTCTATACAATCTAAATATAGTAGTAATTCTAAATCAGCTTCACGAAGGTTATTGTTTTTACAAGCCCATTTACGTATTATACGATAATGTTTTAGCAGATTGAGATCTTTTAAATCTCCAGCGTCTAGCTTTTTCATAAAACAACAACCACATCTTGTGTTTTTATTACGTGATATGATTTATTTTCAATTTCTATTTTGTGACCAGCATGTCGATCATAGTATATAAGGTCTTTTTTTTTTAAACCTAACACTTCATCTCCAACTTCTATTACGTTAGCTCTAACATACCTTATATCATCTCTATGAAGCTCTGCTAGTAATAAACCACCTTTTGTTTCAGTAGTTCCTTCTTCTATTTTCTCTATTATTAAGTTTCTACCTATTGCCTTCATCTATCCTCATGTTATTTATTACACAATCAGTTGAAAGTATTGTAGTAGCTACAGAAGCTGCGTTTATTAAAGCGCTTTTTGTTACCAGTAATGGATCTATAATACCTAGTTTTACCATATTTACCATATTTCCTGTAACCACATCTAATCCTTTACCTTCGTTTGAATGTAAATTTTTTAATTGTTCAGACGTTAAAACTATACCGGCATTACTTAATAATGTGTTAAACGGTGCTTTTATAGCTTCAAATAATACTTCTTCACCTTTGTTTTCAGGTTTTAAAATACTAGAAGCGTTAAGCAAAGCAATACCACCACCTGGCACAATACCTTCTTTAATAGCAGCTTTAGTAGCACAAATAGCATCTTCGACTCTATCACTTTTTTCTTTTAATTCAATATCAGAATTAGCACCAATTTTAACTATTGCTACTTTTGCGCTTAATCTAGCTAATCTTTTTTCAAGACCAATTTGAATATGTGCTTTATTTTTCTTTTTTAAATCTTTTTTTATTTTTTCTATTATATCATCTACTTCTTCAGATACATCATTTATTTGTATGATAGTTTCATCTTGAGTAGATGTTGACTTTACACACTTACCAAGATAATTAACTTGTATAGTGTTTAAATCATCACCTAAATCTTCGTTTATAATAGTTGCTCCTGTCAATAAAGATAAGTCATTAAATATTTCTTTTCTTCTTAATCCAAAAGCAGGTGGTTCTATAACATTTATTTTTATATTACCCTTTTTCTTGTTCATCACAAGAGCTGATAAAACACCAGCTTCAACTTCACCAATAATTAATAAAGCTTTGTTACCTTTTATAACATACTCTAGTACTGGTTGTATTTGTCTTATTGAATCTATCTTAGAATCCATAAGTAAAACTAAAGCGTTATCTAGCTCAGCAATACTTTTTTCTTTGTCTGTTATAAATTCACCGTGAGAAAAACCTTTTTCGTACTCAACGCCTTCTACTATTTCAACTTCTGTTAAACCACCTTCTGATGGCTCCATAGTAACAACACCTGTTTGGCCAACTGACCTAAAAGCATCGGCTATTAGTTTACCAAGTTCTTTATCGTTGTTTGTAGATATAGTAGCTATATCGTCAATCATTTTACCTTTTACAGGTATTGATATAGATTTTAAGTAATCAATAACTTTATCTACACCAGATGATATACCATCTCTTACTTTTCTATCACTACTTTTAGCGCTATTCATTATTGAGTGCGCTAATACTGTAGCTGTAGTTGTACCGTCACCAGCTTCTCTTACTGTTTTTCTAGCCGCTTCTTTTAATAATGTAGCACCCATGTTTTCCACAGGATCTCTTAGTATAACAGAATTAGCTACCGTTACACCATCCTTTGTTATTATAGGAACACCAGAGTTATCTTCCATGATAACACACTTGCCGCTAGCTCCTAATGTAGAGCTAACAGCTTTAGTGAGTTTATCTATTCCTTTAAATACCTTTTGTTTAGCTTCGTCACCAAAGCTAAGGTTTTTGACAATTCCGTCCATATTTGATTTAATTTGATTAGATTGGTTTGGTTTTACTTAAAGGTCTTTACTACTTTTGGTCCGTTTAAAAATTCAACTTTCTTTTGGTAGTGTTCAATAGTTTTATCTATTGAGGTTTCTGCGGCTTGCATTGATTCTCTCCTAGTTACATCTATCCATTTTTCGCAGCATGTATCCTTTTCAGGGTTACACTCACAATCAGGATCTTTGTACTCTGTTTGATAGTAGCCGTTTGGTAATTGAACTATACGCCAGTTTGCTTTTTTTACAATGTGGTTCCATAGGTTCAATCGTTTTTCATTTTGTTGTGGTTGACTAATCCACGAGTTAGTCTGGTAAAATAGTGTCATTGGTTTTGGTTTTTAATTATACACTGGTTATATGCGTTATGCATACTTGTATTATTACTTGTTTTTAGTGAAATTTACCTATTCTTCCTCTTCCTCTTCTTCGTCCTCTTCTACTGGTGGTACCGGTGGTACTGGATTTTGCCATGTAAAGTATAAGTCTTCGTTTACTGGTGTAATCTCAGATTGAATAGTTGCAGCTATGCTAGCTTGCATTGCAGGCACGTCTAGTGATCCTTCTAACCATCCAATAACTACGTTTTCAAAAGCTTCTGTATCTTCGTAAGGTACAAAAGGATCTCCTGCTACGTACGTGTAGCTTTGTGTTCCAATGCTTGTTGATGAATAAGTTTTGCCTCCTGATTCTTCAGAGCCAGTGTATCTGTAATGTACTGTGTAGATTACATTGTCTTCACCTTCTGATTGAATGTGAGCGTTCATTTGTGGGATATCCCATTTGTAAGTAATTGCCATTTTTTAATTTTAAAGATTGATTGATTTATTTATTTATTTATTTATTTTAAGGATTACAAGGAGATGTAGTCGCCACAACTCCACTACCTCCAGTTATTCTATACCATCCATTAGTTGTTTGTGTTGTTCCTAGCGCATAATATCCATTACCAGTAGCTTGAGATCCACCGCTATTATTATAAACAGTATCTCCAACTGATGGGTTTGGATTAGATCCATTATGATATTTTGTTGTATTAACATTTTGAGAACATATAAACTTTACATCCTGTTGTCCTGAACCAGATAAAAACGAAGTATCAGTAACAGCCCCATAGTTTCTAAAATTAAGTAATTGATTTTTACTTCCTTCATACGCTGAGTCAAACTTAGAAGATACAGCATCGCTAAAACAATCGACTAAATCATCTGTTGTTGGATTTATTTCATCAACAACGTTTTGTAACGTAAATGTAGTAGTATCTGGTACAGCCATTATAATCCTGCTTTTTCTAATCTTGCTTCTAACTCAGCAATTTTAGCTATTAGTAAATCTATATAAGCTACAGACTTTAAACCATCTTCATTTGTTCTTACAAACTCTGGATATTTCTTTTCTAGCTCTTGTGCTATAACACCAGATCGTTTTACTCCTGGTTCAGATTTTAATTCAAAGTTTTTCCAGTTAACATCAATGTGTTTAGTATCTATATCTTTTACATTTTCTTTTAATGTTTTATCAGAAGATAATATAAAGTTTGTAGCAGTAACTGTACTATTAAATATCCCTGTACCTTGAACCCGTATATTTTGTGTATATGTTGCGGGTGCTCCAAAGTAAATATCGTTTCCACTAACCCCTCCATTTATAAAAGTAAAACCACCCGTGTAAAATGTTTTAAACCTTGCGGTAGTACCAACACTCATAACTAAAGTACCAGAAACATCTAATTTACCTAAAGGAGATGTTGTTTTACCTATACCCACGTTGCCGCCATTGAAATATGAATCACCTTGAGCATTAATTCTAACACTTAAAGTACCATCGCCTACATTACCATAATATAAATATAAATTAGCTGCATCTGAAGAACCTCCTGGTATTAATTGAAATCTGTTTTTGCCACCATCAACTGTTGTAGTTCTAAATAATACCTGCCCATTTACCTGAAGAGTTTGCACAGGATTATCTGTCCCAATCCCGACGTTGCCTAAATGATTAATTCTCATAGCAAAATGGCCCGCCGCGTCAAAGGTGTTTCTTTGAACGTAGAAATCTAGGCCATTGTCATATTCGGCATAGCTACCTGTGTTTACAGTATTTATGCCTCCTAAATATCTATCATATCTTCCTAAAAATCTTAGTTTACCAGAAGCTGTGTATGGGCTAGAAGAATTAACGTTTTGGATACTAATATTTCCTCCATTAATGTGTAATTTGGACAAAGGTCCAGTCGTCCCGATCCCAAAATTACCATTTTCCAAAATAGTAGCAGCATAAGAGCCACCAGATTGTAATCTTGTGGTAGTTCCAGCTTCCCCACCAAAAAGCATAAATCCTGAATTAAATCCAGAAAATCCTTTTGTCGCACCACTAGCGTTATAT
>Ga0181412_1000307_pt1 | contig 21023 bp, 32 predicted proteins | sample 35SPOviralmetaG_FD_130113 | JGI IMG/M metagenome (GOLD analysis project Ga0181412, IMG submission 130113) | Marine viral communities from the oligotrophic San Pedro Time Series (SPOT) site, San Pedro Channel, CA, USA - 35 SPOT_SRF_2012-08-15 | ecosystem: Environmental > Aquatic > Marine > Strait... | reverse complement strand
AAATGATTCAAACCCAGAAGGTTTATTCTTACATCCAGTGACTAACCAAAGACAGCATTTATGTTTCACAGGTGGAGAACCTTTGATGATCACAGGACAAAGGGCAGTGATTGGAATATACAATGAACTTAAGAAACAAAACAACTTGCCAGGATCAATGACATTTGAAACCAATGGCACACAAAAACTGAGACCAGAATTTATAGAGTGGGCTAGTTCAATTGACACAGAAATATTCTTTAGTGTGAGTCCTAAACTTTGGACAGTGGCAGGAGAGAAGCCAGAGAAAGCAATCAAGCCAGAAGTAGTTGCAGACTACTATAAGTTATCCAAAGCAGGACAATTGAAATTTGTCGTTGGAGATGCAGATAGAGAATGGAATGAAATGGAATCTGTTATTGAACAGTTTAAAAAAGCAGGCATTGACTATCCGATTTGGGTAATGCCAACGGGTGCAAGAGAAGAAGAACAAACAGCCACAGCAGGCGTAGTGGCGGAAAGAGCATTCAAGAGAGGATACAACGTGGCGGCGAGAGTTCACGTATATCTGTTTGGTAATGCTATAGGAACTTAATGGTAAGCATAAAAGATATTTGGTTTAAAGCAGAAGAAGTAACCGAGGCGTTTGCAAAAAAGAGCCCTGATTATTTTGAAGTACTAATTAAGTTGGCAAAAACAGTTGTGATGTTTGTAATTTGTTCAACTATATTTTTAGTACTTTTGATAGTCGCTGGATTTTTTGGATCGATGATATTGATAAATGAAAAAATAAATCCAAAAGAACCCAAAGTATACAAAGAAGCAATCAAAGAAGAAGTGGAAGAACACTCAGATTTTTCAAGTAAACCGCCAGAAAGCGAAATAGAAAAAATGCGTAAAGATGGATTAATGTGAACTACAAAAAATGGTTGATTTCTAGAATAAAGATGTTACAATATAGTAATGTAATATTTTTTCCAATAGAGAAAACAATTACTGATAAGGACAAAAAATATGGAAACAAAAATAAACAAGCCTTTTATACTTACAAAAGCTTATTGGAGTTTAAAAGGAAAAGAAAAAAAGATAGCTGAAGCTAAACACACTCTAGCTGGAGAACAGTTAGAAAGACGATTAGTTGAACTAGATGACATTGATGACAAAGATAGACAACTGAAAATTCTTGATATTGATAGAAGATTTGGTAAACTTTCTGAAACTGAATATGAAAAGCAATCAGCAACTGTCAAAGACGAACCATATGTAGGTGTGCTTAAAACACACTTCAACCCTAAAGATCCTAAAAATGGATTCTTTGAATTAGATTGGAATCAAAAGTTTATTGACAATTTGGCTGAAAACGGTTATGTTTCAGAAAAAGAAGAAGATGCAGTGAACAAATGGTTTAACGATCTTTGTAAAAATATTATGTTAGAAGATATGGATCAAGATGTGCTTGATGCTATGAAAGATAATATCAAAGACCAGAAAAAAGATTTAGGGGATGGAAAAGTTGAATATAGTTAAGTCATTTTTTAAAAATCGCAAGAGAGTTATTCTAGATAGATTCAATAAAAGAGACTATCTGGTTAGGTACTATCTGTTTTTGAAAGACAGAAAAAACTTTCCTTTCAATATCACTCTGCATAAAATTTTAATGAGCGATGAACCAACTTTGCATAATCATCCTTGGAACTGGGGAGCATTGATTGTTAAAGGTGGTTACTGGGAACACACGCCAAATGGAAAATATTGGAAAGGTTCTGGAAACATTAGATTTCGTAAATCAACTGATTTACATTATTTAGAATTAGCTAAAGATGAAGATGGCAAAGAAATACCTTGTTGGAGTTTGTTCTTTATGGGCAAACAAAAAACAGATTGGGGTTTCAAAGTTAACAACAAAATAGTCAATCACGAGAAGTATTTAAAACAATGAAAACATACCTATTAGTAGACACACAAAATATGTTCTTTAGAGCAAGGCACGTTGGTCAACGTGGAGCAAGTCTTGATGAAAAGATTGGACTAGCATTTCACATAATGTTTAATTCAATTAAGAAAGCAAACAATATGTTTGGTGCCGATCACGTAGTGTTCTGTTTAGAAGGACGAAGTTGGCGTAAAGATGTGTATGAACCTTACAAGAAAAATCGTAAGGTAGTGCTAGATAAAAGATCACCTGTAGAGCAAGAAGAAGATCAGTATTGGTGGGAAGCATATGATGACCTGTTAGACTTTTTAAAAGAACAAACTAATTGTTCTGCTGTCAGGTCTAGCATAGCAGAAGCTGATGATGTTATTGCATTGTGGGTTGAAGCACACAAAGACTCAAAGAATATTATAGTTAGTACGGACAGTGATTTCTATCAATTGATCAGTCCTACTGTAAATTTATACAATGGTATGACTAATCAAATAATCACTATCAACGGATTCTATGATGAGCAAGACAACCCCGTAATTGATAAAAAAACAAATCTACCTAAGACAGCACCAGATCCAGAATACTTGTTATTTGAAAAATGCATTAGAGGTGATAGCAGTGACAATGTCTTCACAGCATTTCCAAAAGTCAGAAAGACTAAAATAAAAGAAGCATTTGATGACAGGCACAATCAAGGATTTATATGGAATAATTTTATGTTATCTAAATGGGTTGATCACAATGGTAACGATATGGTTGTAAAAGATTGTTATGAGAGAAACAAACAATTAGTTGATCTGAGTCAACAGCCAGATGAAGTTAGAACTAATGTATTGACTGAAATAGTCAAAGCACAGAATTCAAAAGCAGTAGACCAAGTTGGAGTTAGATTTATGAAGTTCTGTAACAAGTACTCTTTGGACAGACTTGCACAGAATCCAACTGATCACGCACAATATTTAAACAAGGCCTATTAATGAGATATGCTAAACCAGTTATCAAAGATAAATTTTGGATAGTTAAAGATGACAATGTCAATATTGCAACTATCGAGAAAAGAAATACTGATTATGTTATAATCAAAGATAGTGTTAAAGAGCAAATGTCAAGTGAAACAGAAGTGGCAACATTTTTTGGAGAAGACATTTTTGCTAATCAACCAAAAGAAGTAAAGTTAATCAAAGAAGCACACGATATTGAAGGCTACCCAACTAAGGTATGCCATACAACATTGAGTGGTATGACAGAATTCCAACATTTACAAAGACACCAAATTCAGACGATAGATATTGTGCTGGCTATTATGGAGTTAGGTTTGAAGGAGGAATCTTCTTCTCTCATAACCCTAAATTGGCAACATTGACAGAAAAATGCATAGAATTTCTTGGTCCTTATAAGAATGAGATGGAAACAAACATAAATATTAGTACAAAGAAAAAAGAAGTAAAACAGGAAATTTAAATGTCTTATAAAAATATAGAAGAATTCAGCAAGATGGTGAAAAATTCTCAAAGCCTAAGACAGAAAGAAATGCGTTTACAGACAGACCAAGCAGTTTTGATTTTAAGTGAGATCACAGAAATATTAGCAACTAAATTTCAGAAGACTCCAAAAATTACACAAACTAAAACACAGGACTTGTCATACGATGCTGGCGGGTTCTAATGAAAAAAATATTAGTATTCGTTATTTGCTTTCTATTTGCGGTACCGGGTTATAGCGATCATTACAAAGACGATTCTAAAAAAGAAAAGTTTGATGATCTTAAAAATGCAATAGTATTAATTACTAGTGAGATAACACAAGACGTACGTCAACCAGATAGCAATCCTTTTGATAAGTTTTTACAACCTGACAGAGATGACAAAGCTACTCCACCAAAGCAACCAGTTGATCCAGATATTATAACACCAGAAGAATCATCACACGAAGTAGATGAAGACGAAGCACCAACAGTACCAGGCGGAATGGGTACAGGGTTTTTTATTGATGAATATCACATTGTGACAAACTATCACGTAGTAAAACAAAGAGTTCCAGGTAAAGCTAATATCAAAATTTATACTTACAATTATCCATTCGTGATCGATGATGTTACATTAATAGGTTATGACGAAGAAATTGATATTGCTGTATTAAGAATCAATAAAAAAGTACCACACTCTATTTTACAATGGGAAACAGAAAGACCATACGCAGGACAAGAATCCTGGGCAATAGGACACGGTGCAGGACAAATTTGGTCAGTGACTTATGGTATCATTAGTAGCACATATAGACCAAACTACAGTTTAAGTACTTTCATACATTATTGGCAAACAGATACAGTTATTAATTCAGGTAACAGTGGTGGACCATTGTTAGATGAAAACGGTCACGTGATCGGGGTCAACACCTTAATTATTAGTCCTACAAAATATTATGTTGGGTATGGATATGCTGTACCAGGCAAGTTAGCAAAACGTGTAGCAGAACAAATTATCGAAACTGGATATCACGTCAAGCCATCTATAGGTATAGTAATGGGTAGTGTTGAGGATGAAGAACAATATTTAGATCTAGTAGAACAAGGAATAACATCTATCTTGGAGATTAAGGAAGTGTCAGCAGGAACGCCAGCAGAACACTTTGGTGTCCAGACCGGTGATATTATAACTAAAGTTGACGGAATTGAAGTTTCAGTTATGCCAGAAGTTATCGAAGTACTATGGACTAAGATGCCAGGAGAAGAGTTAGAATTAGAAATATACAGAGACAAAGAAATTATAACAATAACAATAATACTAGATCAAGCGGCTCCAGTCGCACCTAGAGATTTTACAACTGGAAGGTAACCAAATGTCAAAAATAGTAGTATACAGTAAAAATATGTGTGGGTATTGTGTCAAAGCAAAATCCGTGTTAAAAAACAAAAGCTTAGATTTTGAGGAAATCAACATAGAAGAAAAGCCAGAAGCACGTGAATTTATTGTTAATGCAGGGCATAGAACAATGCCACAAATTTACATAGATGGCAAGAGCATTGGCGGATATAACGAATTACTAAAGTACGTAGATACTTTATAGTAGCATAAATACTAGTATGATTAATGCTAACGACTCAGTAAACAACCATTTTAAAATACATCGAAGTGCTTCACTTCTAGATGTACTAATAGAATTTGATAAATTTTTAGATGATCTAAATGTTTATTCATATGACAATTGGTTAGAAGGCGAAGTAGTAGATGGACCACATCTAACTAGATATTGGTGCGAAATATCACTTATGTACCCATATGAACAGATGCCTGATCCAGCTGGCGGCGAACGTCTACTTGGTAAAAAATGTAAAGTTTACTACAAAGAAGATTATTACTTAGAACCTAGAGAAGTTAAAACACCTGATGATTATGAACCAGGATCTAGAAAACCTAAGTCAGATAAAATTCCAGTATGGGTTGTTAAGATTAAGCTACCGAAAAAATATGTATTAACTTATGATAGAACCGAAGCAGACCAAGAAGAACTTGCTAAAGGTTTCCAACAAGGATTAGACGATGAGACTAGACAATCTGGTAACGCCGACGCAGAAGCAGACATCTAAAATTGATGAAGGTTTGCGACCGGGCGATTTAGAACATTTGATTTTATCAAACGTATCTGTTGATGAGTTTGAGCCTAAGAGTGGACAGCCTGACAACGTTGTGGTCGTAGGGTTCTATGCAGAAGATCAAGAACCAGCAAATGATTTAGCATCATTTATCGAACGTGGCAGTCACGACATTCTTGACACAGAAGTATCACCAGCACCGGATGAAGAAGGAAGATATCTAATTTTTGTAGAGATGAACAGAGATGAATCTATGTTTGATAATACTGTAAAAATTTTAAAAGATATTGGAAAATTAACTAAGGTTGATGAGTGGGAAATTAAGTTTCACGGTAGCGACAATACAATCAGAATTAAAAAGGAGTCAATATAATGATTAAAAAATTAATGGAATTTGACGCAGTAGAAGGATTAGGTATTGTATTATTTTGTTTGCTAGTAATAGCATTTGGACCAATTGCAAAGCTTGTGGCTTACGCAGGTTTTGTTTATGGACTTTACAAAATATATAAATCAATATCAAAATAGCTTATGTGGTTTTTTTTAATAAAAGCAATGGCAGGTGCAATCATTGGAAATGCAACAGCAACTTGGTTCAAAGATACTAAGATGGGTGTATGGTTCTACAACAAAGTAGATTCATTATACAACTGGGCGGCAAAAAGATACGACATTAAAGTATTGACAGACGAAGAAAAACAAATGGCCAAGTTTCCAACTCTTAAGAAAAGACTCGAAGCACTAGAGAAAAAAACAGGAATAAAATAATGTCCGATTATTCAATGCCAAAATTTGATATGGCACAGGCCATAAGACTGGCTGGCATAAGCGACGCCGCTTATTGTACACCAAAAACTTTTACTCATAAATTAAGAGCTTTGGATATGCCGGATCATAAATTTAAATTAATTTCTAAGGATAATGCACAGGCTTATATAATCTGGAAAGATATTGCCAAGACAGCAGATCCAAAGAAAACAAAACAAAAAGTCAATTCAGAAGTTATCATAGCCTGGAGGGGAACTGAGCCAGGTGAATACAAAGACGTGATGGCTGATTTAAAATTTAGAAAAAAGACAAGCAAGTTCGGTGGCAACGTTCACAGAGGCTTCAAAGGTTATGTTGATAAGATATATGATGAAGTTGAAAAAGAAGTTCTAAAAATCATTGATAAAAAATGGTGTAACATTTATGTAACTGGGCATTCATTAGGTGGTGCTAGTGCTTTGATCTGCACAAATAGATTAGAAGAAAAGTTTCACGTAAGAGGTTGTTATACATACGGATCACCAAGACCGGGCGGATGGAAATATTCGAGAGGCTTCAAATCAAATGTTTATAGAATAAGAAACAACAATGACATAGTAACAAAAGTGCCACCATTTATATTTGGTTATAAACACGTTGGTAAACTTTGTTACATTGATAGAAAAGGTGTTTTAAGAACTGGGAGAGTGGCTTTTTCTGTACTGTTTAAAAATTGGATTTGGGGACAAATGGAAAGACTAGGAGATGGGTTGCGTGATCACTCAATGGGTGAGTACTTTACAAAATTAAAAAATGCAAAGCGGAACCATAAGAGTTAATGGAATATTTTGAACTACCACAACTTCGTGTTGATAAATCAGCTCATATTGAAGCAATCGATTCTTTAAAAGGAAATTTTAAATCTGTTGATCTAAATTATGATGGCCACCAAGTAACTTATGAAAAAGGTGTGCCTACTGATAAAAATGAAAATGAATGGCAATACTATCAAGATAAAGATCACGGTGCAACGTTTGGTCCTTTGGTTCAGAACATAGTAGATGAAACTGCAAGAGTTTTAAACATTCCAAAAGAATTAATTGTAAGACAGCAATATACTAAAATGAAACCAGGTTGGTCATTAGCAATACATAGAGATGTTGCTAGACAAGTTGCCTTGTTGATTGAATTTAAAACAGAAGCGAATGGTTCGATTAGTTGGTATGATGACAATAGAACACCAACAAAGACTTTAGTTTACAGTCACCCCGTGGTAGTAAACACTAGGCAATTGCATAGTGCCAAAGGTGGTGAACGACTAGAAAGGTATGGATTTCAAATAGATTTTAACTACGATATGAACATTGATGACATCTATAAATACTACGAACAATCACCTGTATACGAGATGGGAGCTTTGAAATTATAATGTTTGGATGGTTTGGAGTAGTAAAATACGTTTTGATACTATCAATAGTAGCCGGAGGAATCGGCTATGTGTACAAGTTACGAGCGGACAACGCCATACTGAAAGCCAATGCTATTAAAATGGAAATGGCATATGAAGTACAAGAAAAAACTATCGCAAAACAAAAAGAAGACTTTCAAGAGATATTAAAGGCCAACAAGCAAATGAATATTCTAGTACAAAACTTAAAAGAAGATTTACAGAATTTAGATAAAAGATTTAACAAGAACAACAGGGACATCGGCAAACTTGCAATAAAGAAACCAGGTCTAGTCGAACCAATTATAAATGGTGCAACGGAAAGAGCAAAAAGATGTGTGGAATTGGCCTCAGGTGCTGAACACACAGAGGCAGAACTAAATGCCACGAAGAAGTCAGAAATCAATACTGAATGTCCTTCGATAGCAAATCCGAACTATATACCATACGCGGTGGAATAAAATGACAAAGATACTTATAGCAATATTATTAACTTTTTGTTTATCAGCTTGTTCAATAGGCGAGAAGAGAGTAAAACTTTTTACAATTGAAGAACCAAGAGCACCATTGGATTTAGATAATCCAAAAGCATTAAATTTAGATGACTTGAGATGGATCATTATCACAAGTGAAAATGCTGATGAGGTATTTGCTAAATTGGAAAAAGAAGGATATGATCCTGTGTTGTTTGGATTGACAGATAAAGAGTACGAACTTATTGCAAAGAATTTTGCCAAAATACGTAACCATTTAATGCAAACAAATGAACTATTGGAAAAGTACAAAGAATACTACGAACCAGAAGTAAACAATAATAAATCAAAATAATTAGAATGAAACCAGATCCGGCACGTTTACAACGATTAAATCGACTAATTGACAAGAACAAAGAAGCCATCTTTCTGACTTGCCTCAAAGAGGGTATTACTAGGAAACAGCTAGTTGAGTATCTGACTAGATTTTGTGCTTTAAAACACTTGGACAAACTGATAGCAGATCCCTGTCCAATGAAACTAATATCAGAAGTAGAAGATTTAGCTGAATGGAAAAGGTTGTGTGTACATCAAAAATTACTAGTTGATAAGATTAAATATGGACAATCAGATCTTGAAGATTGGGTATAGCATTAATCCAATTCCAACTATTGACAAATTTAAAAAACCTGTTATATTATATGTATGAACGATCCTTACAGAATATTAGGAGTTAACAAAAGCTCAAGTCCACAGGACATCAAACAGGCTTTTAAAAAGTTGGCTAAAAAACACCATCCAGACCGTCCTGGCGGAAATGAAGCAGAGTTCAAACGTATCAATGAAGCATACGAAACATTGAAAGATCCACAAAAGAAAAGGATGTTTGATCACGGAGGTATAGATCCTAACCAACCAAATTTTCATCGTGGTGGAGACGGTAGTTTTAGATTCAGTTTTGGGCAAGGCGAAGACTTTGATGATGTGATTAGAGACTTTTTTGAAGATGGACCAATGCGAGGAACAGGCAATCCATTCTCTCGAATGCATAGACGACCATTACGGAATAAAGATATTAAAATAACACTAGGCATCACACTTGAAGATCTATATTTTAGAAATGAGAAAGAATTACAAATCACTGCACCAAGCGGGACAACAAGGAATGTAAAAGTTACTATCCCACCCAACGCAGATAATAATACTACAATTAGATTCAAAGGACTGGGTGATAACAGTTATCAAGAGCTCGAGCCAGGAAATTTATTAGTAACGATTAAAGTGCAACAACACACTCAATGGGTGAGAGTTGGTTTTGACTTACATTTAGATTTTAAAATTAACATATTTAAACTTGTGACTGGAGCAAACATAGAACTTGCACATCTTTCAAAGTCTAAATTACATATTAAAGTGCCTGAACTGTCACAGCCAGATCAAATTATTAGATTAAAAGGCAAGGGTATGCCTAAAGCAGATGGCAATTTTGGAGATCTTTATGTAAAGCTTAAACCCTACACCCCATCGGACGTAAATAATAAAGTAATAGAAACGTTAAAGAAACATATATGAAACTTGTAGAATCTACATCACCTATTATCAGAACAAAAACTAATGACGTCACGGAGGCCGATTTATCATTTATACAAAATCAGTTGGGATCTATGTGGGGAGTTATGTTGGATAATAACGGTATAGGATTAGCGGCAACGCAGGTAGGATTTGATAAAAATTTCTTCATACATAATTGTAATGAAGATAAAACAATGGAAGTTATAATTAACCCTGTTATTAAATCTAAAAGTCAAGAGAAATATAAGTTTGAAGAAGGATGTTTAAGTTTGCCAGGACAACAATTTAATATTGACAGACACACTGAAATTGTTGTAGAATATAAAGATATTAAATTTAATGAACACAAAGAAACAATGCAAAATTATAGAGCTAGAGTTTTCCAACACGAGATCGATCACTTGAATGGAATCTGTATAGACGTAAGAAAGTTAATAGGATAGTATGGATAGAATTGAAATGATATTGGATAGGGCAATGGAATTTGCTGGTGAACGTAATCACGAATATGTTACGTTAGAACACTTGCTATTTTCAATAATGCAAGAAGAACCTATACAAAAGATTATAGAAAAATGTAACATTGATTTTGAACCAATCATTGCAGATCTACTAGTACACATTGATACTAAAATGCCTGACTTGGTTAAAGAAGGAGTACAGCCAAGAAAGACTCAAGCATTGGAAAGAGTGTTCAATAGAGCGGTAACCCAAGTTATATTCTCAGGCAGAAAAACTTTAATGCCAAGAGATTTACTTGTAAGTATTATGAGTGAAAAAGAAAGCTATGCTGGATACTATCTGAAAAAGTATGGACTAACAAGACAATCACTTGTTCAGTTTTTAACTAAAGATGCTATACAAAGACAGCAAGTAGAAAATGCATTAGGCCAAGCTATGGGAGGCCAAAATCCTGAAGAGTCAAAACATAAATTTGAAACATATTGCCATAACTTGAATTCACAAGCTGAAAATGAAGAGATAGATGATATCATTGGACGTGAAACTGAAATTGATGATATAGCACATATTCTAGCTAGAAGAAAAAAGAACAACGTTATTATAATAGGTGAGCCAGGAGTTGGAAAGACTGCTATCGCTGAAGGCCTAGCTAAAAAGATTACTCAAAAAAATGTACCATCACCGTTGTTAGGTAAGACTGTTTACAGTTTAGATATTGGTTCTCTTGTTGCCGGAACAAAATACAGAGGTGACTTCGAAGAAAGAGCTAAACTTGTTTTAGATACATTGGCTGAAAAAGATGACACTATATTATTCATTGATGAAATACATATGATCACAGGTGCAGGAACGGCCGGATCAAGCAATATGGATATGGCTAACTTACTAAAACCTTTATTGGCTAGAGGTAAGCTATTGTGTATAGGTGCAACCACACCAGAAGAGTTTAGAGAAAATATTGAAAAAGATAGAGCATTAACTAGAAGATTTCAGAAGTATGATATCAACCCACCTAATGTTGCAGATACAAAATTAATATTAGATGGATTAAAATCAATATATGAAAAGTTTCACAAAGTAAAATATAGTGAAGGTGTACTAGATGCAATTGTTGATATGTGTGAAAAACATATACATAACAAGTTCTTTCCTGATAAAGCAATTGATGTAATGGATGCCGCGGCTGTAAGATGTAGATTAGCGGATAAGCCAGATGTTGATTTAGAAACAGCACAGAAAGTTGTTAGCAGGATCAGTAAAGTACCAATGGAAATGATTAGTGTCAAGAGAACTGACAACTATGCAAATCTAGAAGGTAACGTTAAGAAAAAAGTATTTGGCCAAGATGTAGCTATTTCAAAATTAACAGATTCAATTATGATTGCGAAAGCAGGTCTAAGACCAGCTAACAAACCAATTGGTGCGTACTTGTTTGTAGGTCCAACAGGTGTTGGTAAAACTGAAGTGTGCAGACAACTTGCAGACAATTTGAGTATTAAATTATTGAAATATGATATGTCAGAGTATCAAGAAAGACACTCAACATCTAAACTGATTGGTGCTCCTCCAGGGTATGTAGGTTATGCAGAAGGATCAACAGGATCAGGACAACTTATTAATGACATTGAAGACAATCCAAACTGTGTATTGTTATTAGATGAAGTTGAAAAAGCGGCACCTGAAGTACTACAAGTATTATTACAGGTAATGGACGATGGTAGACTATCATCATCTACAGGTAAAACAGTTCAGTTTGATAAAGTGATTTTAATTATGACATCTAACCTGGGTGCGAGTGCAGTTGAAAAAGCACCTTTAGGGATTGGTAAGTCAGATAGAACAGGTGAAGAAGACGATTATATTAAAGGTTTCTTTACACCAGAATTTAGAAACAGATTAGATGCAGTAGTTAAGTTTGAAAAACTTTCCAAAGACAATATATTGCGTATTGTTGATAAAGTAAAAGATGAAACTAATGTATTATTAAGTGATAAAAATGTGACATTGGAATTAACAGAAAAAGCTAGACAATGGGTTCTTGAAAAAGGATACGATCCAACAATGGGTGCAAGACCTTTGGCTAGAGTATTTGATACTGATATCAAAAAACCATTATCTAAAGAAATACTATTTGGTAAATTAGTACACGGCGGAAAAGCAATAGTTGACGTAAACAATAATAATGAAATAATAATTAACTATGAAGGTAAAACCCAGCAGTAAGCTATTCTATAGAAACAAAGTATATAAACTAGTTTGCGAAGACCTAACAAGAGAAGACATATCACAGATCTACAGCGATGAGGTCTGGGACAAATCAACTTATGGTAGATACCAAGACTTAAAAATAAGAAACAGGTATCCACAAACATTTGTCTATGTAGCAGAAAAAGGCCAAGCAGAAGCAATACAGCGGATAATAAAAGAAAAGATATCAGAAGTGTATGGACCAATTAATGGCTATCACAAAACCTTATTAAAAGATCTAACTTACAACGTGGATATTAAAAATAATTTATATCATAAGAAATATAGATACCAAGCCATATATGGATGGTCTGAGACACAGGAACTGGTAGACAAGATTAAGAATATAGTGTATAATAATAAAGATGGATATTTGGGACAAGGCCTTTATCAATCTTTAGGATATACGTCACCAAGGATATTTGTCAAAGGTGATGAAGAACTAATGTTGTTGAAACTGGCTACTGAAGAACACATTCGAAGAATTAACCGAGTAGTAACAATAGAGGAGATAATAAAAAATGGATAAGAAGTTAGCGAAAGAGTTTGTTAAACGAAAATTAATCAAAGTAGATTCGGAAGTAGAAGTAGAACACACAGTCACGGAATTTGGCGGAAGCAACTTTGAAAAATTAGATTTCTATAATGTAACAGCGATTGATGGAACACACTTTAAAGGAACAAGTGCAATAGATGGTGAACCACTAGATTTTGATTACAATCAAATAGTTACTATAGATGGTATGAGTCCTAAAAGATTATCTCAAGCATTTGGAATAAAGATATAGGGGTTATTATGAAAGACATTGGAGTAATAGGAAACGGTAAAATTGGAAAAGCAGTTGCTAGTTTATTGAGATCGGAAAACTTTTCAGTAACAGTAGCAGATGCAGTAGCACACCCAGACTGTGTACAACTAGATGCAACCGATGAAAAACAAATAGAACATTTTGTATCTGGTAAGGATGCTATAATCTGTGCAGGACCATATCATATTACTAAACCGGTAGCGACAGTTTGTGCAAAACTTGATAAAGCATACTTTGATCCAACAGAAGATACTGAAATGGCAGAGTACATTAATACTTGTACCAACAATCAAACTATGATGACACAATGCGGACTGGCTCCGGGAGCAGTTAATATTATTGCTTGTGATTTAATTAAGCAGTTTGATTCAGTAGACAAAGTTAAAATGAGAGTTGGAGCATTACCAAAATACCCAATCAATGAAATGGGATATTACTTGACTTGGTCAACTGTGGGTGTACTAAATGAATACGTAAATCCTTGTGATATACTTTCTAATTATAAACACACAAAGGCACAACCACTAGACGGCAAAGAAACTGTTTATGTTGATGGTGATAGATATGAAGCATTCAACACATCAGGTGGTGCTTCTTCTATGTGTAAAACATTTGAAGGTAAAGTTAGATCATTGAGCTACAAAACAATTAGATATCCAGGACATTGTGACAAGATGCAATTCCTTCTAGAAGATCTAAACTTAAAACACAACAAACAAAAATTTGTTGAATTGTTTGATCAAGAACTGCCTTACACGACAGCAGACGTGATTGTTATGGTAGTATCAGTTATTGGTAAAAAAGATGGCAAGATGATTGAAAAAGCATATCATAAAAAAATATATGGTAATAAAAGTTTTAGTGCAATTCAGTTGTCGACAGCATCAGGTATTTGTGCTAATGTAATGTTATGGGCACAAAGCGAGTTACCAGCCGGACCACTGAAGCAAGAAGACATTCCTTTTGATAAATGGATATCAAACAGGTTTGGTAAGTTGTACGCACAATAAATTTAATAAGGACACTGAATGAGTTATATTGACGCTTTCTTAGAAAGAGACAAGGATAGAATCAATGTAGTAGAACGTAAAAATGGAGAACGTCATTTTAAAACGTACCCTACTAGATATATTTTTTACTATCCTGATCCTGCTGGAGAATACAAGTCAATCTATGGCAACCGCCTATCTAGATTTTCAACAAAGTTTATAAAAGAATTTGATAAAGAGAAAAGAATATACAGTCATCAAAAACTATATGAGAGTGATATCAACCCAATCTTTAGATGTTTAGAAGACAACTATGGAGATATACCATCACCGGATTTGCATATATGCTTTTTTGATATTGAGGTAGACTTTGACCCTGACAAAGGGTTTGCTCCACCACACGATCCATTTAATAAGATTACAGCTATTTCGGTACATTTAAATTGGCTTCCTGAGGATAGGCAATTAATTACTTTATGTTTAAAGCCAAAAGGTCTAGATCAATCACAAGCAGAAAACATAGCAGGTAAGTTTCCAAATACTGTACTATGCAATGATGAACACGAATTGCTAGATATGTTTTTAAAGTTTGTTGATGATGCAGATGTGTTGAGTGGTTGGAACTCAGAAGGATTTGATATTCCTTATACAGTCAACAGAATTACACAGGTACTTGGAAGAGAACATACGAAAAGATTTTGTCTATGGGATAAGTTTCCGAGAAAAAGAAAATATGTCAAATATGGCAATGAACAAGAAACATTTGATTTGATTGGTAGAGTGCATTTAGATTATCTAGAACTGTATAGAAAATATACATACCACGAGATGCATAGTTATAGACTAGATGCTATTGGTGAATATGAAGTTGGTGAAAACAAAGTTCCATATGAAGGAACACTAGATGGATTATATAACAACGACTTTGAAAAGTTTATTGCTTACTCTAGACAAGATACGGCACTACTGGCCAAACTAGATGACAAGTTAAAGTTTATTGATCTAGCAAGTGAATTGGCACACGCAAACACGGTACTACTACCAACAACAATGGGAGCAGTTGCAGTTACTGAACAAGCTATCATCAATGAGGCACACAGCCGAGGATTGGCAATACCAGATAGAAAACGTCAAAGAGATGATGTTGTAAATGTTCCGGCAGTAGGAGCCTATGTGGCATTTCCAAAAAAAGGTCTGCATAGCTGGATAGGTAGCTTAGATATTAATTCGCTATATCCTAGTGTTCTTAGAAGTTTGAATATGGGTAATGAAACAATTATAGGACAGTTAAGATCGGATACTACTAAAAATTATATTGATAATAAAATAAACAAAGAAAAGAAATCGGCCGCAGATGCTTGGGAAGGTTTGTTTGGCACATTAGAATATCAAGCAGTGATGGAAAAGGATGTTGGTACTGAAATTGTTTGTGACTTCGAAGATGGTGACACACAATCAATGAGTGGTGCTGAATGGCACAAGGTAATATATGAAACTGATAGTGACTGGGCATTGAGTTCAAATGGAACTATATTTAGACAAGACATAAAAGCAGTTGTTCCAGGACTACTTGAAAGATGGTATGCTGAAAGAAAAGTTATGCAAGGTAAAATGCGTGAAGCTATTGCTAGTGGTGATGCGAAACAAATTACGTTCTGGGATAAAAGGCAATTAGTTAAAAAGATTAACTTGAACAGTTTGTATGGTGCATTGTTAAATCCAGGATGTAGATTCTTTGATATAAGAATAGGACAGTCTGTTACATTAACAGGAAGGACTATCACGAAGCATATGGCGGCACAGACAAATAAGATACTTGCTGACACTTATGATCACGTTGGTGACAGTATAATATATGGTGATACTGATTCAGTATACTTTTCAGCCTGGCCTTTAGTCAAAGAACAAGTTGATAAAAAAGAAATTGAATGGACAAAAGATTCTGTAATAAACTTATATGATACTATCGGTGATGAAGTTAATAAATCATTTCCAGGTTTTATGAAAGACGCATTTGGTGTTGTTAAATCGCAAGGTGAAATAATACAAGCAGGTAGAGAAATGGTTGCATCAAGCGGATTGTTTATCACAAAGAAAAGATATGCGGCACTGATATATGACTTAGAAGGTGAACGTAAGGATGTAGATGGCAAGTTGGGTAAAATTAAAGCTATGGGTGTTGACTTGAAAAGATCAGACACACCAGAGTTTGTACAAAGATTTTTAGAAGAACTGTTGACAATGGTACTGTCAGGTAATACCAAAGAAGATTGCTTTGATAAGATAAACAAGTTCAAAGAACATTTTACTTTAAAGCCGGGTTGGGAAAAAGGTACACCAAAAAGAGTAAACAATTTGACCAAGTACAGAGAAATGGTTGAAACGTATAATAGGAAAACCCAACAGATGTCTATAACAGGACAAGGATCAGATACACTTAAAAAACCAACTATGCCAGGACACGTTAGAGCCAGTATGAATTGGAATGAGTTAAGAAAAGCATACAAAGACAAATACAGCCTACCAATTATGGATGGACAAAAAGTTATTGTGTGTACATTGAAATCCAATCCAATGGGTTATACAAGCATAGCATATCCAATTGATGAACTACAACTACCTGAATGGTTCAAGATTCTTCCATTTGCAAACAAAGAAATGGAACAAAAGATAATAGATCAAAAGGTTAAGAACTTAATTGGCGTATTGGGTTGGGAACTAGAAGAAACCCAAAGGGTTAATGTATTTGATACAATATTTGCAACTGGATAAAAAACATTTGACAAATGAGCAAAAAGTATATATTATTAACATATGAATAAGGAGAATAAATTATGATGAGGGACGTATTATTAGATATAGTAAAGCATACTCATTCTCTTGGTTTCATCCAGGCTGTTAAGATAAATGGTAACAATGGAAGTGAAACGGAGATTGAAGCTATGGACGATGATAGATCTGTAGTGCTAAAAGGTAAATTGCATAACGCAGTTAGTGATTTACAAGGTACTATCGGTTTAGGCAAACTTGGAGTATTGAGTGGCTATTTAAATTTTGAAGGCTATTCAGATACTAAAGGAACGATAGAAGTAATCAAAAAATCACGGAACGGTGAAGATGTTGCCGAAGAACTAAAGTTTACATCACCAGCTGGATACAATGCAAATTATAGATTTATGGTATCGCAGTTGATTGAAGAAAAACTTAAGACTGTAAAATTTAAAGGTGTTAATTGGGACCTAACTGTACAACCAACTCAACAGAACTTAAAAGATTTAAGTTACTGGGCTGGTGTAATGGGTAGTGTTGAATCTACATTTGTTGCTAAGACCGACAAAGGTTCTCTTAAATTTTATATTGGCGATGGATCAAACGACAGGGTTGAGATTCCATTTACGGCAAACGTAGATGTTGAATTGAAAAAAGGTTGGAGTTGGCCATTAGCACAGACGTTGAGTATATTGAAGTTAAGTGATACATCACAAGCATCAATATCATTTAGTGAGCAAGGTGCTATGAAAATTAGCATAGACTCTGGTACAGGTGTTTACGATTATATCTTGCCAGCTAGAACAAGCTCATAGTGAATTCTGCACACTTAACTTCAGATGTGCTGTTCATTAATGGCTTGTCCCTCAATATTTGAAGTAGTGCAGATGCTGGACCAACTAGGGAGACTGAAATGGTTCAAGGGGCATCAGGTTATTGAGATCTGCTCTGCCCCACTAAAAAGAAATATGTATGGCAGAAGATTGGCAAAATAAAGAAATGCAAGAGAAATACACAGCTCAATATATGGCCAACGAATATAAGAACGAAGCGTCTAGTTGGAAGTATAAATTTGATAAGTTGGTTGTAGCATTAGAAGATCTGATATCAACTATGCCAAAAGAACAAATAGTTTGGTATCCAGATGTAGATGAAAAGGTCAAACAATTAGAAAAGCTAATTGATGAAGAAAGGAAAAGATGAAATATATTTTAGGAACAATAGCAGTATTATTTGTATTGTCAGGATGTTCAAGCATTCCAGAAAATCCAAGAATGTCTTTTGGAAAGAAATGTGAAGTTTCAAAAGATGGAACGACAGTTACAAGCCACGTTTGGATTTATGACAAAACTACGGGCTTGACAGCAAACAAAGAATCGTGTATTATAGAGTAGTAGTTGTAAAATGAAAAGAACATATAAAAACAAACCAATCGAAGATGTAAGTTACTTTATCGGTAACGAAGTTGAGAAGACTCCGTTCTATGGTCGTAAGACCTTGTTCGTAGTAGGACTTCGAAACGCAAGGAAGATACTTAAGAAAGCAAATGATCACACTTGTCGTCACATCTATCTTGGTGCAAATATGTCTTTTAAAGATGTCGAATGGAATGAAGCTAGGACTTCAAAGTTAAGAGAAACACTAGATGTTCTTTTAAATGAAAGGTTTCAAGTAACATTAGATATCAGCAAAACATTTGATCTGAGTACAATTGACTCATTTGCTGACAACGAATACTTTCACATTATGTACAGCTTACCAATACCAAACGCAGAAAAATATTCAAAAGCAATCACAATCAAAATAGATGACATTGGCTTTAACAAGACAAACACAGGCGTATGGTGTAACCCTTTAGACAAACTAATGGATCCAGTTGTTAAGACTGAATGGTCATCTTATACAACAGATGAGGTCATAGAATGAAGCCAACACTAGAACAAAAAGACAAATTAATAAAAAAGATTAAAACACCAGAACGTTTTTTTAAAGTGGACTTTGGTAGATATGGGGCCGAAGTTGCTATGGGTACAATAACAAAAGAACAATTTGATTATTGGTATGACAATGAAAACTTTGAAGAATATATGGGAAGTCTAGGTTTTGATATAGATGACGCAAACAAAGACATTCCTAAAGAAGCACAATTTGAAAGAGAGTTCTATGAGTATGAAGACATAGGACATATGAATGGTCCAGAATATGCTGACTCGCAGTACATTGTGATATCAGAGGTTGACAAAAATGGCGACGCATTAGTAGACGACAATGGACACTACATTGAAGATGAAACTGTTGATATGTCAGAATTTAAAAAACGTGGAGCAAAGATAACTTGTGGTGCTGAACATAACACAGGATCAGACAGTTGCAAAGGCAATTATTTTGTGTTTGGACAATACTTTAACAAAGGTGGTTGGACAGCAGAAGAACTAATTAAAACAGGTCCAGATGGATTTGATTTTAAAAAACTAGAAATTACATATGAAGACTTTGACAATTTTAAAGTGTTCAGTGATTTTGTATACAACGGTACAGATTATTACTTACAAGAAGATTCAACAGGCAAGAGTTCAAGCTTCTATGTAGATTGTGGAGATGAAATAGAATGAGAAAATACATTTGGGTAACATTTAAAAAAGAAGGGATTCACAAGTATCCAGCGGCACTTGATGATCCTAAGTTAGCCACAGGTGATGAGTATGACGTTAGTTTCTTAGGATATCCACACAGACACATATTCCATTTCAAAGTATTCATAGAAGTATTCCACGACGATAGAGACATTGAGTTTATTCAATTTAAAAGATGGCTTGAGAAACTGTATGCTGAAAAGACATTACAGTTGGATTATAAAAGTTGTGAAATGATAGCTGATGATTTAAATGCTACGATACAAAAAAGATACCCAAAGAGAGGCACAATAATAGAAGTATCTGAAGATGGTGAGAACGGTTGTACAATTATGTTTCCACCAGCAAAAGAGAATGTAACAAAGTTTAGTACATATCAAGAAATGGCAGATCAATCATCAGGAGCAGTAAATTGAAACTATCAGAAAACTTTAGCCTACAAGAATTATTAAAATCACAAACAGCATTAAGAAAAGGCATTGACAATAAGCCTACTGATCCTAGTGTTATCACTAACTTGCAAGTGTTATGTGAAAAAGTATTACAACCAATAAGAGACCATTTTGCAAGACCAGTCGTAATCAATTCAGGTTACAGATGTCCTAAACTAAACAAGGCAATTGGATCAAGTTCTAAATCACAGCACACGAAAGGTGAAGCGGCGGACATAGAAATCCCAGGACTATCAAATAAAGAACTTGCAGAGTACATTGAAGACAACCTACCATTCGATCAACTGATATTAGAATTCTACAATGGTGTAGACCCAAACAGTGGTTGGGTTCACGTGAGTTATGTAGGTGATTCGGATAATAGAAAGCAGACGCTCACTATTAATAAAAACGGCACTTTCCCTGGTTTCATATAAGATCTTATCAAAACCTTTATTTTTCTTTAAATTAATTGTTTATCTTTGTAAAAAGATATAAATAATATTACAATCAGAGCTAGAGACAGTCGCAGTGACTCCTCAGCATTTGATTTACAATTTTAACATTAATTTGTTTAAGGAGATATAACAATGGCAGTATTAACACCAACAAGCGGAACAACTGGCGGATCAAAAGCTGGTGAAAACGTAGGTAAAGATATACACGTGAAAACGTTATCAAAAACAGACATTACACAAGCTGAGTTAGATTCAGCTTTACTTCAAATCGCAACAACATCAACTATCGTTTCAGTTGGTCCATTTACAGCAGGTACAACTGATGTAATCGGTATCATCACAGAAGGTCCAGCAGTAGCTGACGACTCTTCAAACGCATTTGGTATTACTGGTGCGGCTTGGGCCGCTGTAGCTGGATTCTAATCCAACTAACAGTTAGACTTAATTAAAGATAGAAAAGGGTGGCTTTAGGGTCACCCTTTTTTTTT
>Ga0181412_1000305_pt1 | contig 21051 bp, 38 predicted proteins | sample 35SPOviralmetaG_FD_130113 | JGI IMG/M metagenome (GOLD analysis project Ga0181412, IMG submission 130113) | Marine viral communities from the oligotrophic San Pedro Time Series (SPOT) site, San Pedro Channel, CA, USA - 35 SPOT_SRF_2012-08-15 | ecosystem: Environmental > Aquatic > Marine > Strait... | reverse complement strand
TTTTTTATTATATGCCCTGCGCCCTGCGCCCTTTCTTTTCTTTTTTATTCTTCCCCGCCCTGGGCGCCAGGGCGCAGCTGAAAAGAGAAGAGGCCCGCAAGGGCCCCTCGATTATCATAAAAAATAGGGAGGGTGTTAGCCCTCCCCGCCCTGGTTAATCGTCCATCATGTTTTCGAATAAGGCCACGGCGTCTTGCACTGCCTCGCGCTTGACTGTTTTAAGCTTGGTTATCATTCGGTTGAGGCGGTAGTTGTTGCTGCCCTCGGGCGCTGCATCAGTCAAGCTTTTAATCAGATCGTTAATTTCACCAAGATCAATTGCCAAGTTAACCTCGAGGCTTGACTGTTCTACATAAGATTTTCTCATCGTGTCTTTTCCTTTATATGATAGGCTTGTTTGCCTATCACCACCCTACCAGATCACATACAAGTGGTCAACAACTAACTTAAAATAGCCCTGCGCCTTGACAAAAAACCCGAGCGCAGCGAGGCGCTCGGGTCAAAGGAAAGAAGCCCATTATCCCAAGGGCCAGGGGGTCTTATTAGAATTGTAATCGATATTTGCGACGGTTAGTTGCGTATTTACGCGCCCAGTTTTGCGCTGTCTGATAGTTTTTAAAGCCCAAGTCATCAGCTACCTTGCTCATGTTGCCTTTGTTTTTGATTATAGCCTCGTCAAAAAAATGAGTAGCCACTTCTGCTAGTACGTCCTGCAAGCAAAACCCAGGGCCAATTTCTCGATCAAGTACGTTGTTGCCTTGGCCTTGGTCTTCTATCTGGATCTGGATGTTAATATTCATTGTTCTTTCCTTATATGAAAAGGCCCAGGCGTGTAGACATCATCTATCGCAGCGCCTGGGCCGGGGTTTAATTAATAGATCCACTCATCAGGATAGGGTGACATGTCCTGATTAACCATTGCTCGATCTGCCATATCCTGATCGACCATAGCGTGAGTGCAAACTTTTGGCGCGGATAGGGTAGTAAACGCGCCACACCCGAACGCAGCGAACTGCTTAGAAGCTTGCTTAAACGTAAGCTTGTCATCATTGCCATCGTGCATATCATGCAGTTCGTATATGTCCCAGGGTTCGCCGCAATGCTTGCAATATATATCCATTTTTTCTTTCCTTCCTTCTTGAACAAGTAGAGTGTACCCCAGATGTAACTGGGGCACAAGTTCTATATGGATACCATTTCACCAGTAGGCTCGAATATCATCATAATGTCGGTGCATCCATAGTCCGCGCCCCAGTTATCAAGTGGTTCGAATAGCGCTTCACTTTGATTGTCGTTAGAATAACCACGGGCGTATAAAACATGATCATCGTCATATAATTCAAAATAGTGTGGATAAGCTTTTTTTTCGCCTGAAGTTCTATCTCGAGCTATCCCATTTTCAATTACGTTATGCGTTATAATGTAACTAGCCATTGATCTTTCCTTTATTTGAATGATGCAAGAGTGCATCGGATGCTGCCCCTCCCAGGGCAGACACCGATATACTCTTTATTCAGCGGGTTCTTTATCGAGAACACTGTGGATAACCACCCCTGATTCTTCGAACACCTCGATCCACACACGGGCGCCACAGGATAGAGGGTTGTCTGGTTTGTACACCAGGCGGCATGGGCTGTTGATAAACACCTCGTTGGCGTAGGTGTTTTCGCTGCGACACTTGACGGTGAACACTGGGTTACATTCTCCGCTTTTAGCGTTGGCGCGGATCACATGTTGGTTGACGTGTATTCTAGTTAGAGCCATTTGTTCTTTCCTTATATGAACATGATGCAAGAGTGCATCGGATGCTGCCCTGGGACAGGGCAGACACCGATATACTCTTTACGATACCCGAAACAATTTGCTCGGTTTCTTCCAGAATTGTTTGTGATCGGGGTGATCCTTGTCAGATGAATTTTCACATAGGCGCTTGAATGAGGATTCGCGATGCGCTTTCCACCATGTCATATCCGGCGCCTTGTTAGTTTTTAAACCGTCGTTAGTGTAGTTCCATATTGCCCAACCATTTAAAACCGCTTGGTTCCTCAACCCCTCGTGCTCAACCTTCAATCTTTCAATTTCAGCTTTGACGCTTGCAATACGTCCAAGTAGTGTTGCTTTGGTTTCCATTGTTCTTTCCTTTATTTGAATCTGGATCCGCCCGATTGCGTTTCCATAACATAGTTATGGACTAAAGATAACATGTTGTCAACAACTAATTTACAATTAATTTACAAGTTTACCATACGTCAACTTCGCCGTGATAGGGGTAACTTGGCGCGGCGCTTTTGTTTCGGATGCTTTGACCTTGACCCCATCCCCCCCTATTCGGGGGGTACTATCGTAGTATGCGTCTTATATAGTTGGTCCGAGAAAATCATTCCGAGGTTTTTCCATTCGAGGTACAAGTAGCATGAAAGTCGAACTAATAATCCATTTTGCCCCAAAAATTATACCCACTTTATTTTCATTTGGCTCTGCTATACACTAGGACCGAGAACATAGGACCGTGGCCCATGAGTGACATACAGAGTTTAATAACGACTATGGCGGAGCGTTATGGTTTGGACCCTGATATTTTCCGTCGATTGATTAAGGCGGAGAGTAATTTCAATCCGAATGCGGTGAGTGAGGATGGTGCTCTTGGTTTGGGGCAGATTATGCCTGATACGGCTAGGTCTCCTGGTTATCGTGTTACGCCACTTTCGAAAGATAAGATGTTTGATCCGGCGGAGAATCTTCGGTTTAGCGCGGAATATTTACGTGCGATGCTGGATCGTCCGGAGATTGATGGGGATTATCGGTTAGCGGCTGCGGCATACAATGCTGGTTTAGGTGCGGTAAAGGAGCATGGTGGTATTCCTCCGTTTAAGGAGACTCAAAGGTATGTGGGCAAGATTTTTGGTGGCGAGGGCCTTGGTTCTTTGAACGGGTCTAGTGAGTCTGGTGGGGCGGATTCTTCTGAGTTGTCGGCTCTTTTGAGTTTGATATCGAAGGAGGAGGATGAGGGGTCTTCGCAGGATGATTCTATGTTGCGGGGTCTTGCTTCTTTGCAGGCGGTTTTTGCTCCTGATGCTGAAGAATTTGTGAGCATTGCGCCTACGGCGTCGGTGTCTCGTGGTAAGAAGACGAATCCTTTACAGGGCTTGGGTTTAAGTGGGTTGAGTGATTTTTGATGAACTATGATATACTTGGCAGGGTTATGTCGTTGGTTTTGAACGATGCGTTTTACAAGAATCATAGTGTGTATAATTTAAAAAACTCTATTTTCAGTGCGGTGAAGCATGACAAGTGTTTTGTTCATCGTGTTGATGGTGAGGTTGTTGGGTATTGCACTTGGGGTTTTTTCAAGCGTGAGGAGCTAGATCGTAACTTTTGGGATGGGGATGAGGTGTTTGCTCGTTCGGAGTCTGAGGATTTAGTTTTGTATTTCCCGAAGTTTCAGTGTAGGCATGGTCGTCGAGAGGTTATACGTTTCATACGAGACATTCAGCAGTTTATGTGGGATAATCACCCAAATGTTGCCAATGCGGAAGGTTTAAGGTTATATCCTGATGGTAGTAAGCGTGATGAAAAGTGGCATAGGAAAGTAGCATGAGAAGTTTAATAAATCCATTTAGTGTATTGCGTCATGTAAATCTTTGGGACGTTGCTGTTTTTGATGTTGGCGGAGATGCAGATCCGGACGGTCCCGACGCGGACATTGCAGAAGGAATGGTTGCAAATACTCAGGATACAACAGCTACCAAGGACGCTCCGGCACCTACTGCACCTGATGGCGGCGCTGTCGCTGCTGAAATTGCGGCGGATACTCCAACTTCAGCAGAAAGCGCTTCAACCGCTGGTTTTGGCAACGCTTCGGCAGGTGAGTTTGGCGGCACTCCATCCGTTTCTGGTCCTGCACCTGACGCGTCATTGGGCCCTGATCCTGGGATATCTTACGGTGATCCTGGGATGGACCCTGTTTCAGCTCCTGATACCATTGATTCCATTAATTCCATTGCGGCGGGTGATCCTGGTGCATCGATGATCGACAGTGTCGGCACTCCATCCGTTTCTGTTGATACCATTGATACCATTGATGCCATTGCGGCGGGTGACCCTGGGACAGTGATCGACACGGTCGGCACTGTCGCTGTCGCTCCTCCTACCCAGACGATATCGCAACAGATTGCAGATAATGCTAAGGCTGGGACTGGGACTACGACTAAGACACAGGGGACGTTCACCCCTCCTACTGCAAGATCTGTAATGTCCACCGCGAGGGAGATAGCGGCGTCAAAAGCAAACCAAGATCGTAAAGACGGTCCTTTATCTGCTAGTCAGATTGCAGCTAACCTCACGAACGCAACCAACTTTGATGGAAAGTGGGGATACACGACTTGGGACGGCAAGACCGTAACCAAAGGCACAGACAAAACGGACGGCGGCGGAGTAGATATCGCTGGCGCTGGCTTTGCTAGGTCCGGGGGTCGAGCTGCGGATACAAACAATGACGGATTCGTGACCGCGGCAGAGGCAAAAGCCGCGGGGGGCCTAAAAGGGAACTTTGCGTCTAGTATTTCGAACTCTATTGGAGCAACGCCTCTAGGCTCTGGACTACCGACAACAGGCCTTGCGTCTATGGTTCCGAGTATGGGTCTACTCCCTGCTATAGGCATGGCGGCATATAACAGTAGAAAGGAGAAGACGGACTACTTTGGTAGGGGGAAGACTGCGCCTCCCACATCACTGAACGCTGAAGGGATGGTAGAAGCTCCTCAATATGGCAGCTATACGTCCATGGGCTTTGGTAACAGCGGTCAAGGAACGACAAGCAATTCCTTTGAGCAGGGCATACCCAGTGGTGAGGGTCCAGATCCTGAAGATCCAGTTAAACTAGAGCCTACGGTTCCTGGTCCTGTCTGCCCTGAAGGGTATGAGTATGATCAAGAAAAGAACATGTGTGTAATTGATCCGTTTAAGGAGCCTTTTCCGGAAACTCCGACTGTTCCGACTGTTCCGCCCGGCCCGACTGGTCCAACGTCACCCTACACAGCGGCACAACCTGTTGGTTTAAGTGCGTTGTTGCCGACGAATCAGTCTGCTTTCGTAGTGCCTACACCTAACGTACAACCAATTACAGTAGGCACACAACAGTCTGGAATAATGAATCCGTTGATGCAACAAGTGTTTCCGTATCCCAACACGATAACTTAATTGTTTAGATGAATCTTCAGGCTTTACCAGAGGAAGCATTAAAAGAAATCTTGGCCCTTACTGAGGCCAAGAAAACACTTGATTTACGTGAGGAAGCGTCGGAAAAGTTCATGCCGTTCGCTCACCACGTTTATGAAAACTTCATCGAGGGCCGTCATCATCGGATTATTGCTGAAAAACTTGAGCAGGTTGCACAAGGTAAACTCAAGCGGTTGATTATTAACATGCCGCCGAGGCATTCTAAGTCTGAGTTTGCAAGTTACTTGATGCCTGCTTGGTTTCTAGGTAGAAATCCTAAATTAAAGATCATTCAAGCTACGCACAACACGGAGCTTGCTGTTCGTTTTGGTAGAAAAGTGAGGGATTTGATCGATGATCCAGCGTATAAGGAAGTTTTTCCAGAGACCAACCTCAAGGAAGACAATAAAGGAGCGGGTAAATGGGGCACTGACAAGGGTGCTGAGTACTTTGCGGCGGGTGTTGGCGCTGCCATTACTGGTCGTGGTGCGGACTTGCTCATCATTGACGACCCTCATTCGGAACAAGACGCGTTAAGCGAGAGCGCGTTTGACAACGCGTATGAGTGGTACACTTCTGGTCCTCGGCAACGTCTTCAACCTGGCGGCTCCATCATTGTTGTCATGACTCGTTGGGGAAAGAAGGATTTGACGGGCAGATTGATAGCTGCGCAAGGAAATGATGTGCTGTCAGATCAGTGGGAGGTTGTGGAATTTCCTGCGATTATGCCCTCAGATGAGCCATTATGGCCTGAATTTTGGGATAAAGCGGCTCTTCTGTCGATTAAGGCTGATCTTCCTGTTGGCAAGTGGAATGCACAGTGGCAGCAGCAGCCTACGTCATCGGAGTCCGCAATCATCAAACGGGAATGGTGGCAGGATTGGGAGAAAGAAAAAATCCCTCCTTTGAGTTATATTGTGCAAGCGTATGACACGGCCTTCTCTAAGAAACAAAGCGCTGACTATTCTGCGATCACGACGTGGGGTATATTTAAACCTGAAGAGGGTGGCGCGGACAATATCGTATTACTGGATGCCCGACGAGGGCGATGGAATTTCCCTGAACTAAAGGAGATAGCCTATGAGGAGCACGAATATTGGGAGCCGGATATGGTGTTGGTCGAAGCGAAAGCGACGGGTACACCACTTATTGACGAGTTGCGGCTTCGTGGTATTCCAGCGTTAGGCTTCTCACCGGGCAAAGGAACTGATAAGGTAAGTCGTATGCACATGGTTGCTCCGTTGTTTGAGGCGGGAATGGTGTGGGCTCCGATGGAAGAAAAGTTTTCGGATGAGGTTATTGAAGAAGTAGTTTCATTTCCTAATGGCGAAAACGATGACTTCTGTGATAGTATGACTTTAGCACTCATGCGCTTTAGACAGGGAGGCTTTGTTTCTCTGGTGGGCGAAGAGGAAGATGAAATGGAATGGAGGCCCCGTAAAAGGGAGTATTATTGATGGCGATACCACCTAACATGGTTGCACCGGGGCTGGACCTCGACGACACAGAGGGTCTTCCTGACTTAGAGATAGAGGTCCCTTCCACAGAAATGTTTATGAGCGGAGCGGAAGTTCTTGACGATGGTCAAGGCGGCGCGATTGTTCAAGCGATAGACATGGCTGCGGATATTCCACAGGATCAGCTTATACCGTTTGACGCCAACTTGGCTGAGTATTTGGACGATGCCACCTTGGGGGAGTTATCGAACGATCTTCGCGGTATGTACGAGGATGACCTAGAATCGCGGTCAGAGTGGGAAACTTCGTATGTGAACGGTTTGGACTTATTGGGCGTCAAGACCGAAGAGCGGTCTACTCCGTTTGAAGGGGCTTCGGGGATTACCCATCCGTTGGTCGCGGAAAGTGTTACTCAGTTCCAGGCCCAAGCTTATAAAGAGTTGCTACCGTCTGGCGGACCCGTTCGCACTAGCGTTATTGGGGTGAAGGACGCTGCTAGAGAAGCTCAAGCTGTACGTGTTAAAGACTTCATGAACTATCAGATTACTGAGGTGATGGAAGAATACGATCCGGATATGGATCAGATGCTATATTATTTACCGCTGTCTGGTTCTACTTTTAAGAAAGTTTACTTTGATCCGACCAAACAACGTGCGGTGGCTAAATTTATTCCTGCACAGGATTTGGTTGTACCGTACTCAGCGTCAGATTTGGCGACAGCATCTCGCGTAACCCACGTTCTGCGCATGGACGTAAACGATGTTGCTAAGATGCAATATGCGGGTGTGTATCGTGATGTGGACCTGAGTTCATCAGACGATCAAGAGGAAGATCCTGTTCGTCAAAAGGTAAATGAGCTGGAGGGGTTATCAAAGAACTATAGCGACGATGTACTGACGATCTTAGAGATACATGCTGCGCTAGATATTGAAGGGTTCGAGGACATTGATCCTAGGACGGGCGAACCTACGGACATACGCTTGCCTTATATTGTGACACTGGATCATTCTTCTGGTCAGGTTTTATCTATTCGTCGTAACTATGACGAGTCTGATATTTTAAAACGTAAGCGGCAGTACTTTGTACATTACAAGTTCACACCGGGTCTTGGGTTCTATGGTTTCGGTTTGATCCACATGATCGGTGGTTTAGGCCGTGCGGCGACAAGCTTACTGCGCCAGTTGATTGATGCGGGCACTCTGTCTAACTTACCTGCTGGGTTTAAAGCTCGTGGGGTACGTGTACGTAATGACGACGAGCCTCTTCAACCTGGTGAGTGGAGAGATATAGACGCTCCAGGGGGCAGCATCAGAGACGCTATTGTACCATTGCCGTATAAAGAGCCTTCGAATGCATTGGCTACCATGCTGGGTGGTTTGGTCAACGACGGTCGTAGGTTTATCGCTTTAGCGGACCAACAGATGTCGGACATGAATCAGGAGACTCCTGTCGGCACCACAGTTGCTATGTTGGAGCGGGGCATGAAGGTCATGTCTGCGATTCATAAACGGATGCACTACGCACAAAGAACGGAGTTCCGTCTCCTTGCGCGTATCTTTGCTGAAAACTTGCCTCCTATGTACCCGTATGAGGTTGCTGGGGCTCCGGCGCAGGTTAAAGGTGAAGACTTTGATGCGCGGGTGGATGTCCTCCCAGTCTCAGACCCGAACATCTTTTCGATGTCTCAGCGAGTTACGTTGGCACAAACGCAACTACAGTTGGCGCAGTCTAATCCTCAGATGCACAACTTACACGCTGCGTATCGTCGGATGTATCAAGCGTTAGAGGTGCAAAATATTGACGAGATATTGCCTCCACAGCCTCAACCTCAACCAAAAGACCCTGCGTCGGAAAATGCGGGTATGATTGGTGGTGCCCCTGCAAAAGCGTTTCCACAACAGGACCATGATGCGCACATTCAGGCGCACGTATCTTTGCTTGAGTTGGATATATTGCAGCAAACACCTCCCGTCTTGGCGGCGTTGTTTAGCCACGTACTAGAGCATGTTAACATGAAGGCGCGGACCATGGTTCAGCAGGAGATTGATCAGGTTAAGGCCCAACAGATGCAGGGTGTGCAAGACGGCGTGGCGCAAATACAAGGATTGGCTCGGACAGGGGCGATTCGTCCGGAGATTGCGCAACAGCAAATACAGCAGTTACAAATGCAAGGTCAGGCGCAGCAGATGCCCCCTGATCAAGTTGAGGCTAGAGTAGCGCAACTTGAAACAGAGCTCTTGACTCAGATTATGCCGATGTTGTCATACAAAGGCAAAGCGGAGACAAACGAGGATCCACTTGTCACAATTCGGATGCAAGAGCTTGCTATTAAGCAGATGGAGGCGCAACAGAAAACTCAACTGGATCAAGCGAAAATTCAACTTGAGCAAATGAAGATGGAGCAGCAAGCGACTACTGATTCGGCTCGGCTAGAGTTACAAGAACAGATTGCCGATGAGCGTAGTGACGTGAACCGCGAACGAATTGACGTTCAGCGACAAGCGATGGAGCAACGGAATGCCTCTCAAAACAGGTAAATCAAAGAATGTTATCAGCCAAAACATAAAGACAGAAATGGCTGCTGGGAAACCGCAAGAACAAGCGGTGGCTATTGCGTTAGGCAAAGCGGGAAAAAAGAAATATTCCTCTGGCGGCACAGTTAACTCTAGGTTCAGTCCTATAGCTCGTCCGCAGAGGTTTATGGGAGAGTTCTAGTGGATCCCGTTAGCGCAATTGCTGCGGCAACAGCGGCGTATCAGGGTATCAAGAAGGCTATCGATGTGGGTCGGGATATCAGTGGCATGGCTGGGACTGTAGGTCAGTGGTCAAAAGCCCTTTCAGATCTTGATTATCTTGAGCAACGGGCGCTTAAACCGCCAGCATACAAGATGTTTTCTAACACGGAAAACGACGCTATCGAGTTGTGGGCGCATAAACAAAAAGCGAAAGAAATGCGTCAAGAACTAAAGGACCACATTTCTTGGAATTACGGCCCCAGCGCTTGGGATGAAATTCTTAAAATGGAAGCCGAGCAAAGAAAAATTCAGAAAGATCTCGTCTACAAAAAACAAGAGTTTATAGACAACTGCCTCAACACAATTATCATCGGGCTACTTCTTCTCGGTGGGATAGCCTCATTGATCTTTATACTGTATCTCTACAACGAAAGAAACGGTAACTACTGATGTGGGTGTTAGTATGGTTTCATATTATCAACAATAACATAACGAGTTATGAGTTGGGGCAATTCAGCTCCAGAAACGAGTGCATTAGCGCTAAAAATGAAGCCAAGGTCTTAATCGTTAATCAGAATACAGTGACATATTGTTTTGAGGTTACAACAGAATAAAAGCGGAAAGTATGTTGTATATGACAAATCAGGTAAAGTTGTTATAATAACCAAAGACAAACGCGCAGCGGAGTATTTTTTAGATGGAAAAAGAACAGTACGACTTAAACGCAAACGGTAAGATTGACCCCAGCGAGAGAGAGCTTATGCTGGAAGATCGTCGTCTGCGCATGGAAGATGCTGATGCTAAAAGAGACGCACAGAGACGCATGACGTGGTTTGCTCTGTCGGGCATGATAATGTACCCAGCGGTCATCCTGTTAGCCTCTGTGACGGGCTTTGACACCGCAGCGAAGCTCATAGCCGACATAGCTGCCGTATACGTTATCGGGGCCAGCGGAATTGCTGCGGCATATTTTGGCTTCAACGCCATGGAGGCTAAGAAATGATACAAGCGTTTATAGGCCCGATTGCCAACCTAGCGGGAAGCTGGTTGCAAGGCAAAGCGGATAAGAACGCCGCAAATGCAGAGTTAAAGCTAACCGAGGCCAAGGCCAAGGCTCAGATATTGATGTCAAAAGAGACAAGCGTTGCCGATTGGGAGCGCATTATGGCTGAAGGATCCAGGTCCAGCTGGAAAGACGAATGGTTTGTAATTATCCTGTCGATTCCATTGGTTCTTTGTTGGGTTCCAGGGGCGGAAGGTTGGGTTGATCGTGGGTTTGAGCAGCTTAACAAGGCGCCCGACTGGTATTTTTATAGTTTGGGTTTAGCAATTTCTGCAAGTTTTGGTGTGCGAGGCGCAACTGCACTGTTTAAGAGGAAGTGATGACCAAACTTTCCGAAAGCTCAGAGTTTACGATACCGTTAAAGAACTTGTTAGCAATGATTGCGGCTACAGCAGTAAGTGTCTGGGCCTATTTCGGGATCAGTGAGCGGTTAAGTTTTTTGGAGCACAACCTAGAGATGTTGGCTATTGAGGTTGAGGAAAACGACAACTGGATTGACGAGTTTAAACCGCCGCCAGAAGTGGCTGACGCTATTGCTAGAGTTAGGGCAATGGAAATCAGGCTTAAAGAAATCGAAGTTAAACTGTATATGGCTGGCATAAAGTAAGGAGAATACAATGGGATTTAAATTATCACGACGTAGCCTTGATAGGCTTGAGGGTGTAGACGAGCGCTTAGTCGCTGTCGTTAATCACGCAATCACGGCAACGAAAGTTGACTTTGGTGTTATCCAAGGGCTGAGAACGCTAGAGATGCAAAAAGAACTTGTAGCCAAGGGCGCAAGCCAAACTATGAAGTCGAAGCACCTGACAGGACATGCCGTTGACCTTATGGCTTATGTTGGAGGCAAGGGTTCATGGCAGTTGCATGTATACGATGATCTGGCTGACGCGATGAAAGAGGGCGCAGAGATGGCTGGCGTCGCTGTGAAGTGGGGCGCTGCTTGGAGCGTTGGTGATATACGCCACTGGAAAGGCTCGATGGAAGATGCTATGAATGCTTACATTGACCTTCGAAGGTCTCAAGGAAGACGCCCGTTTATTGATGGGCCGCATTTTGAAATTATACTGTAGGAGGGCAATATGCCTGCACCCAAAAAATCACCTCGCCCAAGGAAAAGACCAGAAGAGGTAACTATGACAAATCAGGAAGTGGCAGAAGCCAGGGCTGTGAAAAGCGGTAACAATGAAGCCAAACGGAGGTATTTACAAGACAACGAGCTTCTTCTAGACTATGGAGAGGTTAAAAAGTTTGGTGACGGAGGCATGACAACGCCTAAACCACGCGGCTGTGGAGCGGCTCAAATGTCTGGATTCCGTGGGGGCGAAACTTACTGATGCCAACAATTATGATCAGCATTATGCCTGACGGAATCCCTGTTGATAAAATGGAAAAGGGTGACGATGGGTCAAGCTGTCCTGTAGCTACGCAAGATGCCGAAGTTAACGAAGTTAACAAAGTGCAGGCTATTGACGAAGCCAACTACCGAGATCCAGCGGACGACGGTGGTTTTAAATTAACAGATATCTGCGGCAATTGTGGCGCATACAACCAGACAGAAGACATGCTCAAGTGTATTGGCGATGATTCTGGGGACTTGGGTTACTGTCAGATATACAAATTCATGTGTAAAGCGGATCATACCTGTGATGATTGGGTCACAGGTGGCCCAATAACTGCCGACGCTGAGGGTTCAGAAAGAGATATTCTTTAATGGACGGTGTTGATCTCGCGAAATATATGTATAAGCTACTAAGAGAGCGCGAACAAGAGATTGCAAGTGCTTTGGGAATGGATGCTGCCAAGGACTGGGAGCATTATAAACTCATGGTGGGTGAGATACGGGGCATCACCTACGCTCGTGAGGAACTTAAAGCCCTGCTGGAGAATCACGCTGACGATGTCGAAGACCTTATATCTTCCTGAACATGTCGCGCAGAAAATAAACAAAGAGAAGAAACCCGCAGAAGCGGACTCTTCTTCAGTTGAAAGCGCGTATGTTGACGCGCAGGATCGAGTGCTTGATCCTGCTCTTTTAGAAAAACCTTTACTTGATCGTCTCCCACAGCCAACAGGTTGGCGGGTTTTGGTTATGCCTTATCAAGGCGCGACTAAAACTCAGGGAGGTATTTACATCCCCGATGAGATAAGGGCCCGAGAAGCTGTAGCCACGGTTGTGGCTTATGTTTTAAAGATCGGACCCCTAGCCTATCAAGACCCTGATAAGTTTGGGAAAAATCCCAAGTCATGGTGCGAAGAAGGACAATGGGTGTGTATTGGCCGATACTCTGGTTCGAGGTTCAAGATCGACGGCGGGGAAGTTCGCATCATTAATGATGACGAAGTCATTGCCACGATACTAGAACCCGACGACATCAAACAGGTTTAGGAGAGCGGTATGTCAAAAGAAAATGAGAATACAAATGAAGAGGCTGTTGCAGAAGAGGATACAGGCGTTGAGGTTGAAATTGAACCTGTAGAGGATGAAGGATCCTCAGAAGAAAAAGTTTCGGTTGCGTCTGACGACGACGAACTCAACAACTACAGCAAAAAGGTTCAAGGGAGAATCAAGAAACTTACGGAGAAATACCGTAAGGAAGAGCGAGACCGTGAAGAAGCGGTCACCATGGCTCAACGTCTTTTGGATGAAAACAATAAGCTAAAGACGCACGTTAAAAACCTAGACAAAGGATATGTCCAATCAGAAGAGTCTCGTATTGAAGGGCAGATAGCTAACGTTAAGCAGCAGCACAGGGCGGCATACGAGTCTGGAGACAGCGACGCGATGTTCGCCGCTCAAGAGCAGTTGTCCAAGATGGCTTTAATGCAAGAGCGGGTACGCGCTGCAAAGCAGAGGTTGTCTGTGCAAGAGCAAGAGCCTGCGCCGCAACAACATGCACAAACTATTGCCCCTGTTCAAAATAAAGAAGTCTCTCCTGACCCCAGGGCACAGGAATGGGCAGATAAAAACGAGTGGTTTGGGTCAGATGATATGATGACTTACGCTGCTTTTGGGCTTCATAAGAAATTAGTTGACGAGGAAGGATTTGACCCGAACTCCGAAGACTACTATACTGAAGTTGATAAACGTATGAGGTCGGAATTTCCACATAAATTTCAACCTACGAAAAGATCGGGCGGAGCACAGGTCGCACCTGCTGGCGCTTCAGCTACCCGCAGTACAGCAAAATCAGGGCGCAGGTTGGTGAAGTTATCACCATCACAAATTGCGATGGCAAAACGTTTAAACGTACCGCTTGAAGAATATGCAAAATATGTGAAGGATTAAGATAATGGCTGATAGAAAACCTCGCGCAAGCGAAACCCGCGATACAGAAACGCGCAGAAAACCGTGGGCACCGCCCAGTCACCTTGCAGCACCTGAAGCCCCTCCAGGCTTTGTGCATCGTTGGATACGAGTTGCAATGCGTGGTGAGGAAGACAAGATGAATGTCAACGCCAAGCTACGTGAAGGATGGGAACCTGTCCGGAAAGACGAATATCCAAACTATGAAGCCCCTGTTATCGATGATGGTCGATACGAGGGTGTAATTGGTCAAGGCGGACTGATGTTGTGCCGCATACCTGTTGAAACAGTAGCAGAAAGAACTGCATATTACGGGGGCAGAACCCGCGAACAAATGACTGCTGTAGATCAGGACCTTATGAAGGATCAACATCCTTCAATGCCGATAAGTAACTCTCGGCAAAGTCGTGTATCATTCGGAGGATCTCGTAGAGACTCCGATTAACTTAGAAAAAGGATTGCTACGATGGCAAACACTAACGGTGCATTCGGGCTTCGCCCGATTGGCGTAGTCGGACAGGCTGCGAACACCACTGGTGCGACCGAGTATCGTATTGCTTCCGGAAACACTAACGCGATTTACCAAGGTTCACCCGTAATTCCGCTGTCAACAGGCTTTATTGACATTGTTGGCGCGGCTGCTGGTGGATCTGTAGGTCTAGTAGGTGTTTTCTGGGGATGTGAATACGTTTCGTCCACCACTGGAGAGACTATCTTCTCTAACTCATGGCCTGGTTCTGGCGCTGATTCCGATCACCCAGTCAAAGCCTTTGTGTATGATAACCCTATGCAAACATTTGTAATTTGTTCAGACGCCTCGCTCACAAGCGAAGCTGCTGCTCGAGCGCACGTGTTCGCAAACGCAAACTTCGCTGCTGGAACCTCTGGAGTTTCTTCCACAGGTATTTCTTCTGCTAAGTTGGGTGTCAGCACTATCGCTACCACTGCTGCATTGCATCTTCGTATTATGGGCATTCAAGATGACCCAGAAAATGCGGATTTCGCTGCCGCTGGTATCCCACTAATCGTTCGATTGAATAACAGCTTCAACTCCGCCAACGGCGCGATTGCTGCTGGTACTCCATCGACCACTGGCGTATAAGGAGGTCTAAAGAATGGCTATTTCTCGCGCACAATTAGCGAAAGAACTAGAACCAGGTCTCAACGCTTTGTTTGGTATGGAGTACTCTCGGTACGAAAACCAACACGCAGAGATCTACACAACAGAATCTTCTGATCGAGCATTCGAAGAGGAAGTTATGTTGAGTGGTTTTGGCGCAGCACCAACCAAATCGGAAGGTTCTGCAATTAACTTCGACGACGCTAACGAAGCATACACTGCTCGTTACAACCACGAAACAGTGGCGCTGGCATTCTCAATCACTGAGGAAGCTATCGAAGACAATCTCTATGATCGTCTTGGTTCGCGTTACACTCGTGCGTTGGCTCGTTCGATGGCACACTCAAAGCAAGTTAAGGCCGCTGCGGTTCTTAACAACGCATTTACTGCTGGCGCATCTGCTGGCGGTGATGGCGTTGCTCTTTGTGCAACTGACCACCCGCTTACTAACGGTGGTACGTTTGCCAACGAACCAACAGTAGCTGCTGATTTGAACGAAACATCTCTTGAAGATGCTTTGATCAACATCGCAGGTTTTGTTGATGAGCGTGGTCTTAAAGTTGCTCTTCGCGGCAACAAGCTGGTCATCCCTCGCCAACTGCAATTCGTTGCAGAGCGTTTGATGGTTTCCAACCTACGTGTTGGCACGGCTGACAATGATACGAACGCAATCCGTTCCATGGGGATGTTGCCTGATGGCTATGCCGTCAACGACTTTCTTACGGATCCAGATGCGTTCTTCATTAAAACAGACGCACCTCGCGGCTTCGTCCATTTTGAGCGGACTCCAATGTCCACCAACATGGAAGCAGACTTCGACACAGGTAACATGCGCTTTAAAGCGCGTGAGCGTTACAGCTTTGGCTTTAGCGACCCTCGTGCGGTATTTGGTTCCCCTGGAGCATAAACACCAAGGGGATAAAACTAGAGGGGGCTGCTTCGGTAGCCCCTTTCTTTTTGTTTAGTTCTCCTGTATTGTTTCTATATCCCTGACAGCTGCATGGTGCGGCTGACTAACCCAGACAGGAGATCAACATGGGTACGACAACTTTTTCAGGTCCTATTAAAGCGGGGACCATCAAAGAAACCACAGGAACAACCCTCGGGTCAAACATAAAAAACACTGGTCAAGTCGTTATGGCGCAGACTTTTGCCGCAGATTTATCTGGTGGCGCATTGGCGGCTCAAGTAACGAACGTTGTTATCCCTGCTAATTCGCAGATCATTGACTGTGTAATAGATGTAATTACAGCGGCTAATGCTACCACCAATTTGAGCGTTGGTGACACGGTAGGCGGCGCGGCTACAATTCTGAACACTTTCGCAAGTGGCACAACCGCAGGTCGTAAGTATCCGACTACTGAAGCAGGTGCGGCACTAGCGTGGGAAGACACTGGCACCGCAGATATTCGTTTGACAGTTACTGCGTCGGCAGCGACGAACGCTGGAGAAGTACGGTTCACTATTTTGTATCAGCAAAATAATAACCTCTCTTAATAGGAGACTTAGATGTCAGGTCCAGTAACCGCATATAATTGGGTCCAAGGCACAACTGCTGCGATTGTTGGGCCTACTCGTTCTCGTCTGCGCCAGATTGTTATTTTTGCTGATGCAGCGGGCGCGTTTACTCTCAAGGACGGCTCTGCATCAGGAACTGTTTTGTTGACTCAAACATTTCCTACAGGCCATCACGTTATGAATATTCCAGACAACGGGATCATTTTCAAAGAGGGTGTGTTTGTTGCAGCGTTTACAGGTTCCTCAAATCAACTTACAATTTTCTTGTCTTAGAGGGCGAGATGGTTGGTAGTGAGGTAACCTCAGTTCACTCTCACACCTCGGCAGCGTTGGTTCAGAGACGCTGCCGATTACAAGCTGTTGTCGTAACATATGAGAGTGGGGCTTCGGGAGATGTTGTTTTGTATGACAACGCTTCAGCAGGATCCGGTAAGGTTCTTATGGAGGTTGATCAAACCCAACAGGGAACGAACGAGGTGTATATCCCTGGAGACGGCATTCTAGCCAAGAAGGGCGTTTACGTGACTCTCCCATCTAATACGAAAATAACAGTGTTTGTGGAGTAGTTATGGCTAAGATCGACAAATCTAAGATGAAGTGCAACAAGCCGAAGCGTCAGATATCTGGCGGCAAGAAGTCTGTTGTGAAAGCCTGTGCTAATGGAAAAGAAAAGATTATTAGATTTGGCGATGCTAATATGACGATCAAAAAATCCAATCCTAAACGCCGCAAGTCTTTCCGCGCTCGGCATGGATGTGACACTAAAAAGTTAGATAAGCTATCGGCCCGTTACTGGTCGTGCAAGATGTGGTAAGAGTAATGGACAAGAACACACAGCTTCTAGTTTTAGGCACAATTCTAACTCTGTCTTCTGCGGGCCTTATTTGGATCGTAAGTACTCTCGTGACTGTAGATAAACGCACCGAAGTCATGGATGTAAAAATGGATCATTTAGTTCAAGCGATAGACCGTTTAGCAGAAAGGCAGGCTGTACTTGATAAGTCGTGGACAGATACCGTTTCAAATCTCAAAACCCCCAGAAGAGTTGATTAATGGCAAAAAAAACAAAAAAGGACGCGTGTTACCGAAAGGTAAAAGCTCGGTACAAGGTCTGGCCCAGCGCTTACGCATCGGGGGCCCTGTCCAAGTGCCGAAAGGTCGGGGCCGCAAACTGGGGAAACTCTACTAAGAAAGCCGCCGAAGGTGGTGTAATGACTTCAGTAGATAATCCTAAACGTCCAGCACAAAACCGATACAGCCCTGGTGGTATGATTGCTTCTGGATGTGGCATAGTAGAAGAAGATCGACGTAAGCGTACAAGGACTTTCTAATGGCAAAGAACTCCCTTCAAGAATGGTTTGGACAAAACGACGGTAAGGGTTGGGTGGACTGTAAGACAGGAAAACCCTGTGGTCGTCAAAAGGGGGAGAAGCGTAAAGGCTACCCTGCTTGTAGACCTACGATGGCGCAGTGCACGTCTGCCTCTAAAAAGAAAAAATCGTCAAAGCGTATAAGCTGGAAAAACAAAAAAGCTAACGGCGGGTTGGTGAGGGTGTTTTGATAAGAGAGTGGGCAGAGGAATTATCCGAACCTACAGAGCACAACAACGGTGTTCCTGCCTGCCCATTTGCACTTCCCGCTGTTAAAAACGGCGAAGTTAAGACGCTTGTTTCAGATAACTTATGGCTAGACGTGTTGAATGAATCATCTAAGTTTCTTCAAACTGGTTATAAAGTTACGATGGTCTTTGATTTTAACTACGGAAAAGAGTATAATCAGTTAGAAGACGAATGCATGGCGATGAATAACTTCTACGCGGCGGCGGGGATAGACCTTTGGTTACTGTCGTACTTGAAAGAAAAAGCCATTGTGTTCATACAGCGTTGGACTGAGTTGGAAAACGCTGCTGTAAAGTTGGAAAAATTAGGGTACTATACGAACTATAGTACAGAAGATTACCAGCGCCACATCATGACGCGCAGAAATAGGAGTTCTTAAAATGCCAGGTAAACTTAATATGGTAAAAAACAAACAGGGTAAGATGGTCCCTGATTACGCCGCTGATGGAGTCGGTAAGATGATGCGTGGCGGGCAAGCTAAGATGATGCGTGGCGGGCAAGCTAAGATGATGCGTGGCGGGCAAGCTAAACTCGGATACATGGACGGCGGTTGTGTAATGCCTGGTCGTGGCGTTCGTAACACAAACATGAGTTGATGCTATGACAACTTCAGGTTCAAGAGACTTTAACCTCGATGTAGCGGAGGTTATTGAAGAGGCATATGAGCGGTGCGGATTAGAAGTTCGCACTGGTTATGACGCCAAGACTGCACGTCGTTCTTTGAATCTGATGTTTGCAGAATGGGCTAACCGTGGGTTAAACCTATGGACAGTAAAGCAGAACACCATAACCCTTACGCAGGGCCAGGCACAGGAAACTTTAACTGATGATGTAGTTGATTTGCTTGACGTAGTTCTTCGCCGTGACGGTACAGATTACGAGGTTGAGCGGATTAGTCGTGGCGATTACGCCACACTCCCCAATAAAACAACGCAAGGCCGTACAAGCCAGTACTGGCTTAATCGTCAAGTCGATCCGGTGATTAATTTATGGGCTGTGCCAGAAAACTCTACGGATCAGTTGATATATTACTACGTGCGCAGGATCGAAGATGCAGACACTTTGGTAAATACGACCGACATGCCTTTTAGGTTCTTCCCCTGTATGGTAGCGGGTTTAGCCTATTACATAGCTATGAAGAGGTCTCCAGAACGCATCCAGCTTTTGAAAACAGTGTACGAAGAAGAGTTTCAACGTGCGGCTGACGAGGATCAGGGCAGGACTCCTCTTAAACTACAGCCTAGTTTAAGTTATTTGAGGGTATAATGGCTTACGCTAACGGAAAAAAGGCTTGGGGTATTTCAGATCGGTCAGGTCGCCGTTACCGCTTGCATCAGATGAAAGTTGAATGGACAGGCGCAAAGGTTGGCCCTGATGAATTTGAACCAAAGCATCCTCAATTATACCCTCCGAAAGTAGGCCCAGACCCTCAAGCTTTGCGAAACCCACGACCTGATAAGGCGGAATCATTACAAGTTTATGTTGGAGTGCCTACGGTTGAGGCTCCTACACTCGAACGCATTCGAGCTATTGGTGCCCCAGGGGAAGTTTCCGTTATAGGTACTACGGGTGGGGCTAATGCCACACCAACAGGTGTAAGTGCAACGGGTGGTGTTGGTACGGCTTTTGTAGACGATGTTAGCTTTTCTGTAACGGGAGTTTCAGGTACGAGTGCTATAGGTTCTGTAACCGTAACAACCACAGGATACACTACATATACAGTCACAGTTGCATCTGGAACAAACAGCTACGGGACGGGTAATAAATACTACATTGGCGGTTCTGTTTCTCCTACGCTTAGTTTAAATGAAGGAAACTCTTATCGCTTTGATCAAAGCGATTCCAGCAATAGTTCACATCCTTTCCGGTTTAGCACTACCGCTAATGGAAGTCATGGTGGGGGTTCAGAGTACACCACGGGGGTTACTACTAGCGGTACACCTGGAAGTGCAGGTGCTTATACTCAAATAACGGTGGCGTCAGGTGCTCCAACATTGTATTACTATTGCACCAACCATTCAGGTATGGGAGGCCAAGCGAACACACCATGACAATGACATATGGCGAACTGAAACAAGCCATTCAGGACTATACAGAAAATGACGAAACCAGTTTCGTTAACAATCTTCCTTTGTTTATTAGGTTGGCAGAAGAACGAATACTTAAAAGTGTGCAGTTAAATCTGTTTCAAAAGAACCAGTTTGGCACTATGTCTACGGGCAACGAGTACTTGACTGCCCCTTCCGACTTCTTAGCTCCTTTCTCGTTAAGTATTGATGTCAGTGGGGACAAAGAGTTTTTAATTTTTAAAGAGTTAGACTTTGTGCAGACATACAACCCAGACGCCACTACTACTGGTCAGCCTAAGTATTATGCTCAGTTTGACGTGGATAACTTTATCTTAGCGCCTACCCCAAATGCAAACTATACTGTGGATATTCACTACTTATATAGGCCCGCATCACTAACCGCGGGTGCGGACAGTGGGACAAGTTGGCTTTCCACTAATGCAGAGATTACTCTTTTGTATGGATCACTGATTGAAGCGTATATATACATGAAAGGAGATCCAAATTTGATGCAAATGTATAACCAAAGATTTGTGGAAGGGGCTTCCCGACTGAAGAACTTGGGCGAAGCTCAAGAGGTTGTAGATGAGTATCGTTACGGACAGATTAGGAAACCACGCACATGATTTCAGAGTTAAAGATAGATTTACCTAATGAATTTAAGGTAGAGGTTCATACCACTCAGAACCGTGGCTTTACGCCAGAAGAAGTAGCGGAACGGTGCGCGGAGAAAATTATTTCAGTTTCAGATGAAGCACACCCTGCGATACAAGCGCAGGCTCGTGCTTTTCAGAAGCGTATCGTACAGTTGGTGGGTTTCTATTTACGCGAAGCTGTTAAAAGTGATCGAACTACTGTATATAATGCAATCAAAGATGCGGGGCACCCTGACCTCGCTGAACTTATAAGGAGAATGTGACATGGCCTTTTCAGGAAACTTCATGTG
>Ga0181412_1000301_pt1 | contig 21166 bp, 8 predicted proteins | sample 35SPOviralmetaG_FD_130113 | JGI IMG/M metagenome (GOLD analysis project Ga0181412, IMG submission 130113) | Marine viral communities from the oligotrophic San Pedro Time Series (SPOT) site, San Pedro Channel, CA, USA - 35 SPOT_SRF_2012-08-15 | ecosystem: Environmental > Aquatic > Marine > Strait... | reverse complement strand
TCTAAGGGTTTCTTTGCAAGCAAAGCACTTATTTTAAGTCTATCCGCACCTGGTGCAGCATAGTTGTTAAAACCTTTTGCATTATCTGTAAGTGTATTATCCTGATTTGATGAGATTACTTCTTCAAAAATTTCAAGACCAACTCTATATGATGGATCGGATTTATGAGCATCTAAGATTAAAGTTTGTGAAGGAACCTTTACAAACGTTCCCCGAAGAAAATATACGCCTTCTGTTAAAAATACTGCAGAACCAATAGAAGTTGACTTAATTGGAGCAGTATTTGCAAATCCCTGACCACTCTGGAAGTTTACAATAGGAGTGGAAAGATTATCCTCTAAAAGGAGAGTCTCGTCATCGTCGAAAATATCCTTACCTTCATTACCTGCACCAACATAACTTACAAAGAAAGTATAATAACCCCGTTCGGATGATATAATTCCATCATAAAAGACAATTTTTGCAAGTACATTGGAGTTTTGACCTCTAATGTATACATTTACTAGATCATCTGCGTAGTTATCAATAGGAATACCGAGATATTCTGGTTCAACCTCTACAGCAAATAGTGTATTGTTATAGTTAATTTGTCCTGGTATGACAATAGAACCCTCTTTAAATAAGTGGGTTCCAACCTGTTCAACTTGATCTTGAAGAACCGCCTGAAGTGAAGTTAACTCCCTAGCCTGAACTGGCAGACCTGGTTTAAATAATACTCTGTAGTAATTTTTTTCTGCATCAAAATCATCAAAATAAGGAGATACATTGAGATTAGTTTCTTGTGGCATAATCCTTTAGAATTGCAAAATAACTTTGATATCTTCTCTTTGATTCACCGACCTGGTAATGGAAGGTCTATTATCAACGTAAAGTATAGTTCCAGAATATTTTTCTGCTTCTGGATCTGCGACACCCTTAATATAAGTTTGTCCCAGGTAATATGTTCTATTATTTATCACAGTACTAATACCTGGATTTGTGTCTGTTCCAAATCCCTCATCAATGAATAATTCCTTACTTCCACCAACAATTTTTAATGAACCTCCTCCCTGGAGAGTGGTAGAAAATAAATTTTGATCATAACCAAATTCAGGATTTGATTTTTGAGTCCCATCAGTATTGAATCCAACAAGAGATCTATCTTGCCAGTATCTTAAGACACCAGTTTGAGAATCGTATGAGATGACCCTGCCAGTAGCAGTAACTCCTGTACCAATTGTCTGCTTAATTAAAGTATTTGCTTCAAATGTGGTTGTTTTAAAATCATCTTGATTTGGTGATTGCCCTTTGAGAACAAGACCATATAATGCGGTTGCTCTATCATCAGACAAGACTGCATTTGATTTAAATCCCTTTGGATTTTCTACAATACCAATTCTTGCGATAGATGCTCCAGTAACAAAGTCTGGATTTTGATCATCATTTTCAATTCTGGAGTAAATTAGAACATTAGTTGATCCAAGTTCAGAGTATATATTTGATCCATGACCACCTGGTGGAGGAATAATTATATCAAAAATAGGTGTTGTTGAACCAGTTGGAACATTACCAGCAACCAAGTCAACACTACCATATGTGTATCCAGAACCACCATTAGATATGGTAATTGATTCTACTTTTGAATCATTATTGATGACAATAGTGCATTCTGCATTATTACCATCTCCTTTAATTGGGACTCTAGAATAGGTAGAGTTTGGAGGACCAACAAGGAAACCTCTATTCCTAACAGTGACAGTTTTTAACTGTCCACTTGTAATTGCATTAGTTCTAACCGTAGAGTAATCAGTATTAGTCTCCCAATCAACAGGGAGTGGAATAAAGTTTAGAGAGTCAAATTTAATTACATCACTAGGACTAATCGTATAAAGATACTTCCAAACATATCCATCACCACTAGTACCAGCAGATCTTGGTTCTAAATCTGTAAACTTTGGTTCATCTAGAGAAGGTTTTCCATTAGGATTCTCTGGATCAATTCCATTATTTAAACAAATATATACTCGAAACTCACTATTTAAAATATAGTAGTTTGACGCATATAAACTTGTTTTATTTGATGGTTTTGATAAGTTATTACGATTTACATCATGACGATACATGTCGTAAATAGTTGCAGATGCCCACTGAATCTTTCTTACGACTGGTCTGATATCATCGGCAGAAATCTTTTTGAGTGCCACCATAGTATCCCAATATGTATTGGTATCGTCAAAGCAATCTCTTGGGGAGGGTGGGGTGGTATCCCATGACGAAGTAACTTCTGAGGCATTAGGTAGTCCAATAAACGTATAATACGAATTATTGGCGTCCCTAATTTTCTCAATAAAACTCCTAGCGTTATTAACCCTCAATAAGTCAGTTATAATTGCTGCCATTTTTGGAAGAACTTTTTCTATAATCTATTTATTAGGAAATATAACCAAGATATTTGAGAGGATTTTTACGTCTCAATATTGGATTGGTTGTAATACCCGATTGAGATCCATCATGTTCCACAACCCAGTTCTTAGGTCCAATCCTTACAGGAAGTCCAATTTTACCCCATGTATAGTATCCATAGAGTGAAGTTGTAGCAACACCAACTACGTTATTTGATCCAGCACTTTGCATGGACACAATAACTGATGTTACTGTTGTTCCAAAACCAACCGTTGTTCCAAGTCCATTCAGACCTGCAGGAACTACGGACTGTTTTGTGTAGTAGTCAATGCATTCATAAGTCATGTCACCATGAAGTGTTGATATTCCAATTACAGAACCATCCGCACTAAGAGAAGTTTGACCAGCACTTACAAAGTTAGTTTGTTTAAGGTTAAATAAATCTCCAGTTGTAATTCCAGGGAGAGTTATATTCAATCCACGTCTAATATCAGAATCCATTGGAATATATAAGTCAAAGACTACTCCCATACTGGTTCCTGCACCAATGGTAGTTGTACCAACACCGACGACTAATCCATAGTCGCCCTCATATGTTACAAATCGACATTCCTCAAGACCCCTATTTGGTGGAGCAATAAGTACTGGAGGTGGATCAATTGATGCGATAGTAAATTTAATTGGAGAAGAAAGTGCAAATTTCCTAGATGTTGTTGCAAGACCCACATTATCATAGGTATCAACAATCAAAGTTTCTCCAACTTGATAATTTGAACCACCTTCTATTATGCTAACTGCAGCAACTTCAAAATTAATTGTGCTAATTTCAATGTCAGCAACAGCGCCCACACCCACACCAGACGTACTCTTAAGTTTTGCTCCTCGGAATACATTATTAGAAGTATTAATTGGTGGAAATCCAGAACCCTGTTGCTGAACTGTCATAGAATCAAGAGGACCGTAATAGTAATTTGATCCACCAGCACCTACTGATACTGAGATTAAAGATCCACCAGCACCAACAACTGCTCCACCAGTTGCTTGGGTACCACCTGGATATGGAGATGCAATAGTTACTTCAGGTGCAGACGTATAACCATATCCTGGATTTGTAAGAATAATATTTGCAATAGATCCTCCTGCACCAATAACTGCTCTTGCAGTTGCAGGTATTACCTCATTTTGAGATATAATCTCTACCTCAGATCTTTCATCTGTAGCGATTCCTTCAAATGGATTATCAAATAATGGTCTAACATCATACACATACACTGAACTATCTCCAACACCAATATTACTAATAATATTTGTATTTGGATTAATTGTTGGTTCATAGTAAACTCTATCCTTACCAATGAAAACATTATCAATAATTTTATCAACTTGTTGCTTAGACCAGGAAAGTGGTCTCTCAAACAGTTCATCTAGTGTTACACCTTGACCAGCATAGTTATTTGTAATAACTTTATCTGCTGCCTTAATGTCCATTACGAGTCTAGGGTCTTCGATAAATGTAGCATCTCGGTTACTATAAAGTTGAACCTCATCGCCAACTTTAACGGTAGGAAGAACATCCACTGTGCGAACGTCAATATCTTGAGTACCAGTGTACATAAAGATCTTACATCTATCTCCTTCTGTTGTAAATCCAGCAACACCACCTTTAGGTGCTTCTGTAAATCTAATGGTGCTACCACCAGTAAACTGATAACCTTCTCCAGGAGTCTGGAGAATGTCGTTAACAAATACCAGAAGATTAGATTCGAGATTAATACCAGAGTTTGATTTTGCGAAGAATGAAATACTGTCTCCGTTTACGGATAGTGGAAATAGTCTCCTTGCCCCGTTAAAGAATAAATCAACTTTGTCGAGAACGATAAACTCACCAACGTTCCAACCAGAGAATTTGGATGAGAATATTCTATCTACAGTCAATTCAAACTGAGAGTAAGAACCAACACCAACAAATGTATGCTGATATTGTAAACTTGCTGGTGATGGACCAGCAAATACCGTAATACTGTCAGAAGTAAAGGATGTAATACCTACCGACTTGCCATAGATGTTTGTATCTTTATTTGCTCTTGGATATGCTTCAATACTGCTATAATTATCAAGAGAGCACTTGAACAATAGTGACTCATTGGCAAGTCGAATACTATTTGCAGTTGTTAAATTGTGAGTTCCAATAGTGAGAACAGAAAGACCTGTTGCAGGATCATAAGTAGCATCAGTGACAGGATACTTGACTAAAGTAGATATACCAACAAACAGAGTGATTGTATTTGTTGTAGTCGTCGTAATACCAGTTACAATGCCTGCAATTGGATCTGTTGGTTTTGGATAGTAAAGTATAGTTTGATTCCCATCACTACCACAAGTAAATGCAATTGTACTTGTTCCAATACCAACAGTATTTGACGTTGTATATGAGTGACTTGGAATAGTCAAAACAAGTTCTCCAGTAGAACCAGAATAAGTTGCTGCAGTTGGAGTAGTTGTTCCAATACCAGTTACATTTACGCTTCCTTCTTCTGCACTTACAAATGTGTGTGGATAATCACCACCAGCAACAACAGGAAGAATTGCATTGGAGGTCTTTGTGGCAAATGTTTGAATTCCAACAGTTCCTCCAATTGCGACAGTCAATTTCTCACCAGAACCATACCCGTATCCAAATTTATTAACTTCAAAGTTAAGCATTGTACTGTCAAAACTTGGAACAAGATCGATAGTTGCTCCAGTACCAAATCCAACATTATCTTGTGAATAAATTAGATCAACATTATCAAGAGGTAGTGGTTGATCAATTACAACATCAAGAGGCATTCTAACTTGACCACATCTCTTATACGAATGAGTGTATGGGGATATTCCAGAATCAATAATGAATGAGAATTCATCCACAATTTTAACAATAGTCGTTCCATCTACAGAAGGATCTTGTCCCGTGGGTGAGTTATTAATTTGTCTAGGTGCTTTAATAATCTCCTCAACAATACCCCCCGAAGTGTAGAAGGATTCTGCAGTACTTACACCAACATTTATTTCAAATTCATCAATGCTATTAATTCTTGTAACTTGAGTTCCACAATATGTTGGGTCACTAACTCTTGGGTGAGTAAGAATTCCAACTCCACCATCATATGAACAAGTAAATGCAAGTCCCGTGAGAGCAACATCAGTACCCACTTTAAGTTTGTGACCGAAGGTTAATGTCCCACCGCTTACGTAATAATGTGGAATAGTAGAAATTCCCGCATTAAATGTAAGTGTATTCCAATTTGGCGAAGAAGAAACACTAAATGTGTCTCCGAGAGGAGAGTTTTGAGTATTTCCTGGGAATATATTTGTTGTAATGCCAGTTTGGACAACACCACCAGACACATATGCATGAGAGATTGAAGATATGCCAACACTTACAGTAAATGAAGTTGTTGTTCCAACGCTATTAACGTTGAAGAAATATCCTTGAGATCCATCTGGGAACTTGGTTGTAGTAAGTCCAGATGTTACCTGACCAGCATCATTCTCAACATAAGAGTGTTGAATAGTTGATATGCCAACGTTCAATTCAAATTGATCAGATGCTATTACGTTAGTAACCGTATATGTGTATCCTTGAGTTCCATCTGGGAAGATACTAGTGGTAACACCAGATCCTCCTGGGCAAGAGAATTGAAGATTGTCTAGTCTAATATCACTACCAATTCCTATAATACCAGCAATAGGTTGAGAAGTAGTAACTGTAGACAAACCAGTAGCATTGTCATACTTGAACTGGGTAACCGTAAATGTCTGACCATAACCAGTTGCTCCCCCAACGTTACAACTAAAGATAAGTTCTCTCATCTTAAAGTCGTCAGATACACTTAAACCATGATCTGTTGTGGTAAATACCGTTGCTAATCCAGTCGTATTATCATATACAAAATCATAAACTCCAAAAGTTTGTCCATAACCAATACAGGATAGTCCCAATCCAGCAAGACTAAAACTTCTTCCGATAGAAGTCATCGGAACAATCTTCATTGGTTCCAATGTTGTAATTGTTGCAAAACCAGTAATATTGTCGTAAGTGAAGTCGCTTACTGTAAATGTAGATGTTCCAGTACTGACTGTCATAATACCTGTTACGGTATCGTACATGGCGTTTGTAACGTCCACTGGTGGGTAGTAATCACATGTGAATGCTGCGCCTACAACTTGGATTTCATTTCCTAATTGTAAGTTATGTGGTGTTGTAGTTGTGACAGTTGTTATGCCTGTTATAGAACTATATCCAATATTAGATACTTCTCTGGGTGCGTAGAATACTTTGGAGTTAGTGATAGCAACACCAACAACATGACCATCAATAATAGTCGCAACACCAACACTAGTAATATTTGCTGCACCAAAACTTGCAGTTTGAATGCCTACAGATACAGATTGTATACCAGATCTATAACCAGAACCAGAATTTCCAATTGAAATGCTTTCAATTGTTCCTGTTGAAGATACTAAAGCAGTTGCACCAGCACCAACTAGGGGTTGGAATCCATATCCCTCCTCAGAGGCAACACTAACAATGACTCCACCTTTTGGAACCTTATTTACATTAATATCATTATGATTTTCTGGATCAGTAACTTCGCCATTAAATCCAAGTTCTAATGCACCACCACCAGCTTCTAATTTGTAATCACCTACAATATTAGTAAGAACATTACCAAGTCTTTGAGGACCTTGAAATATATCATCAATTAGAATGATTGTATTCTTTGCAAAAACATTATCAATATCGTTTCCTTTATATTTTAATGTAAATGATGTGGTTAGTCCATTGAATTCGTTAGAAATATCATCATATACAAAGTTATTATCATATGCAGGTAAGAAACTTGTAGTGAATGCTTGACTAAGTGCAGATCTTAAGAAGATACGACCACTAAATCGGGAACTAGTAGTAAGTCCAGCGTAATCAACATCATTTGCATTTTGTGCTGTTGTTCCTAATCCTACAGGTATGTTTCCCCATGGACCTTCAATAAAGTGAATACTATTTCTGACAACACTGTAGTTACCCGACTGTCTAGTCAGAACATCAGAAGAACTATGAGATGCCTCATTGCTTCCCATCCATGCTCTTCTAACTGTGAAGGTATTGTTAATATTATCAGATGCGGCAACAAGCATTACCTCATCATTTACTCTAAGAAGATCTCCACTAAAGATCGAGGTAACACCAACAACATTGATTGTGGTTGATCCAATACCAACACCTGCACTTAAAGCCGTAGTGACGGCAGTTCCTACCATTGGGGATTGAATAGTTCCATTAACCGTAATTAAGCATCTATTGTTAGGTTCAATTGATCTAAAGATATGTGTAGATCCTATACCTACACCAGTTAAACCAACACCAATCGGGTTAAAAAGAAGTGAATTTGTTGCTGAAGTGGCAACTCTGACCTTCTGATTATCTTGTTTAATAACAAAGAATTGAGATGGTAATAATGTTGTAGTTCCAATTCCAACACCAAAGTCAGTTTCTTGAATTTGAATTGAATTTGCTTTATCATTTCCTGGTGGAAAATACTCAATGAGTTCTCCACTTACAAAGTAGTGATTGTTGACATTAATTGTTCCTTCTCCAACGCCAATAAGAGTAGAGTCGCTACCATTAAACTCGATTTCAAAAATAGGTTGATTTTTGGTAAATAATTCAAATCCTCTCTGTTCCCCATTAAATTGATCACTAAAGTCATCAATAGGCAAAACTCGGTTACCAATAAACTCTTGATATTTTGCAAGGAAAGGTAAGTTGAACAGTATCTCATTAGATACTAATTTTCCACTAACATCGATACTTTTTTCTCGTCCAATATCAAAGTCTTTAATACTATTGACATCTACAACATTTGTTAAGTCTGAAATTGCAATAACAGTGTTTAAATCTTGAGAAGTTTGAATACCTGATATAGTTGGATCATAAGAATCAATCACTAACTCACTAAATTTTTTAAATCCTGCGGTATGATTAAGATTACTTACAATTGGATTCCACTTATCATATGTGATTGAAGATCTAACTGAGTATGAGAAATACTGATAATAATCATTATCATGAATTCTCTGGAAGAATCTATTCAGTTTACCAGTATCTCTTAACCAACCTTTCCTAGTAACACTATTAGAATTAATATTATACTTAGAACTAACACCATCAACAGTAGATATGAGTCCTTTGTTTTGGGATGATTGTCCAATAATTAGTCCATCAATACTAAATGGAATCTTGGACCTTACTCTTAGATACTCATTTCTAAGGTCATATGATTGAACAACTCCAACATTATCATTCTCATCAATAATAACTTCACCAGTTCTAAATGAATCCTTTTCCAATTCAATATTAAATTGGGGGAAGTATGATTCTGGAGTTACAGTACCAAAGGAATCGAAACTATCAAAGTTACCTGGGGATTGACCTGGCTTCAGATTATCTGCTAGACTATATTTGATTGTTGGATTATCTCCAGTTAGGTCTGGATCTACGTCCGTTATAACAAATAGGGCATATCCATAATCTGCAGAATTATATCCTACAGGTTTTGATACTAGGGTATCAGTATTTGTATTCTCAACTATTACTTTATCACCAACTTTGAAAGGATATGATTCGGCACTTGAAAAAGTAACTGCAAATCCAATTGTAACAACTTTAGTGCTACTATCATAACTAATATCTTGAATTCTAACTCCATTCGGATTATTAACTGGAAGAATTTTTGGAGTTACATTATAAAGACCTGTGGTATTTCTTATAATTTCTACCTCAGTATCTCCAATCTTATATTCAAGAGAAACCTCACCATTAACCCTTCCAGTAAATCCATCAAGAACAACTAACTGTGGTGGAATAAAATAGTTGATACCTGGATTGGTAATAGTAATAGTTTTGAACTTAGATAGTGGTTCAATTTTGTAAGTATATGGGAACTGTGCAATCGGACGCAATGTCTTATCTGGTGGATAATCAAATCCAATATCAGTCAGAACAACAGAGTTTACTTTACCAGCTGTATTACTAACAGGTAAGAAGATTGCACCTGTTCCACCAGCACTAACAATCTTACTAACATTTGGTAAACTTCTATATCCACGTCCAATAGAGTCTAATACTACGGTATCAACAGGACCAATGGCACTTTGTGAAGTTGTACTGTATGTCAACTCTGCAGCATCACCTGAATAAGAAGACCTCTCTGGAGTTTCTCTAAGGGTATAGTTAAATGTATTAGATGTTATACCAGTGATATTTGTATTAATATTATACTTACTAGAAATAATTGATAATTTATTAGAGTTTTTAATATTAAAATTATCTCTAATGATTCCCAATTTGTCTTCAGATGCTCCATTATATTCGATGGGAACCAAATTATAGAATAGATTATTGGGAACAGAATCACTAATAATTAACTCCAGTTTTCCACCTGGTTGTCCAATAGTACCTAATGTTTTTACACTAAATTGGTTTACGTTTGAGGGAGCGGAACCACCAAGGAAGTCAAAAGTCTTAACTATTTTGTCACCATAGTAAAACTCATCACTTAATTCTTCATCGGAGAATAATGCAAATCTGAAAGCAGGTAATGAATTTGCAAGAAGAGTTTGGTCAGATAGATCAAAAATAAGTGTAGAATCCCTAATTCCACTTAATTCTGGGTTAATTAAACTTAAACTACCAAAGGACTGTGTATTAATATCGATAATCTCAACGTCTTCATTTGAAGAAATTACTTCATAATAGTAATTTGATAAGCAGATTGTATTATCATCAAGTTTAATTACATGATAGATCGATGCATTGTCTAATCCTTGAGGAGGAGATGATGAGTTGAAGATAACTTTCTCACCATTTTTGAATCCATGATTTGCAATACTGATACTATTTCTTGTAATATTAACATTAGAATCAATAAAGTTTTTTGTATTAACAACCATACGACGATTGACATCATCATATGCAATTCTTATTGATGTCTGGATACCAGAAGTTACATTAATAACAGCATTATCCCCATCAATCAAACCATGAGGAATCTTTGTTGTAACTGTTGCAGACTTTTTATATACATCAGCACTAATAGTTAGATCTTCATTTGTGGTAAAACTATGAATCTCCCCCCCACCATAATCACTAAAAGTGTATAATTCTAGTGATTCAGATCCAACACCAACAAATCCGCCAGTGGATCCAATACCAACCTTTGCTGTAGAAATTCCAATGGAGTTAGTATCATATGCTGCAACATATACCTTTTGACTATCCACTAAAGACTGGGTAGTTCCTGCAATTCCTACAGTAAATGCTGTTCCACCAGTACCAACATTATATGTGAGGAGATCATTAGTTTTAAATCCATGATTTGGAAGATAAATTGTATGTAATCTTGGAGTAATGAGAGATTCTTGAGATGCACCAGGATTACTAAGATAAAGAAGTCCTGATTGGTTATCATTTCTTACGACTGCAGATCCCTGAGTGCTGTAATATGTGCTTCTGAGGGAACCTTGTTCTATCTGAGCACCCCAGACATATACTGTTGGAGCACTGTTTAATGTAAGGTTTTCTGTTCCCAAAGTGCCAATTTTTACTCTATGTCCACCAGCACTTGTAGATACATTAATAGAATATCTTCTCCAGTCTCTAGTTACAGTAACTTTTTCATTATGGAACGTTAATCCATCATCAAGAATAATATAAACTTCTTCGCCACCAGTATTTCCTCTTAAGAATACTGATAACACATAGTTATCAGCAGAGAGACCTACAGATTCGTACTGAATACCGAAACCATCAGTATTACCAGTCGTAGAACCTAAAGATACTTTGGCTGCCTCTCTAGACCCGTCTGGAGCAGTTACATCGTAGAATACAACACTTCCTGTACCAACACCTACAACATATGAATTCCATTGAGTCGCAATACCAACAGTTGTTGGATCAGAGTAGAGAAGGAGATTTTCTGTAGGTATAATAACAGACTCTTCTGGAGAAAAATAATATGTTTTATCTAACTTATAGTCGGTTGATGTGGAGAATCCAGTAGTTACAGTTAATTTTCTAGTCTGTTCAACAATATCAGAACCAGTAGTGTGAATACCACTAGTTCCATTAATTTGTCTTTCAACTTTTACTCTTCCATCAAGAGTAGATATATTCAATATTTTGACTAATTCTGAGTCAATCAAATATAAGTCATTTGTTGCTAGTGTTGGGAATGTTAGGTTGCCAGATACACTAAAATATGTAACAATTCCTGTTGCTGTTGCATCGCCAACATCCCCAGAAAGAACCAGAGTATTTGTAGTTACCCCAATTGGGTAAGTACTTCCAAATTTAGTAGATAAAATATTGAGATTTTGAATTGATACTATATCACCATCTTCAAACTCGTGAGACGTACTACCAAATCCAACAAATCTACCATCACTTTTAAATTGAGTGAACTGAACATTGTCTAATATAAATTCTTTATATTCAATATTATCAACTGGTTTACCTCCTACTCTAGAGATTCTTGCATATGCTCCAGAACCACCAGTATTTGTATTATCAAAGAAAATTTGATCTGCTAGTGCATAATTATCTCCACGAGCCACAATTGCCAGTCCTGTTACTTCACCAGCACTAGTGTCCTCAATTTCAGTAAATCCCTGAGAGAATTCATCTGGTTGTAAGAATCCACTATATTTGGTTCTTCTGTTAAGAAGTCCCAAATGTCCAGTATATCTAATCCATCCACTCTGATTTAAATCAACAAATAGTGTATTTGATAATCTATCAAAATTATATTCAATTGGTTTTGACTTAAATGAGTTTCCAATCATATATGGAAATACTGGTTTTTTATACCCATTCAGTGGTCCAGTTGATTCGGGAGTAGAATTAATAGTTGAAAAATAAGCATAGATTCCGTCTGGATATTCTGGAGTTTTGCAATATCTTCCATTATGAATGTCTAAATCTCCATCTCCAACAAAGTTATAATCTTCTAAGAAAATTCCTGCTGGGAATTTAGCAGTATCTGGTCTATCTTGACCCAAATCTAAACCATAACCAGATTCTATGCGTTTAATTGCTCCGCCTTCTTTATCTGCATATCCATATGGACCATAAATGGGATTACCATCATATGCCCAACCAATGATTGGTGAGTGATATAATACCGCATTTGTGTCGCTGTCAATATCATCCCTATAGATTGTATCCCCATCAATATTGATAGATGTTCCAAGAACTTTACGCCTAAACTCTCTACCAGGATAGGCATGAACATATTGGAGACCCTTTTCTAAAGTAAGAGCACTAGTAACAATACCGTCGTCGGGATTTAATTTTTCTGATTGTAAAATTCTTTCAACCAGATTAATTGTCCAGGATTTAATATTTGCTCTAAATTGAGCACCAGAACCAGTTGGAATTACTTGTAAGACAGTATCTACTTGGGTATATCCAAATCCACCATCAATAATTTTAACTTCAGTAAGAATTCCATCAACAATAATTGGTGTTAAAATTGCACCAGACCCAGAACCAATGATATTAATATCTGGAGGAGAGTTATATTCAATTCCACCATTATTAACAATAATGCCAATAATTACTCCAGCAGAAGATACAATAGCACTTAATTGAGCCATTGCTCCACTAGACAAGGTGAATTCTGGTTGTCTGTTGTAATTTAATACATTTGGATCCCCATAGTCTTTTCCAGTCTTCTTCATAGAGACTGATGTTATGTTACCAGTAAATACTGGTTGAATTTGTGCAAAGAAGTTTTGTCCAGCAGTTGTTGTTATTCCAATAGGTGCTTCAAGAGAGACTTTAATTGGTCTGTACTTAATACTATGTACCCCCTGACCACCATCAGTAAATTCAATAAATCTTTTATTACTATAATTGTAATCAGCAGGCAAAGTACTACCAATACCTACAGGTCTAACCTCTGCAATTTTAAAGGTATCTTTATCAATTACATTTACAAAATATTCTGAAGTAGAACTGATTCCAGTTGGTAAAAATTCGTCACTATCAATTAGAATAACTTCTTTATTCTTATAACCATGATTTTTATATTCAATGGTGTTACTAAACTTGTCTATATTATTTGAATTGAAAAATAAAGTTTTATTTGTATATCCTTCTCCTGCACTTACAACTTCGATTGAACTGACAACATTTTTTTTCTCAAAAGATGTTATTCTCTGTAAACCATCGCCATAATCTGTAAAACTAACAGTACTCACACCTACAAGAGCTGCATCTAGTGTGCTATGAAGCTTAATTGTAGTTGCATCAACTTTTCTAACATAGTAAATTGATTCATCAACTAAACCACTAATACCATCTTGATTTTCTCTAGAGTAAACAACTTTCTCCAGATCACGGAATCTATGATCTTCTGAAAAAGTAATTGTATTAGCACTAAGATTTAGATCATCGTACAAACTACCAGCATTAAATGAAACTGAGTGAACTACTTTTGAAAGATTGCACTTTGCTTCTGCAGAATTGCCATTACCACCAGAAATGGTAACCTTTGGATTTTCAACATAGTCATAACCCTTATCAATTATATTAATACGATTTAAAGATCCTACAACATTAACTACTGCTTCTGCACCTGTACCAAAGGTTGCATTTCCTACACCAGTATCATCATTAATTGTGAGTATTGGTGGATTAATAACATCGTAATTACTCTCTCCTGGTGCCGATACCTCAATACCCTCAATAGGTCCATAATACATGGTGTCCGAAGACTTATAGTTTATAATCTCAACACCATTGGAAAGCATTCCAATATTGCCTGGAACAGTAATTGATTCTTCTAAATTATCTGCTGGTTTTGGTGGGGAAAACTTCCTAATAATATTTTGTGATTGAAGTGATTGTCCTTGGAATTTTATAAGTTCAAACTTATTGTTAGTAACTGTCCCAAAAACTCTGGCAAATACTCCACTTCTAATATTTGACCTAGATGTTGCTAATTTAATTGTAGAAGCATTTTCTTTAAATACAAAGTACTGCCCCTCTACAATGTCAAGACCAATATTGTTATTATATGAATAATATATCGCATCTCCAGTCGTATATGCATTTGCTCCAATATTGATTGATTCCCCATCAAACTGACCACTAAAAGTTACAGAAAGATCTTCAACACTGATTGGAGTATTATAATAATCGGGTAAAGATGATGCTACAACGTAAGTATCTGAAGTAGAATTTATGCTTAAATTATCAATATAAACATTCTGCACATTAGCAGACAGTATGTTCAATTCTGGATTAGTAGTTGATTTGGTTTTGGATACACCCTTTCTAATTGTATATTTTACTTGAGTAATATTAATAACCGTAGTTAAGTTAATATCAAATTCGTATTCATCAGAGACTGCGATTACAAAAATATCATATTTTGTATTATCACTACCAAGAACTGTTCCAATATCACCTAGAGTGAAGATATGGGGATCATAGGTTTTAACTCTATATTGAGCGGCACCATTTAACTTCAGTGAAACCTGTGTTAATTCCTCAATATCATATTCTGGAGTTGAGTTAATAATCCACCCAGTATTCTTATATTCATCACTATCTGTTCCTAGGGATACAATTTCTATCTGATCCTCTGGTTGATAGTAAAATGTATTTTCGCGGTCATACTCAAGATCACCAAGTACACCAGTAATTTTTACTCTGACTTGATCACCACCATCAATAACTGAATATGCATAATCAGATGTTGTAACAGGTTGATCTAAACTTAATTCAACTGGAGATACTACGCCAAAGAATTGCGTAGAACTTTTAGATGTATACTCAACTTGATATTCAACATCATTATCAAATACAGTTACAACTCCTTCATTCTGAAAACTAAGTGTCGAGTCTACGTCAATATAAGTTTGACCCACTGACACTGCGTTTGTTACTCGTGTCTTTGGATGTACTGTAAAGACAAAAGTTTCTAGTTCTGGATTATAATCTAAACTTAGTCTGTAATATTCTTCACCATCCCTAAAAATCCTTTCAACATCAGTAATAGTACCTGCTGCTTTTTGAATTATATCTGTAGGGTCTTGAACTAGAGTTCTATTTACTAAGTCTTCTGGATCTCCAAGCAACTTTTCTACAACCAAATCTCTGGTGATTCTATAATCAGCGTCAGAAGGTTGAATTAGGAAGTCTCTAGGTTTGATAATATCAACGTCAACACCATAAAGCAATTTAAATAAAACTTCAAATGATGTATTTGCGCCTTTTGCAGCATAGAAGTCTTTTAAATTTGCAACAGCAACTTTTTCATTGATTGCTTCAAAGAATTGAAGGTCATCAAATCCAGGAGCATATTGTTTTTTATATTTTTTATATAATTCTATTAAAAACAGAGAATTTATATTAAATACATGTGTACCGCTAGTATGAACACCTACTTGACTAACTTCAAAGTCTGGTGGTGTAGATTCTGCAGAATAATAAGAGGTTATTCCCGAAAATCCTCTAGAACATCCAATAAAACTAGTAGAATTCTTAAATTTATAGTGAATTAACTCATTATCAATCTTAATGAGACCATTTCTATCTGGAAATCCGAATGTATCAGAGACATTAACAATATCTGTAGAATAACCAACAGATGCTGTAGTATCTGTCTTATATGTGAGTTCCGCTAACTGATTTAATTCAGTATAAGTATCAATATTATTAACAATATCAAGGGGTCCACCAGGATCTTCAAGAGATTTATAGTAATCTACTAAAAACTCAACGAATTCTGGATACTGATCTCTAACATACTCTGGAACTTGATCCTGAATAAGATTCTTGATTTGAACTCTTTTTTGCATATCCTTATAACCTTACGTATGCGCCGTTTAAGTAGCTAGATGATACTATGTATTGAGATCCAGAGAGGTCTGCCCCAGAAGAGATAACATCGGAAATCATTTTACAATCTGAAGTAGTTGTATCAAGTTGTAAATATAGATCCTGAAGTCCAATGATGTCATTTGACTTTGGAATTACTGATACTTCCATGATATTGTCCCCAAATTTAAGTTTGGATGTATTTGTAAAGTTCAAAGCATTTAATCTAATTTCACCTCTTTCGTAGTCAATAATTCCTACGTTTTGTCTGACAATAATTGGTTGTGAAGAAGCATTTAATTTAAATGCAAATACATTACCAGTCACCCCGTCAGAGTTTGGTACATCACTAAAATAAATTGTTCCTGATATGCCCTGAATTTGAACCCCACTAGTTCTAAAGTTATATCCTGCTTGGTTTTTAATATGTATTTGATTTCCAAAGCAGATCTCATTCTCACTGAATACATTTAAAGCAAGTTTTATATCCCTTCTAATAGCAATAGATGTAATATTAGAAGTAATTGCAGAGGATGTGTCGTCAATTAGTTTTAAAAACTTACTATATCTAAACCTTGAACCATATCTATTTAACTCATCAGAAGACGCATATTTTTCAATATTTTTGGATACAGTTGATTTAATTCCTTCTGGAGCACCAAGATTTTGATTATAGTAAATGTTAGTATAATATTCGATGTAAAGATACTTAAGATCAACAAATTCTGGGACAATTCCTGCTACTGCATAACTTCTCAAAAGAGTCTTAATATTATCTTTTAGAATATTTGGTAAATACGAACCATTTTGTGGTTTTACAGTAATGAATACCTTTCCATATTTTGGAGGATTTAATTCTTCTCCACCAAATACTGATACTGACTCTGCTTCTGGATAAATTTGAGGAATCAACGCTTCATAATCGTTAGCAGTAACTGCTCTATTTTGAGAAGCATATACTCTTGGTGCCAGTTTTTTAATTGACTCCACCGATTCAATAGGAGCGCCATATGCGGTGCCTTCAATCGTCTCTACGAGGGGTGAAGTTAGTTTTATGGGTGATCCGTTGTTATCACTAAATCTACCCGTAAAAGAGAACCTGGAGATACCATTAGCACGTTCTCCATTAGTCACAATATATGTGACTATTATATAATTGGAGTTCTTTAGTTTACTACCAAAACTACCATCACCAAAGATTAATTCATATCTAGAATCAGCAATCTCATTGATGAAAAATACATCATCAGTATCCTTAACAGTAGTTAAATTATTTACTTTTTTATATATTCTTTTTACATTACTATTTCTACTCTCTCTTACTTCAACTCTAATTTGATCAGTATCTATTCGTGCATTTTGAAGAATAAATTTTTGACCCTTATTACTTGAATCTACTGTAAATGTGTTTTGTACGTAAGCACCTTCATAGATCGTTATATTATCAAATGACGCAGTATTTGAACTTACGGGAACAGTAATATCTTCTGGAATTGTAAATATATAATTTTTTCCACTATAACTTACAGCAGAAGTTGCAACAATACCCTTCTTAAGGGTCACTGATACTGGATTGGTTGCAAAGCTAGTAAGGTCAAGATAAAATCCAATTACCGCTCTTGCAGAAGTGACTGATCTGGGAATATAACCAAGGTTCCTTGCTATGGAAACTACATTTTCTCTTAAAGTTGCTCCATCAAGGAACACTTCATTGGTTAGCATATTAGCATTATATGAGCTAATATACGTATTATATGCTAAAGTATCTAAAAGAACACTAAAGTTAGAACCCTCAAAGTCATAGTCAGTAAAAGTGCCATCAGCTCTGAGGTAACTTTTTATTGACTCTTTGATTTCATCAAAATCTAGAGATGATACGTTGACTAATGACATTATCGCGTTGGTAGTAATACGAACTGTAACTGCTGTGCTGTGGCATCAATTCCTATAATGAGATATTTGATAGTAACATCCATTTGACCATCGTCATAGTTTGGAGTTACAATTACCTCTGTCAAGTCAACCCTAGGCTCATTATTTTTTATAACAGATTCTATTTCGTCCTTTAATGATCTTGCAGTAAAGAAGTCAATATTTTCAAATAGTAATCTATTTACAGCACACCCAAAATCTGGGTCAAAAAACTTTTCCCCCTGTATAGTGAGTACAAGATTTTGTACAGCACGGGATATAGCATACTCATTTTGCAAAGCAATTAAGTCCCTCGTCAAAGGATTTCGCTTTAACGTGAGACTTATGTCTTTAAACTTGCGACTTACTCGCTCTAATGGCATGATATTTGTAGAAAAGTGTACTTTTCAGTTATTTAGTACACTTTTGACCACTTCACTCTTCAATTTCCCTAATAACTCTATGATCACCGTAAGTATACTCTAAACGATCTTCTGGAATAGGGTAAATTTCTTCATTTGCCTTCGCCCGACGACGCTTTTCCGACATATTGAGGTACTTGTCACTATCAACTTCAGTAATTAATGTCATTCCCTCTTCAACGAAGAATTCTCCTTTATCAACTTTGTGATAGTTACCCATTTTGCTCCTCTGTTGAGTGATTTTCGTGTTCTTTTGCTGTTTTCCAAAAATATTCATCTTCTCTACCCATACCAAGACGATCATAACCATTCTCAACACTATAATATTGTGTTGAAACCTTAAAATCAGGTTTTAATGGTGTAACGGGGGTCAAACTATTGTCAAAGATCCTCATTCTATTGTTTGGGTACAGTGCATACTGTCCATTATTCAATTCAATAAGGTTATGTGACTTATGTTCAGCGGGATCTTCACTTGTTGCATAGTCAACTACATCAGGATCTTGATGATAGTTATCTATTGTGCAAACATAGGTGCCTTTTTGGGTACCATGATCCCTAGTATATAGTTCAAAGTCCATGGATCCGATAAATTGTTTACAAATAGATACTACACCATAGTCCATACAATTCCAAAACTGTAAATTGGGGAGATCCATGTCAGGATCAGGTAAACATGGTTCCGAGAGAAACGCGCTGATAGGTAGTTTATCATACATTGCAGCATACTCAGGTAAATATGTCTCAAAATAAAAAGCACGCCCAGGTATCGACTTAACCGATACCCAGACGCCCTTAACAAACTCCCCATGCCCAAATTGATGGTCAGTAAGATACTCTTTACGAACCCAAACTTCAACTGAAGGAAGATTACATATTAACGCAGACATAATACTTAATATTAAGTATACTATTTAATCAACGTCCTTGTCCGCGATAACGCTTAGGTTTGGCATTACGAGACGTTGCGGCGTATTTTGTGTGTGCTCCATTACCCTGCCGAGATTTTTTGGGTTTTGCCTGGATCATGTTTGAACCAGTAAGAGACTTTTTAATTTGTGCCATTATTAATCAAGAATAGGTTCAAGTATGATTAATGAAGGATCGATGGATTCTCCTTCATAATAACGTTCAGAGAGGTCTTGGAGGACCTCTGTGGACTCTTCCAGAGTGATCCCCTGAAAGAGTACCTCACCATTATAACAGATGTTATAAAGGATATCCATTAGATAATACGCATCTTCTCGTGACCAACACGAATACGTGGATCGCACCAGGTCTCGACACCTTCTTCCTTGGCATCTAAACAGAATGATACGTCTTCTCCACACATATCTTGTACTGCACCAGATTCAAAGACTTGCATCTTAGGAGCAAACCAAGGGTATTCAAGACGCTCAAATACACCCTTACGAATCATGACCCATCCAAAACCTGTGTAATCAACAGTGAAGGGCTTACGACGTTTTGCCATGGACTCTACAGTCTCATGATTCATAACACCACCGTTCTTACGGAAGTCGTCTTCTTCTAACCAATGTGCAACACTCGTAGTCATTCCATCTTCAGTTGCATACCAACCAGCAGCAATCTCACGCTCTGCTTGAGGAACCCCATCCTTATCAGGACCAGGAACTGCAAGATCACATAGTTGCCAAAACTTCTCAGATGTGAATACGATATCGTTATCAATCCAGAGTTGGTAGTCATACTCTAATTTACCGTCCCAGGGAACTTGCTTGGGACCACGCAGAACATTCGCTCCAAGTACTTTGCAACGTGCAAAGTTAACCATAGAAGAATAATCCTGAGAGATCTGGATACTCATTCCGTTCTGTACAAGATCAAATGCAAGTTGTACAAAACTCTTCAAAAATGTATAAGAGCAATTGCGACCTGGAAGACAAAAGACAATTGCCTTGCCACGCATACGCTCTTTGATTGCCTGGTAGTCCCAATCCTCTTTGGGCTTAGTTGGCGCAGCCGCCTTAACAGTGAATCCTTTTGCCATAGCTTAAAAGTTTTTTCAGTTCAATTCTAACAGTTTATGTATCTAATGTCAATATGAAGAATCCATAACCACTGCGTGATCAATCGTTAATTCTTCATACTCATATTGGGTCTTATCTAAGTTATTCCATACTAATTGGAATTCCTCCTCGCTTAATACAGCGTATTCACATTTACTTTTGATATCGTAGATATGATACATCTTATCCATAATTGTCTAATTCGCTACAGAATTATATATTACGACAATGAGAATTCCAAGAACGATCAAGAATTGTTTAGGGTGGCGAGCAATCCAATATGTTAGGATAACCCTCCACATATTCCAATAAGGAGTTCTTCGGCGCATCTTAGAGATAACCCATTACCTCTATTATATCATGGGTGTGAACTATTAATGAATCGTTGTTCAGACGAGACCGCTCAGACACCCATATTATGTAGCGACCCCCTGGGGGAATTTTTTCTGGCAAAAATTTTTTATATGAACTCGATATCACTCACTCGATCTGTC